>ERZ1066119.334-NODE-334-length-35078-cov-12.565000_pt1 | contig 35078 bp, 44 predicted proteins | sample MGYA00382766_ERZ1066119 | MGnify/ENA primary metagenome ERZ1066119 (study PRJEB33369, sample SAMEA5778349) | biofilm metagenome | biome: Industrial cooling water; feature: Water cooling tower basin; material: Biofilm | place: United Arab Emirates | collected...
CTCAGGCCCGCCCTGGCGGCCATGTCGGTCACCGACCCGCCAAAAAACAGGTCCCGCACCCGCCGCAGGCGTCTGGCCCGCCCGCCGGCCACCGTGGCAGCGGGCAAATCCCCGCTTTCGATGAGCAGCCCGTTGGAAGCGGATTTTTCCACGATAACCGACTGCACAGCTTCGGGCCAGGGCTGATTGTCTACGTACTGGGAAACCGACAGGCCGGTATAGGTCGCCAGTTTTTGCAGGGCGTCGGTCGGCGGGCTGACGGCCCCGGACTCGTAGCGGCGGTAGGTGGGGGCCGATACGCCCATGATGGCCGCTATTTGCGGCGGCGAAAGCTGAAGAAGGATTCGGGTGCGTTCCAATTTTTGAGGTAGCGTCATAGGGTAAGAAAAATTTTCCTCCCCGTTTGCCAAAACTAAGATTTACTATCTTATATTTGATTTTAATTTTGTCAAACGGTTCAATAAATATATAAAATATGGCAAATCGTAAAGGGTCGGCGCGGGCGCTGCCGCATCTTTCGGAGCGCAACCCCCGGCTGTTTCAGAAAATCAAGGCCGAAAGTGCGGGTTTTACCTATGTACAAATTGGGCAGAAATCGGGCTATACGGCGGAACACGTACGGCTTTTTCTTTCCCTTCGCAAGCCCGTTTCACCGCTGGCCGAAAAGGCAATAATTCGGGCGGTGGGAAAATTAATTTTTCAGCATAATGCGGAAGGGGCTGCCGTGGAGGCCGAATACGAAGCCTACCGTTCCGGATCAGGGGCGGAGGCCGCTTTAACGGCCTGAAAAAATTTTGCCCGCTTATTTGCCTTTTATTTTGTTTTTCTTACATTTGCTTCATCAATCTTACAATTGGCAATCATGAAACAAACCTTAACCTCTTCCGACCGCCGCAATCGGCTCCGGCGGGATGAGTACCGGCAGGCGGATCAGCTTTCCGACGAATTGCACCCGCCCGCCCGCCGTCTGCGTAAGCTGCTCAGGGGCGGTTGTCTGCATCAGTTGAAACTGATGGTGCCCACCAAAACGCCCGTGCTGTCATGAACGAACTTCTTCAGGAAGTGCGGGCGCTGGGCGAGTCGGCCCGCCGGGGAGCAATCGACAAGAAGTTACTGCTCAACATGGACGATTTGACGTTTCTCACCGGCTATTCGCGCAACGTCATTGGGCGATGGATCAACCACGGACGCCTGACCACACGGGGCAAACGAATTAAACTGCGGATCGTGGCCAATCTCTGCGATTCGCCCAAATCGGTACGGGTCCGGCCCTCGGCCCTGACGGAGTTTCTCAAACACTTTCCCGACGCCGAACGCCTATGAAAGCCGCCGACTTCATTCACCAGTACGGGCCGGAGCTGCCTTCTGATCTGGACTTTTCGATGATCGAGCGTGACCTGAAAACCGCCTGCCTTTTGGTCGATGCGTTTCTAACGACCCCCACGGCTACCGGTGAGGATTGGGCGGGCGGCTACTGGCAGGCCGTCAGGCAGGCCCAGAACCTGTATTACCTCTGGTTTGATGCGGGGGTGCGACCCTTCGACCGCCCTATGCCCCTGTTTCAGCACGAATGGCAATGCCGGATACGGCTAACACTCATCTGTCTGTGCAACGCCTCGGAAGCGACCCGCGAAGCGATGTTCGCCCAACATTGCCGCTGGGACGCCCTGACGCTATCGGCCATCGAAACCGCCCGGCGAGGGGCGGGACGAAAAGAGATTCTGCTATGAAGCGTCCTCTCTGTTGGCTCTTCGGCCTGCTGTTAGCCCTACTGGCTTACGCTTACGTCTGTCACTATTTCGCCTGTATGCCGGGCGCGGTTCGATGAATATGATCTACACAACCATCCTGCATCCGGTGCGTAAGCAGTTCGGCCTTTCGGCTAACGATTACTGCGTGTGCGATCTGATTTATCTGTCAGGCGCAAGTCCGGCCAATGCGGTGCCGGGCTGGTCGAATCTGTCGCGGGCGAAGATGGCCGATCTGCTGGATTTGTCCCGGCAGTCCATTATTCAAATTATCGGCAGGCTGGAACAAAAAGGATTGGTGGAGAGGGGGCAGGCGGATTCGCTTCGCACAACGCGGATTTGGTATAATGCTGTAACAGGGTGTAAAGAAAATTTACAAGGTGTAAAGAAAGTTGACGGGTTGGAGGTGTCAAAAAAGTTTACAGGGTGTAAAGAAAGTTTACAGCAACCTGTAAAGAAAGTTGACACATATAATAATAGTATAAATATAGTTTCCTCTCCACTCCGTAACGCGGACGAAAATTTTTCAACCGAACCGGCTGAGGAACTAACAACGCCTACTTCCCTGATCGGCAAAGCCGACGCCCAATACCCCCCCGTTGCGCCGCCCCCCCCATACCGGCTTGACCCGATGCCCGACCGGTCGCCGCCGCCCGAACCCGATGCGCCGACCCAGGAAGAGGTTCGCCGGTTTTTTCACCTGCAAATGGGGCCGGACTGGCTGGCCGACAAATTCTTCTACCAATACGATGCCGTAGACTGGCAGGACAAACACAAGCGTCCGATCCGAAAATGGAAAAGCCTTGCCCAAAGCTGGATAGTCGATTACAAGCAATCTCCAAACAAGTACACCCATGAACCTACAGACCACCAAAAAGCCCGGAACCGGGGAACTGGCCGCTCTGAAACAGGAACCGCTTATTCTGCCAAACGGTCGCCGTTTGTCAGTGACGACGAGTTCGCTGATTACCTCCGCCGAAAGCACGGCAATCTGTTCGATGGACGGCAAGAACCTGAAGCAGCTTTGGGAAGGGATTGCCAGGAAATTGGGTATGAGGACGCATGATTCCGCCGCCGACAAAGAAAACTGGATGGCCGATCTGGAAATGCTGCTCTTGTGGTCGCGGCAGGGCGGGCGGCGCTTCCGGGTCGATGAAGTCCGACTGGCTTACGATCTGCTGCTCGACCGCCGCCTGAGCCGTCCGGATGGGCAGACGCTGGAACCCTACCGGATGATGGACATCAACACCGTGTCCGACGTGATGACCGCCTTCGAGCGATACCGCCGCACGGACGCTGATTATCTGGAGGTGCTGCGGACGCAGGCACTGGAAGCCGAAGCGGCCCCGCCCGATGGGGAAAAGGCCCTCAACGCCCTGCTGTTTCAGTACCAGCAGGATGCCCGCCGGGGCGAATGGGTGACCGATACGGGTAACGTGATCTACGACTGGCTGACGGCGGAGGGCTGGCTGGTGCTTACGCCGTCGCAGAAATGGGAATACTACCGACAGGCAGCGGAAGCCATGCCCGAATTGATGAAACAGAAACAATCAGATGCCCGGTCGGTGTCGGATGAGGCCAGAAAACGCACCACGCAGGCAATACGGGACGTAATCAACGGCATCGAGAATGAGTACGCCAAACGCTGGATCGTCGCCTACGCGAAAGATTTGGCACTAAATGACTACCTCAATGAAGCGCTCCATGAATCTCTTTCATAACACGACCGGGCTTTCCGGTGCCGCGCTGGAGACGGCCCGCGAAGCCGCCCAGAAACAGGACGAAGTGGTCATGGTGATTTTTCGCCGGTTTCCCATCGGCTACCTCACGCCCTCGGACGTTCACGCCTACGCTCTTCGTAATCATTTGCTCGACCGCAAAACGCCCATCACATCGGTTCGACGGTCGATGTGCAACCTGACCGAAGCGGGCAAATTAATCAAAACGACGACCTTCCGCCGTTCGCCGCTCGGACGCCGGGAACATTGCTGGAAACTAAAACAAAAAGACGCCTGATGTTCATACTCTTCTACCTGATTGGCTGCGGCCTAATCACTGTTGGCCTTCTGGCCTGGATTGCCACAAGAAACGGAACCGACTATCACCATGAATCCGACGAAGAAAACCACGAAGTACCGGAGCGTACCGACCCTTATTGACGACATCCGATTCGACAGCAAGGCCGAAGCCCGCTTTTACGGCCTGCTGAAGCTACGGATTCGGGCGGGAGAAATCACCGGCTTTGACCGGCAGGTTCCCTTTCCCCTGATTGTCAACGGGCATCTGGTGTGCCATTACAAGGCGGATTTTGTGCTCTACAAACCCGATGGCAGTCAGGAAATCATCGACGTGAAGGGCGTTCAGACGCCGGAGTTCCGGCTGAAACGCAAGCTGCTGAAGGCCTGCTACGGACACGAAATTATCATTGTCAACTAATGTTTCACTTTTCAAAACAAACCGATTATGCATTTCGAAGAAAAAGAACTACCTATTCCCCTGACCGATCAGCAGCGGGCCGATCTGGAAATCCGCAACACCGAAATCGACGTAGCCTTATCGGTCGCTGAAGAGGATTTGGCAAAGGCCCGATTAGCCTACAAAGAGATGACCGCCGAAATCCGTAAGGAGAAGAAAGAAAACCTGAGAACCTACCGAAGCGGCGTGAAGATGCAGCGGGTGAAGGTGATGGAATACGTCAACGAAGATGAGGCGACGTTGGAATACTACGACGAATCCAACGACCTTATCCATTCCCGCGCCCTGACGATGGATGAGCGGCGGCAGTACCGCATCGCCTTTAATAAACGGCCTGATAAAGCGAAAGTAACCGACAATTGATCAACCCTATTTTTTTTACTTCTATGACTCCAGAAACGCAAAGTATTCATCTGAAAGTAGAGGGCGCAACGCCCGAAGTGGTCATTCGGCACGGCGAGGCCGAACCCATTCACGTACCCGGCCCGCTGAAACTTTCGGGCCGCTTTTCCGCCCCCGCAGAGTTCGTCATGAAGCGAAGTTCGCCCAACATAAATGTACTGAATGGCTACTCCTACAAAAAATGCAACGTGATTTTCAACGAAAAAGAACTGACCATTACGCTGGTAGTGGGTGAGCAGGGGCGAGATACAGTAACCGTAACCGGCAGCCTGAAAAAACACCCGTTCCTCTCTGAACTTCAGATCAACGGCGGGGGCATGAGTCCCAAACGGCTTTACGAATTGATTCGCTTCAAGGCGCACTATTTTGCCGACCGGGCCGAACACCGCCGGTTGGTGCTGCTGCTGCAAAACTTCGAGGCCCACACGTCGGGAAGCGTAGCCGACAAAAACGACCGGCAGGGCAACACCGAGGCGAGCCGCACTCAGCGGGTACAAACCGAAATTGCGGGCCTGGAAATTGCCCTGAATGTGCCCCTGTTTGAAGGCTATGAGCCGGTTTCGGTTCGGCTGTCGGTCGAGGTCGAACCCGCTAACGGTTCGGTGCAACTGTTTTTGGTGTCGCCCGAATTTGAGGAGTTCTACGACGGAGAGGTGAAGCGGCTTTTCGACGCCCAACGCCCCGTATTCGAGCCGTTTGTCATCATCGAAAAATAAGCTAACGCCCCGACCCGCAAAGGTCGGGGCTACCATTCTATGCAAGAAAATCCGATTACCAGACTGGTCATCGCGACCCTTGAGATGAGCGATGGATCCCAAATCCAGATTGTACACAATCTCGACCCGGATACGGGCGACCGGCTGATTGAACGATGGAGGCGAAAGTCGCGGCATCACACAGCCATGAATCTTGTCTACTGGATTAAGGAGCGACGCCCGTATTGCATCTGCGTAACCAAAGAGCAGTATGATCAGACTATCCGCAAGTACGAAGCCGAAACCGGTAAGTCTGCATACAGTCCAGCCACCAAAGAAGAGTACGAACAACAGGAAAGAGAGAGGTTATGAAAAGTAGAAGAACTTATGAAAATGTCGGACGCAGTACCGACGCCGGGCCGCTCGGTCAGCGCCAGAACCTGAAAGGAGCCGACATTACCGGCCTGATTGCCTGCCAGTTGACCGGGCCGGACATATTCAACCGCACGGTCATTTACGTGCATCCCGACCGCATGGAGCCTACCCGGCAGAAATACGCACAGCGGGGCCAGATGCTGACCGCCGGAAAGCCGAACGGGTCGGAATTGCCCTGCGGCCCGTTCGTCGGCAGGACGGTGGCATTGCCGGATGAACCGGCATCGCCTGAGCCTAAGCGCCGGGGCCGGACGCCCCGCCCGGTGATGTGCCGACAGAATGGGGTTCGCTACGAATCGCTCAGGGCGGCATCGGCGGCGCTCGGCGTGGACATATCCCAACTACGCAAGCACTTGAAAGGGGAGTGCCCCCGCGTGAAGGGTTACACGTTTTCGCAGGGCGATGGCGAAACTTAACGTGGAGATAGACGCTCAACTCGGCCTGATGTACCTGTGTATGCTCAAGAGCCTGGAAGAATCGGGCCTGTTGACCGACCTGTTCATGTTGCCCGAATACGCAGCAATGGTAATGGACCTGCACGACCAGATTTTTCAGGCGCTGGTCGATTTGCCGGATGAAGACTTTCGGAAATTGAAGTAACCGACATCGCTTGCAGAAACCCGTCGATGGGCTTCGGTTTCTACGGTTTGATTTGTGGGTGCGGTTTGTGTGGCTGGATAGGTCAGAAAACGCAGGCGATGAGTTAATGAAGGATTGAAACACATAAATGGAGAGAATAATGGAGGACGATGTAACACTTGAGAGGGTCGAAGAACTGTTCGAGTTTCTATCCAGTGGCCAGCTACCAGAAGGCGTTACAATGGAAATGCATTCAGGCGTTGGGCCGTATTCGGCCATGCGAATTATCTGGTTTTTGCAGGAAATTACAGGGGTCATCCCTTCTAATTTCGAGATGTGTCAGCGGTGCTTTCAGATGTATGACACGGACGAGGAGGGAATGCACTTGGAAACGGGTAAAATACATCATCTGTGTGAAAATTGCGTGACTGAAGCGGATCGGCTTCGGCACAAAAAAGAAAACGGCTAACCAACGTTTTCTGCAAATTTCCTATGCTCTTCCATATAGTTCCGCTTCCGCTTTGCGCCGGGCCACGAGTCCGGCCATGATTTTGCCGTTGGCCCGCGTCCAGCGCAGAAACTGCGCCTGAATGTCTTTGTAGGGAGCGCGGGCGTTGACCTTCTTAATCAGGGTCGAGCGTTTCAGGGCATCGACGCCCACGTTATAGGCGAAACTCACCAGCGCGTCGAACTGATTCTGCGTCAAATCGTCGCGGGTCAGGCCGTCCACTTCCTTCTCAAAGTACGAAAGCGTCCGCAGAAACAGGGCTTCGGCCCGCTCCCGCGTGATGGGCGGGTCGGTGAGCTTCACCCGCCTGCCGTCTTCGTAGTAGGTATTTCCAAATCCGATGGAAGGGACGCCCGCTGGACACAAATAGGCCTTCAGCATCAGTTTTTCGTGTTTCTGAATAGCCTTGCGGCCCGATTCGGAGACGCGGGTGATACGACTCATTATTTTTATTTATGGTTAACAGAGTCCTTCTGCATTTTCAGCCGTGCCACCTCCCTACTCAGCACCCGCAGTTCGGCACGAAGGTCGGTCAGTTGCCGGTTGGTGCTGTAGTCGATCCGAATGTCCTCCGCTTTGGTTTGCAGCCAGAGGGCCGACCAGCCTACAATCATAATCAGCACGAACAGCATACCCACTCTGAGCAGCATCAGCAGGTGATTCAGCGAGGGCATTTCCGGAGCATTCGCCCCCTGAGCCGATGGGGTCGGCCCCAGCAGAAAGAAGCCCATGATGACAATGGCGTTCGCTCCCGACCCCAGCAGTTCCGGATCGGGCATCCAGGCGGGCAGGAAATGGGGCATCAGATAGCCGCAGAGCCGCAGACCGTTGCCCAGCAGCCCAAGCCAGAACAGTACCCTTTGGCGGCGCGACAGGTGCGTAAACCTGAGCAACAGGCCGTAATAGGCCCCGGTTTGCAGGGCCGAAAACAGGTAGAGAAATATGGTCGTCATCATAACGAATCTTTGCCACGAAGGACGTTATACACCTTTTCGAGCCGCCGCAGAATCTCCAGAAAACTGCCCGACGATTCGATGTAGATAAAGAATTTATACATTGCTCCGACAATGACCATACCTACGCCTAACCCCACGAAGCTGACTATATACGGATCCCAGCCCCGCCGGTCGATGAGGTAGCCGTTCAGAAGACCGCAGAACGAAAGGCCCACGAACTGCGCAAATAAACGCTGCCGGTAGGTGTGCCGTTCGGCGTTCTTGCCGAACACGAGCCAGACCGCCGTACCCAGCCCCGAAAAAAACAGGGCGATAAAGTGCGGGGCATGGTCGATAATCCAGCGGTAAAACTTTTCTTCGGATGGTTTCACAGGCTATTTTAAGCATTAGTTCATGTGCAGGCATCCGCCCAACACCCATAATTCAGCCTGATTGCAGGGGAAATATACGTCCCCTTCCGGCCATTCGATGACTTCAATAACCCACGACAGACAAGGGTAATCGCCTTTGCCCTTCCATCCGCAATACGCAAACAGCCAATTGGCAACGCTGAGCGACTTGGCAAAACCGTGATGCCTGTGTTCGACCGGAAAGTTGCCGTCCATATCGAGTATAATCGACGTGCTTATCATAGATTTTAAATAAAAAATTATAAAGGCGGTTTCCCCTCCCATGCCGATTTTCCAAACAGCCGGACGGCCTGATACATCAGTCTGTTGCGATTTCTGGCGTCCGGGTCGGCAGCTACCATGTCGCGGTAGAACTGTTCGTCGGCCATCTTACGAGCCTTCCAATTGCCAAATTGCTCAACCCCTAACCGGTTTTCGTACCACCAGTCGTGCAGCACGGCGGCGGCGGCATACGGTCCCATCGGGGGGATGAAGCTCCACACAATTTTCGGGACGGATGCAAAGTCGGTGACAAACCCTGCGGGCACAATGACCGGCCCCAGAGGGGTGTTGAAGGGCATATGTTCCAATAGCTTCCAGCGGTCGCCCTTCTGGTCGTGTTGCAGGTATTCGACGCGGATAACGGGAATCTCGTGCATGGGCTTATCCGCAACATTTACGGTCACATTCGGGACTATCGAAAGCCGAACGGCTTCCGCCGCGAATGGCACGGGCGCGGGGCTGCGTGACGCCGGGCCGGGCGGCGCAGGTGTCCTTCGGCAGTTCGGCGGCAATCAGTAGCGCGTAGGCGTCGGCTTCCCCGGCGTAGTACTTCGATAACTGCGACCGCTGCACATCCGAAATGGGCGAACTCGTATCGGTGTCCTTTTCGACCGGCCCCGACTGGCTGTATACTACGTTGCCACTCAGCACGTAACCCGACCAGGCCGCGTTGACCAGAAACTTACGGACGAGGGGCAATAACCGGGTTTCCAGTTCGGTGTAGACCGGCGCAGTCGTCACCAGCTTACCCCGCAGGGTCTCGTAGGTGGTAGCCGACAACAGGCCCGACAGTCGCCTTAACGCGGGCGTCAGGTAGGGCGTCAGCTTGTCTTCGACGTTCAGGGAAGCGGGAATGGAGACGACTGATTCCACGTCATCCCGCGTTAGCCAGGGGTGCATAGTTTATCCGGCCTGAACCGCTTCGGATTCTTCCACGAAGTAGTTCAGATTTTCGATCTGAAATGATTGATTGATTAAGCTATCGTCTTTCCAGTGCGGGGCAACGGAAAGAAACACTTCCTGCAAATGACGCTGAAAGGGGTTCACGTTACTTTGCATCTGATGATAGGCCATTTTTTGTTCAAGCGCCGACTGGAACATGGCCCCCGACGAACGCCGCACGTTGGCAAGTTCAGAAGGCACGTCCATCTGCCGGCAAATGCGCTGGCCGACCTCCGCCCCGGTGGCCTTGTAGCGGTCGGCCAAGTCCGGCGTTCCCAGACTCAGGGCCTTCATGGCCGCAAGTTCTTCGATGGATTGCGCGTAATAGACCAATACCGTTCCGGCGTTTTCCGATCCCATGCCTGCCGCGATTTGCGATTCCAGCGAGTTCGGATCGTCTTCCAGCGCCTCTCCCTCTTCGCCTGCCGCCCGGGGCTTCTCCAGTACGCCCAGCACGCCCGAACCGGCGAACCCGCCCGTTACGTTGCGGAAGTCGTAATTGGTTAGCTGCGCATCGGTTTCCATGTTCCGGGGTGTGGAGTACCAGCCCGGAACATGGTAATACTCATCTTCCGGCCCCCAAATGGTCGCATAGATCAGTTGGCCCCGGTACTGTTCAATACCGCCCGCTTCTTCCATCTGACGGAATACAATTTCGGGGCGGGGGTCGAAGAGCGGCAATTCGGTATACAGCTTTTCCTTGCCCCGGTCGGAGCCGCCCAGATGAGGAAATACGGCCCCGTGCGTCAGATAACCCAGATCGTCGGGCTGCCGAAGCCGCACTTTTTCAATGGGTACGTGTCTGAGGGAAGCAATCTTGCCCAGGGCGTTGTAACCTACATGCAGGGCTACGCCCTCAAAATAGGCCATGCTGTAGCTCATTTTCGAGAGCAGCCGGTCGAAGGTGTCCCGGTCGTAGGCGTTGGCAATCATCCGCGAAAGGCCCCGGTCGGCAAAGCCGTTGCCGACCGTGAAGCGGTAGCGAACATTCAGACAGGCCCTGGCAACATCGGATTCCCCGGCGACCCGTAGCAGGGTCTGGGGGAAGCGGTCACCGTCGCCCCAACCTAAAAAACCCGCGACCGATGAGCGGGTCGCGGGCACTTTTTTATTCATTACGGGCGTTCTGGCCCCTTTGGCTTTGCCTGCCATTCAGTTACTCGTCTGGGGTCTGACTGTCTTCTTTCGTGTCCGGCTGCTCATCGCCCGCCGGGGTTACGTCCGGTTTGGGAGCCGGTTTCGACTTTTTCTTTTTCTTAGCCGCTTCGGTGGCAGCGGGCTTAGCCCCTTCGGCTTTGGGGGCGTAATCGGGGTTTTTCTCGAACAACTCCCCGAAGCCTTCCTTCATCAGCTTGGCGCTGATTTCGTCGGTCAGTACCCGCACGTGTTCGCTGTCCTTGCCGTGATTGACGTAGTGGAGTTGGCCCACCAGCAGCGTTCCTACGCTTTCCTTGAGTCGGTATTTTCGGTTATCGGTTGCCATTGGGATTCCGGCTTGTTTGAGTTGGGAGCGAAAGTGCATCATCATGTCCGTCTGCCAGTGGGGGCAGGTCGTGCAGCGGTCTACGCCTAATTCGGCAAGCCACTGCGTTTTCAGGGGCTGTAGCAGGCCGGCATCAATCAGGCGGGTTTTTTCCCACTGCTGAACGATTCCGGCCAGTTCGTCAAGTCCAATCACGCTTAACTCGGATCGGCGGCAACCAGCGTTGCCAGATACGTGGCCGTGTCTTCAACGCCCGTCGTTTCGTGGCGCAGCGTCGGCGGGTAACCCACTTCATCGGGTGCCGAAAGCGTAATGGAATACGCACCTTTCAGTGCCGTGTCGTTGGCGTTGGAACTGCCGCCCGATTGCCGAAGTCCGGCGCTAGCCCCGGCAACTTCGTAACCGCCGCCTTTGCCATTTTTCTTCACAATGGCAAACAGATCGGTGAGTTGCGCCAAAGCAGCAAGTTCGTTTTTCACCTGCTGGCTGTCGTTGAAGGCCACCAGCGTGACGGTATGGGGCAGGTTGTTGCCGTACTCGGATTCAGTGAAACCCGTTTCCAGATTCTGGCTGAAGTTGATGCCGTCGTAGGCCTTCAGTTTGGCGGAACCGATGGGCACCAGGGCCGTGATCGTGCCTTTGGGAATGGCCGGGGCCGTGCCATCGGCAATGGTGAAGTTGAACTCCGACCGTCTGCCGATTAGCACTTGTTGGGCAATGCCCCGCGAGAAAACGCGGTCGCAGTTGACCCGAACATTGTTGACGATATTACTCTCGCAGGGCATTGTTTTGTAGCGTTATGAAGGTGAGAAAACGGGAAGGTCTTACCAAAGACCTTCCCGAAACGTCGGACCGCCGAAGCGGTCAGTAGGCGGCGACCAGATAGTCCTCGTCGGCAATGATGGGAGCGCCTTTGTATTTCAGGCGGTTGTGTACCTCTTCGTCTTTGCGCTCGTACCAGACTTCCATCGCCAGGGGATTGAAGGGGTCGGCGTCGTAGTTCATCTGAAGGTTTTCCTTCACGGTCAGAATCACCCGGTGGGGCTTATCGATCTTGGTGCCGTTGTTGAAATCGGCCTCCAGATACGTGTCCACCACGTCCACGATTTTCAGGGGGATGCCCCGGTAGGTCAGCGTTTCGGTGCCGTCCTGCATCTGCTTCCACGAGCTTTCGAGCTTATCGTTCGATTCGAGTTCCTCGCTGTAATTCTCGAAGATCGCCCGCGTGACCAGAAACACCTTGTCGGCTTTGGGTTGCTGCTTCATCAAGGTCGTCTGCTTATTGTAGACGCCCCTCAGAATCTGCCGGGCTTCCCCCGCCGCCAGTTCCTGAGCCGCGTAGGAGGCTCCCGCATTTTTGGTAATGGCATGGTACTTAATCTTGCTGGCGGCAACGCCGGTAGCAATCAATTTGAAATACCCGTCGTACTGATTGTAGTACTTCACGTCGTTCGCTCCGCCGGTAAGCTGACCGGCCACGATGGCCGTGTCCGACAAAAACATCATCCGAAGGTTGTCTTCCTTCACGGCGGGTTCCATCACGTCCAGAACCACCTTTTCCACGTCGGTGCCGGTCAGGTCGCTTTTTTCGTTGCCGGTTTTCAGGGCATCTTCCAGGGCCGTGCCTTCTACGTCCTTCCAGCAGAGCTTGATCCACGCCTTCAAATCCACCGGCTCGAAGTATTTGACCGTGCGGGGAATCTGGGTCGTGGTCACGCCCTGGCCGCAGCCCGGATCGATAATGGTCAGCTTGCCGAGTTTCTTCAGGAAAATGACCTGTTGTTTGACCTTGACGCCCTCGACCACCTTAATGCCGAAATCGGCCAGCGCCCCCATGTCGATTGCGGGCTTCAGTACCTGCTCTTTGGCTTCCTTGCCATTGTAGGTGATCACATCACCCGTAAATAAGTTTGGCATCGTCGTATTTTTCGTTTAGCTGTCTGTACTGCCGCTGATGCGGTCTTATTACTTTTTCTTGCGGGCTTCCAGTCGGGCGGCAAGCATTGCCTGCCGGTCGGCGTCCGGATTCTCTTTTTCTCCCGGCATCCGGCCCGCCTCGGCGGTGATGGGAATATCCTTGCTCACTTTCAGGCCCAGGGCGACCTTCGCCTGATTCATCACCGCTTCGGTCTGGGTTTTGAAGGCCGTGAACTGCTGACCTGCGGCGGCAAGCTGGCTTTTCAGGTCTTCGATTTCTGCCTTCAGCGCCGTTACGTCGTCTGAATCCCCGGCCTTAGCTTCGGTTTCTTCTTCAGTTTCGGTTTCGGTCAACTTGATTTCGGCAATAACGCCGTCCTTCACAACTAGCGTCTTGGTGTCGTTTTCGATGGGGTACTCCCCGTCCGGTGCGGGCTGGCCGTCGATAGTCACCGCCTGACCGACCGCGATTTCTTCGCCTTCGGGTACGGCAATGTCAAGCTCCTTGTCGCCCGAAGCGACTTTCAGGGCCGTCACGGGCTGACCTTTGGCAATGGCGAGTATGGAATTGAAGCTGCTGAGCAGGGATTTGCCCAGCGTATCGAGTTTGCTCATGACTTGAGATTTGGTTGCGGTTGCTTTTTGCGGCCCTGCCGCCTGAATTTTCAGGGCCAGCACGGCCTTTTCGGCGTAGGTGTAGCGCCGGGCCGTGACGGGTTGGTAGATGCCCGTGGCAAAGCCGTAATCGACGGCTTGCTGAGCGGTAAGTGTAGTAGACCCGGCCAGCAGGGACGCTATCTGATCGCGGCCCGATCCGGTTTTTTCGACGTAGAAGTCAATTAAGGCGTCGGTTTTGGCCTGCAAATCCGACAGGTAGGCGGAAATGTCATTGACATTGCCCCCCACGCCGCCTTCGGGCAGATGCACGAAAAATTCAGAGTTCTCTGAAATCAGGCGGGTGTCGCCTGCCATGAAAATGGCCGTGGCAATCGAGCCGCAGGTGCCGAATATGGTGGTTGCCACCGGAACGCCGTAACTTCTGAGCAGGTCGAAAATGCCCATACCTTCCGTATAGCTGCCGCCGTCGCTGTTGATGGTTACGTCGATGCCCTCAAAGCCACCGGGTTCGGCAGAATACCACTCCTTCATCCAGTCCAGTTCGTACTTGATGCCGGATAGGGAGGTATGCGGCACGTAGTACTCCCCAAGAAACCAGTCATCGGGGGCAATCATGCCGGTAATGTGGACTTTAGCGCGGGGCATCGGCTGAAACGGGGGAAAATTGTTCAGCCGAAATTAGAGAGGGTTTGCCTTATGTAAGATTATTTTCTTAGATTTGGCAAACATAAATGCACATTTTTATGTCCGACCCTGGCAGGGCCGACCGCAAACGGCTGACTGTAGTGACGACCCCTGAACGGGCTGAACAAATTAAGCGGACGGCCAAATCCGAGGGGTTGACCTATACGCGCTACATCAACCGGCTCGTTGCCGACGATTTAGGGCGCAGGAAGGAGGCTACCGGCGGGAGCACGCCGCCGTCTGAACCCGGTTCGTGCGGACCTTAGCCCAGGCATCGGCCTGTTTTTTGCCGCACACCTTTTCTTTTGTCGTATGGCCGCTGCTGATAACCGTCGCTACGCAGTCGTAACAGGCCGGAAACGGTGTGTTATCCTCTGTACAGGATACGCAGAAGAGAAAAGTAACCGCGATGGGTAACATTCGTTTCATGGCATAAACTGATTTTTTCTGGTAAGTATAGGGGTAAATTGTGTTTTCACATAAAAATCTGTAGCAATGGCAAATTTCGATAAACCAGCGGGTCAGGTATGGGCCGTGGAGAAGTCCAAAGACGACACCACCGAATTGCGTCTGGAGCGGTGGGGTATTTTCTCCTACCGCGTTCAGCGGCATCTGGCGGCGGGTGAAGTAGCCCGCATGTATGAAGACGCAGAGGGAAGGGTGGTCGTCGTGCTGACCGACGGCCAGACGATGCCCGCATAGAGCTAAGCTAATGGTCAAAAAGTAGGTGATAGCAAAAACGCCGGACATTTGCCCGGCGTTTTTCTTACAAATCCCTTCGGACTTCTCCCTTTTTCATGCCGTCGCGCACCCTATCGAAAGCCGTGACCGAGACGACCGGCGCGGGGGCCTGCCGCAGCCCTTCCACCACCGCCCCGGCAATGCGATGGGGTAAATCATTGAGCATCGAAAGGGAGTTGGTTTGAACGGGCGTCGGTAGAGTCCGGTTGCTGTAGATTCCACCCGCGTTGAAAAGCGGAATTTGCCGGGCATTCGGGAAGCGCCTGCCGCCCCCATCTTCATTAATCGCCGACAGTAGATTATAATGTTTCCGGGTCGAACGGGCGTTGATGACCGATTCCTGATCCGACAGCCGGGCGTTGATGGAGTCGGACGTGGTGGTTCCCCGGCCCCGTACATACGCGCCTTTTCGGTCGGAAACAAACCCACCCTGCGCAAATTTCTGGCTGTCGATAACGGCCTGCTGGGCAATGCCCTGCGCAATAGCTAAGGCCACGCCGATAATGCGGCCAGCGGTAGTCAGCGCCCCCATTGCCGCGTTGACGTTGCGGGCGGTCTGAATTACGTTCTCAATCGAGGCGATGCGCTGCCGCTGCCGGGCGGCTTTTTTCTCCAGTACCTCCCGTTTTTTCTGAAACTGCTCTTCAATCTTCGCCCGTGCTTCGGCGTTGGTGCCCGCCGATTTCAGGGCTGCTTCCTGCTGCCGGTCGAAGTTATTCAGCGCAATCTGGGACTGAGCATCCAGGGCCGTAACGAGCGTCATAGACGCCTGTTCGACAGTTTTGGCAATCTCCCCAATCCGGCGTTTCCAATACTCATCGGTCAGGTCTTTTTCCGCTTTCCGGTAACGGGCACGGATTTCGGCGACCTGTTCTTCGGTCTGCTCAACGCTGTCGAGTTCGGCCTTGCGCTGCTCACGCAGCAAGTCCAGCCGGGCCTGCAATTCCCCCCGGCTGCCCGCTTTGGCTTCCGTGAGTCGCCGATTGGCATTGGCTACCCTATCGCGGGCGTTGGTCTCCGAAATGCGCCGAATCAGTTCCTCTTCGAGCTTCAGGCGTTCGGCGTTGTATTTGACCTCAATGGCCTGCCGCTCCCGGCGCGTCAGGTTCGCATTGGATAATTCAATCTGGCGCTGCTCTTCAAGAGCTTCAAGACGCAGGCGGGTTTCGGCGGCGGAACCTTCCCGCACCCCTTGCAGGCGAATCTGAAGATCGGCCTGGGCGTTGCGCCGGGTCAGATCGAGCACTTCCGACTGCGACCGGGCGGCGTCGGCTTCCATCTGCTGACGCTCTTCCAGATGCTTTTGGAGGATGGCCACGCGGGCGGCATAGAGTTCCGAATCCCGCTGAAGCTGCAATAATTTATACTGCTGGCTGGATTTTTTCAGGCCGTCGGTTTCCAGCCGAAAGCGGGCGTTCAGATACTGCTCAGTAGCCTTCAGCAGTTCGGCATCCGTACCCCGCTGTATCTTGACGATTTCCAGGGCGGCGGCGGCTTCGGCAGCGCGGACTTCCAACGCCTTCTTTCGTTCCTCTTCCCGTTTCTGGGCGGCTTCTTTGGCGGCATCGCGGCGGTCGCGTTCCACGTCCCCGAGGTTTTTCTGAATGTCGAGTTGTTTCAGAAACAGGTCCTGTTCAAGCTGGATTTCCGCTAATTTGGAATTACGGAAGGCATCGCGGAGTTTGGTGTCGACCCGCAATTGTTCGAGCTTACGATTCAGTTGATCGTCGCTGAGCTTGCGGAGCCGGGCGGCAGTGGCCGGGTCTAATTCAGCCAGTACGCGTTCGCGGGCCAGCCGGGTCAATTCCTTCTGCTGACGAATCTGCTCTTTGAGCGAATTAAGCTGAATGGCCCCCGCTTTTCGCAGGAGTTCGGCCCGTTTTTCGTAAGAAATATTCTCGTTATCGGCAATGGCCAGGGCGATTTCAGCCTGTTTGGCGGCTTCGGCGGCGGCGATGGCCCCCGCCCGCTGGGCTTTTTCCACATTCCGCACCGCCGCTTCGTACTGGCTGGCTGCCTGTGCGGCTTTGAGGGCCGACCCGGCCACCTTATCCAGATGAACGCGGTATTCGTCGGTGCCGTCGATGAGCTTCTGAATCGTTTCCAGGGGTTTGGTGAAGGTATCGACCAACAGTTTTCCCAGCGGGGCCAGCCCCTTGATGACCTTATCGATAGCCGCCTCGATAGCGGCCATGCCCGAGGCCAGTTTTCCGGCTCCTTCTTCGGTTTTGGTCATGAACGAAACCAATCCGGCCAACGCGGCGATAATCAACCCGATTCCAATAGCTTTCATCGCGGCCCCGAAGCCCTTTGCGGCCAATGTTCCCTTGTCCATGCCAGCGGCGGCAACGCGAGCGGCGGCGGCTTCCTGAAGTAAACCGTCTTTCGCTTGTTTCAAGGTATCGACCGTACCCTGAAGCCGGTCGCGGATGTCGAGCACCTGACCCAGAAACGAATTATTTTCCTTCAGAGCATCCCGAATCGCGCCCCGGTAGTCGCCCACGCTGCGTTGATTATCGCCGTAGGCTGATTCTAATTCCTTGAGCTTCTGATTGGTCTCCGAAATCTGTTTCAGATACGCCTTGCCCGCCTCGGTGTTATCCCGCTGCTCCTGGGACAGGTCGGCGTACTGCTGTTTCAGGTTCGACAGGTTCGCCCGAAGCTGGGTAATGGAGCCGCCCGCCGATTTCAGCGCCTTGTCATTAAGTTCGAGCGTCCGGCGGTTCTGAGCCAGTTCAGCGGAGACGGCTTTGGTTTCCCGTTCCAGCTTCTCCATCGCTTCGGCGTAGGCGTCGGCCCCGATGCCGCCTTCGCTGAAAGTTTTTTTCAGGGCCGCCGCCGACCCCTTCAGTTCGTCCAGTCGCTTACGAAGGGCCAGCACGCGGGCTTCGGTGGCCTTTTCGTCAATTTCGACCTCGATGAGTATTTTATCCTGTTCCTGCGACATATCAGAATGCGATTAACGTTACCGTGCACGGCTCACCGGGGCGGTAATTGTTGATTTTGTTGAGGATGTAGAAGCCTTTGGGCAGATCGAGCGACCCCAGCCGAACGGGACCTACCTCAACCGGACTCCGCAGCGACAGGGTGGCCATGTCCGAAGGGTGCATGACCAGCGAAAGCGTCAGGACGCGGGGGCGACGGAGCACCCGTTTCAGGCCGGTGAAGCGGGTTTCCAGCAAGGGCGACTCCCCGCCGGGAAGCGTCAGCCCCCCGAACCGAAGGCAGAAGTAATTATCCTGCCGGACGGCCCCGGCGGGGCGCTTATCGAACCAGCAGCCGGTGAGCGTCACGGGCCGCTCGATCAGCGTAACCCCTTCCAGGACTTTTGATCGGATGGTGACGGTCGAGTCGGGTTCGGCCAGCAGCAGCCGGGGCGTGGTGGCCTTTTTCTGAACGCCCTTCTCCGAAGCCGTGCGGGTCTGAACGTAGGCGGGCTTTCCGTAGCCCGGCAAATGGATGCCCGATTCGGTGGAAGCCGCAAACGGCAACTCAAACAGGGTCGTTTCGGCCTCGATAGTGGCATCATTAATCGTCAGAAACCCGTCGCCAAACCCTTTGGGAACGCCTTCGGTCTCTTTCCAGCGGAACCAGTTCTTCTGAGCATACCCCTCCAGCCGGGGCGTCCATTCGGGTTCGGTGCCTTCCTCGACCAAATGGGTCATCTCCTGCGGCGGGGCTTTCACGACCTCCGTGATGCCGACGAGTTCGACCGTGCGGCGACTGTCGTCGTAATGCAGGAAACTACTGGTCATCAGCGCAACCGATTTCAGAAAATCCCAGCACGAGAGATCCGGCAGGTTGCGGGCGACGGGCCAGCGGTCACCGAAATGCACGGTCGGATCCGGCTCGAAGCCCGCAAAGGCCGTCGATTTGTGAAGCCGGATTCGGACGTCGGCCCGGCAGATGTCGGTTTTCTTGCGCACAATGAGCCGCAGCGTCACCTCATCGCCCTGCCGCACGTCGATGGTTTCGTCCAGTTCCAGCGTATCGAGCCGAACGCTCGTGGGGTTATAGCCCGCCCGTGCCGAAAAATACGCCTGAGTCACCACCGAGCCGTTGCGTTCGGCCTGCAATAAGATTTCGACCGCCCCGAACTGAACCGAGGTGCGGTGCATAATCGAGGCGCTGATTTTCAGCCGCATGGATTCGGGAGCTACGTAGGCCGCCCGCTGCGGATTGAAGGCGTTCAGATTGCCGTCGAAAAAACCCTCATCCGGCAGGTTGTCCAGCGTCAGCGGCAGTCGCACGTTCAGCGACCTGGTACCCCCGATGGCCCCCGGCGAAATCAGGTAGCTAACATCCCCGCTGACCCCCACGCGGGCCGACCGTGCCCGTACCCATTCTTCATCCTGAGCGAGTGGTTCGGCCTCGCAGAAGGGAACGATGAGGCGGCGAATCAGCGGGTCGGAGAGCCACGAACCCGCTGGCCGGTAGCCGACTTCCGACAGCATCTGACTAATCAGGGTATGGCCGTAGACGGCAGGCGTCAGGGTATCGTAGGGAATCTGCGTGTCGGTGAGCGTTCCGTAATCGATGGCCGGGTACAACACGCCCGATGCGGCCCCGGCCCGTGCGTTAATCTCCGAAACGTTCCATTCGTGGTCCAGATGTCCCAGATTCAGATCGCGGAGTTTTTTGGCCGTCAGGCGGTCGACCATCGACACCATCGCCGCCGACAGTTCGGTCTGCCAGCCGCCCGCAAACCGGGTGAGTTCGGCGTTACCCGAAAACACCACTTCCCCTTCCTGAACCAGCCGGGCGGGAATGATGTCATAGGGCAAGGCACCGCCCGAATCCAATTGTTCGGCAGAGGACAGTAGCGAACGAATAGCTTCCGTATCCGGCAGGGGAAAATTGCCCGAATAGGACGCCTGAAGGGATTCGGGTTTCAAGAGGTCATTAGCCTGCACGACCAGGTACGGGTCGGCTTCGGCTACCCATTGCCAGGCGCTGTTGACCCGAAAATACAGTCCGTCTTCCATTATCGCCGCTGTGATTTTCTGGCCGGGAACTCGATTTCTACCGCGAAGTTCAGCGACCCGGCCCGGTCGTTCCAGACCGGATAGCGGCCTTCGGGAATCCGCACCGGTACGGCCTGATAGCGCCCATCGGCGTCAATGGCCAGGGCGTAGACTGAGACCGATTCGGCCACCGACGACACCAGATCGGCCCACTCCCTGAGCAGGCCCCGCGTCCGGCAGGTAACGATGCGTCGGCTTTCCCGCCCGGTGCTGAAGGTGGTGCCCGCCCGGCGAAACGTGCCTGCGGAAACAACTTCGGTATCGGTCTGGCTGTAGCCCTCGAAAAGCCAGTAGTTCCATCCCCGGTAGCTTAGCCACGTCAATAGCACCCCCGGCTGTCGGCAATCGGCGGCGGGCGGCGTGGGCGAAACGAGCGAAAAGACCACATCGCCGAAGGTGTGGTCGAAGGTCAGGTCGAATGTCATAGCGGTGGTTTTCCGTTCCAGGCGCTTTTTCCGAACAGCCGGACGGCATTATACATCAGCCGGTTTCGATTTTTGGCTTCAGGGTCAGCCGCCCGCATGTCGCGGTAGAACTGAAGGTCAGCCATTTTGCGGGCTAAGTGCGGGCCGAACCGGGCTTCTCCTAACCGTTTTTCGTACCACCAGTCATGCAGCACGGCGGCGGCGGCATACGGACCAAACGGCGGAATGAAGCTCCATATCACCTTCGGCGTGCTGGCAAAGTCAGTCACGTAACCCGCCGGGGCGGTAATCGGCCCCAGCATCGTCTGAAACGTCATATCTTCCAGCAGTCGCCAGCGGTCGCCTTTCGGGTCGTCCTGAATGTATTCGACGCGGATAACGGGAATCTCGTGCATGGCTTATGGTGTTGTGAATGCGGCTCCGGCCTTGATGGTGCCGCCGTCGTTGGTGAACCAGCGAATGTTGCCGGTTGTCGTGTTTTTCCAGAGAATTACATCGCCCGACGCGGGCAACTGCGTCGTGGTCGGGTCGCTCGCTCCCGAATACCAGCGGAAGCGAATCGGGTGCGAAAACTCCATGCCGGTGACGTTGCTGCCGGAGCGGGTAATGTTCTGAAAAACTGTGGCCGCTCCCGCATCATTAACCGACCGGAATTGCCAGTTGCCGCCTGATACGGTCTGTGTCCACGTTTTTCGGTCAGTAGTAGCGTCGGTTTCCGACCACGAAATCACGGGCGTCGTGCCTTTGGCCTGCATACCCTGACTACCCACGCCCACCGGGTTGCGCTGCCCGTTATCGCCAAAGGTGGTGATGTTATCGCCCGGATACGCCACCGTGTTTGCCTGCGCCGGGGAGTAGGTGAGCGTCTTGATAGCGTTAGGCACCCGCAGGTTTGCCAGCGAATCGAAGAGCATCGAACCATTGCCCGAAACCGCCCCGGAATTAACCACCTGCCCGCCGAAAATATTGACTGTCGGTGTCTGGCTGGTGGCCGTAGCCGCCAGATACACCAGCGCATCGGGAGCTACCCGGTCTACGCCCGACGTGCCGACTGAGGTAGTGGCTACGCCGCCGAAAATATTGACGACGGAATTGGTCTGGCAGTTGCCGATCTTAACGGCGTAGGGCTGAGCGGCACCGGAGCCGTACACGGAGTTGGCCCGGTGTTCGGCCCGCAGGTTGTAGATATTGATTTCGCCCGATGACGACTGCATTTCCACGTACAGGGCCGCTCCGCCCCGGTTGCCGTCGCCGTCGATGTTCTCGAACTTGATAGGCTGGGTCGTCGCAATGCCCTTGTAATACGTGCCATAACCCCCATTGAAAAAGTTGTTGATGTGGTCGAGCGTGACCGGAACGCCGCCCGCCACAAATAACCCGTGGCCCGGCATTTCGCGCACCATGATGTTATGAAACACCGTGTTGCCGTCGCAGATAGCCTCATCGCCCGCCGCGTTCACGGTGGCAATGCCCCGGCCCGACGTGTTGGACGAATTACCCAGCACGATAAAATCGCCTACGTAGGTGGAGGAGATGCGCTGATAACCCCCGCTTAGGTAGGTTTTGAAAATGATGGCGTCTTTGTTTTGTCCCGCTAACTGCTCGTACACCGTGCCGTCCATTGCCGCTGACTTGCCAAAATGCCCGATGCCCGCCCCGTGAAAATAAATGCCGGAAGGGATGATAATCTGCGATATACGGTATTTTCCAGCCTTGCCTTTGAAGCGGCGCGTTGTGACTTCCGCATAATCCAGCGCGGCCTGAATCGCGGGCGTATCGTCCACAGCGTCCCCGGCAATCGCCCCGAACATTTCCGCCGTCACCTCTCCATCCAGAATACTACGCTCGTAATACGCCCCGCCCGCCCCGGCAAAAACCGTGCCCCCGTTGGCGGTAAACGCCCCGGTTTTCCGTATCCACTCACTTCCGTCCCACAGCAGGCGGGTCTCGGTGGCAGTAGCAAACTCCGAAGAAGAGGAAAGCAGGCGGGGAACCTGAAGGCTGGTTCGGGCCGTGGCCGCATCGGTTGCCCCGGTGCCTCCGCTCCCAACCGAAAGCGGTGTGGTCAGACCCAAGCCTGCCCCCGTAAACGTGCCGATGAGTGCACCGTTAACGTAAAACCGGTGAGCGGCTCCGGCGACCAGATTCACACTGCTGCCTGCCTCCTCGGAAAACACGTCCCCGATTTCGATATAGTCCCCGCTGGAACGAAACCGCAGCCGGGGCGTTCCGCCGCTCCGCCAGTACAGGCCGCCGCCCGAAGGAAAGTCCGCCGAAACAGCCGAATTGGTGCGGTAGGTGCCCGTTATCCAGCTCCCCCCGGTTTGCACCGCACCCGGCGATAGTTGCATGTAGGCTGCCGGTAGACCTGTTATCTGCCCCACCGACGAAGGATAATATAGTTGGTTGTTGGCTTCCAGTCCCGACTCGATTTCGGTACTTACCGAGGCGTAGAAATTACCCCGGATAACATTGCCCACCAAACTGTTTCCTGCCGACCCGTGGGCAATGCCGGTAGTAGCCGAAGTCAGGGCGTTGGCTTCCACCAGCACCCGCTGCACCGACGCGGCAAACTTCTTTTCGTCGCTCACCAGAACGCCTGTCTCCGTGCCCGACACCTCGTTTCGGGCAACGGTAACATCCCTCAGATAGAGCGAATCCGAATAGGTCAGTCCGGCATTGTACTGGCTCAGGTTGGCCGCTTTCAGGGCAATACCCCTGGTTCCGGTCAGGGGCAGCACTTTCCGCCGAACCCGGTTGCTCAGCACCCGAATCCCGTACCCACCATGACTGACTTCGATGCCACTGTCCTCACAATCCTCGACATCGTTATGGATAATGGTGATGTTTCGGCAATTGACATAGGCTTTTATTCCGTCCCCCTCCCCCTGCCGGTTCACCAGCCGAACCGTGTTGCGTTCAATTAAGATGTTTTCGTTCAGTCCCGACGCCAGAATACCCGTACTGCCCGCGTTCTCCACTTGATTGCGGGCAATGTAGCCGTTAATGCTGCTGCTGCCGGAAATGATGCCCCGGTGGCTGTTATCCAGGGTCGTGTTGTCGGTTATTCGGTAGCCATCCACATTGAGCACGTTGATGCCGTGACTACCCCCCTCGGCGTGGCAGTACTCGACTGTTATATCACCCACCGCCGAAGGCAGGAAATTGGGGTTTTCCCGTTGGGTATAGGCCCAGGCCCCGTTTTGGTTCGGCCCAATTTCGCACTGAGCCGCAAAACCCATAATGTCGGGGGACGCCAGGGGATAATTGCGCAGGGCGAAGCTCCGGCAATGGGAAAACCGGATGTTTCGCGTCTGTCCGCCCGGATAAGCATACGCATAAAAACTACTGGTCTGGGCGTGATATACATCTACGTTTTCCACCACGACGTTCTGACAGTTGTCAAGCCGTACCCCACTGTACATGCGCGCATCGGCATTGTTGGGGGTTCGGTAGAGCAGAATCGTCATGTCCGAGACGACCACGTTCTGCACGTTGATGCCGCGAAACATCCCAAAGCGGTTAGTCGGAATGGCAATGTCGGGTTTCAAGCGAATGACGGTCTTGTCCTTGCTGGCCCCTTTCCACGTCGTATGCGACAGCAGCAGCAGGCCGTTAGTGAACGTCACCGTATCGGCGGGAAACAGGATGGTATAGCCGGGCCGCAGGTCCGCACGGGCGGCAGCTAAGGCCGCATCGGCGTTATTTCGGTCGAGGTTGTACTTAGGGTCATCCAGCCGGATGATATGCCTCACGCGGGCGGTATCGGCTTTCGCCCGAATCTGAGCCGTGCGGAGGCTCAGCGAATCCTGAAGCCCCGCAACGCCCGCAATGTTGGTAATGCCCCCGCTTCCGCCCGCAATGACAAACGTGACATTGCCCGCCGCCGACACGCTGAAATTATAGACCGGCGTGGGCGTTACGGACGGCTGCTGAACGACCCGAAACCCGCCCGCCAGAATCACGCGGGAGCCTTGCAGGAACTCGAAGCGGTTCTGCGTCGCCCGCATGGCTTCCACCTGCTCAGGCGTCCAGTAGATACGTTTTTTGGCGGTGCCGGAAATGGGCGTGATGATGGGCTTGTGGGCGGTGACCTCCACCCAGCGGGGCGAAACGCGCCGGTACATTTTCACGCTCCACGGCCCGGAAGCGCCGCTGGAGGTGTCAAAATCCATCCAGGCAGGCTGGGTGTGATACGCCTCGTAGACGATTTCCTTCGGAGCGTTGGTGACCACCTGCTGAGCGGGGCAGGCAACCGAAAGGAAACAAGAGAGAAGAAACAGCAATAGGTTGCGTCGCATAGCGTTTCAGGTGGTTGTGTAATCAATGAAAAACAGCCGGGGAACGCCCCCGCAAAACTCCCGCGTGAAATTCTGACCGCCGCCCAAATCGATGGTGCGGGTTTCCCACTGGCCTAGCGGCAGGCCGGGGTTGTAGTAAAATACCCATTGATGATTCGCTACCACGTCCGAGCGAACCGCGTAGCCCTCATCATTCAGGGCGCGGTCTAAAATGTAGCTGCCGCCCAGCGGGAATTGATTTTCGGTGGCGAAGTAACCGCCTGACGGGGAGCGGTGCGTAGCGAATCGCCAGTTCTGGGAGCCGCCTACCCAGGCGATGCACTGGCCGTACCAGTCGGCGGCCACGTAGCCCACGTCGGTGCCACCTTCGGGGTAGATCGGATAGGGATGCTTACGACCCGGTGCGTAGAGTTGCAGGCCATTGGCCCGTTCGGGATTGCCCGGCCCCACATACTGACCCTCTTCGCCATCGGGCGGCACGATGGCCGGATCGATGCCCGAGCGACCCGTGTTTTCCCATTGCCAGACGCCATCAGCCAGCAGGTAGCAGAAAAACATCAGCGCGAGTTCGAGGGTGAAAGGCGCTCCGCACACAAAGGATTTCTGCCACTCCCCACCGGGGGGGTTGGGCAGCGGGCGGCGGTAGAAAATATGCCCCCCCCACTCGTGCCGCCCCGGCCAGAAGTAAGCCAGGGTGCGGGCCGACGACCCCAGAAAATCCAGCGCCCGGCGGTTGAGGGCCAGGTTGACCAGGTTCTGCCAGAAAAAGTGCGTGGCCGGATGGTCGTAGTACATCTTAATGCCCCCGTGCCGGTGGCGCCACATGTCGCGGGAGAAAAACCCGCTGGCAAACGGCGTACAGGTCTTGGCGTACTGGTAGCAACCTTCGTCGCTCCCCAGCAGCACCGAACGGAAGGTGTTGGGATTCTGGCTGTCGGCCTTACCCTGAATGTACATGTGTCCGTCGTAGCCGCTCAGCCAGATGCCGCCCTTCGGGGTCAGGTATTCCTGGCAGGCCCGGTCAACCCAGTCCCGCTGAGGCAGGTAGCCGTAGAGGCCGTATGGTTCCTGAGCATTGTAGGCCTCGTTCATTTCGTCGGCCACCACGGCATAGCCCCCGTCGCGGCTGTTCATCAGCCAGCCGGGAAACTGCTGGCATTCGGCCTGCGTCAGATCGGGCGTGAGCTTGCCTTTTGCCTGGGCGAAAGCCTGAATTTCGTGGGGGCCGCACCAGCCCGCCCGCTGCGAAAACGGCAGGGCGTTACTTTCGGTCGGGTTGGCGTAGCCTGAATAGACCTTCACGCCCGCCGCCGCGTAGGTCGCGGGCGGAATGTCGCCCCGGTAGGGCTTGGTGACCAGGTATTTGCCCGCAGGCAGAGCCAGGCGACGGCCCGAGGCGACCCATTCGGGCGTCCAGGCGAAACCTAATTTGGGGATGAATGCTTCGGTAACTCTCATGTCAGTGCAGGATGAAGCGGGTTTCGGCCTGACGCCGGATGTTGTTCATGTGAATCTGTTCCCACCAGGGCCGCCCGCTATCGACGGCCAGCTTCTGGATGGTGATAGGCACACCCGCCGGAATAACGCGGTCGCCCAGGGCGGCGGGCATTTCGTCGTGACCGTTGATGCGCACCTTGATTTCCTGACCCTGAGCCACGCCCGCCCCGGCAGCCCGGTCGCGGATGGTGGCCCGGCGAAGGGCGGCATCGTAGCTGACAACTTCGATGTCCAGAAAGCTCGTATCGCTCTGGTAGAGACCCGTCATCGTGCCGCTGTACTGGCCCTCCGGCGTAATGGCCGGATAAAGCCGCTCCCAGTCGGAGACGCCCATCGGCCCGCCCGACGGCCCGCCCATCGGCAGGGTGAGTTGCAGGGCATTGGGGCTGTTGGGATAGCGAAACAGCACGGGCCGGGGGTCGGCGGATTCGTCGAAGGGGGCCGTTTCGTCCCAGTCGGCGCCGTTAGTCAGCGCCGTGAAGGCCGACTGGCTGGCGAAGCGCCACTGGCTGCCTTCGTTGGCGAGGGTCCTGACCCGCATCCGCAGCTCGCCGCCGCTACCGGTGGCCGCTTCGCGTTTCCACCAGACTTCCTGAATGTAGCCCGCTACATCACCCGAGGGCGGGGGCGGTGGGGTGCTGCTACCAACGGCAATTGTCTGAATGCCGTCGGTGGCCGAAAACGTCACCAGGACCACCGAGCCGTCGGCGCCCCGAATATGCAGCAGGTGGGCGGCGCCGGGTTCGACCCCGCCCACGCCGCCCTGTTCGGGGTTGAAGTGATTGAGCGTATCGAAGGGCGCTGAGGCTGAGGCCACGGCGGGCCGGAACTTATCGGGCGACGACCCCGACGACCACGGCCCATCGTCAACGCCGGTCAGGGAGTTATGGCCCCGGAAAAACTGGTTATCGGGGCGGCTGATGGCCACCGACAGACCCGAAGCCAGCGTATCGAGGCGCACTTTCAGGCCCCGGCTCTGCACATCGTATTCGAGCCGCACGGCGCTGACAAGACCCTGACCCGCCTTGATGGAAACGGCAATGACCCGTACCGCCGACAACCCACCCGTGTCGGTAGCGCTCAGCGTCAGTCCGCCTTCGTAGACCTTCAGCAGCGTCCCTTCGATATGGGTGCCCGCCGCGTTGACCGCCAGGCCCAGGTCGTTGGCCGCCACGGCGTAGGTCATCGGCTGCCCTTCGGGGTCGATGAAAGGCCAGCCCTGCGGCACCTGCTCGATGGGGTAGGAAACCAGCTCCCCGACCGTGCCCGTGAGCGGGGCCATCGAAACGGCATCGTTTTGGCGGGGTGCCTCGTTATCCGGGTCGTTGACAATCAGCGTCTTGGTGTCGATGAGAACCCCGCCTTTGCCGTCGCTGATTTCAATTTCGACCTCGTAGCTACCCCCCCGGGTGGGCGTACCCGAATAGTGGCCCGATGAACTCAGCAGCAGGCCGGGCGGCAGGCCGCTCAGCGCCCGGTAGGACTCGGGATCGCCATCGGGTTCGGTATAGGCTCCGGCGGGCGTCTGGTAATTGTAAGGCGTACCGACCTGGCCGGTGGGCAGCGAATAGTCATCGCCTTTTTGGGGTGACTGCGTACCCAGGCTGAGCAGTTCCCTCAGGCGCCCCACCGAGAGCACCCCCTGGGCCAGGCCGGTGGGGCCGGGAAAATACGCGGCCAGCCCCGCCGGATCGAAAATCGTCGGCACATTGGTGTGATTCAATAGGCCCACCAGGGTGACGTTGCCCGGTTCGTCAAGCAGAAGGCCCACCAGGCTGCGGGCGTGACGAAGCTGGATGCGGGCGCCGTCGAAGCCCAGGTAACCCATGACCGTTTCGGCGGCGTTGAGCAGTTGAATGTAGGCTTCCGCCCCACGGGCGTTCAGGCTCCCTGCCGTCAGACCGAGCGAGGACTTGTTACCGGCCTGAAGTACGGCCTGCAAGGTGGCCGCGGCCACCGAACCGGGCCGTTGGTTGGTGGCCCGAAAGCCTTCGTCGCCATCCTGCCGGATGACGATCTGATCGCCCTCCTGGGGTTCGATGAGCGTGATTTTCAGTATCTCTGCCAGTACGGCATTCAGCAGGTAGGGCGTGATGTATTTGGCGACGTCCTCGCCTTCCATAGCCTCTTCTTCTGTCGCCCGGGTAACTTTGCCCGCCCGGGTTTCATTGGCCATCGGCACATCGCCGCCCGTCTCCAGCTCAGTGAGCTTTCGAGCTACGGCCCTGGCCGATACGGGCTTTTCGGGGCCGGTCTCGACGATTTGCGCCGGATTGGTGACGAGCGCCGTTTCCCATTTGGCGGGGTGCGTCGAAGGTGACTGACCGGCCAATGTGGGCGTGACACAGCGATATATCAGCCCATCGGAAAACAGGACGGTATGCCCGGCGGAGTAGATGCGGCCCGCGTCGTAGTCGAGCGTGACCGAATCGGTCAAATCTTCCAGTGCCCCGCCCACGCGGGCGGCGGTATTGGCCGATTCCTGGGTTTCGTCCTTAATGAGCACGGCCTGACCTTTCAGGGTACTGCTGTTTTTCTTGGCCATTAGCGTAGGGTTTCCACGAGTAAGTTTTCGGTAATGGGGCCATCCGGCCCCGACAGCCGAAGCACAAAGCGGGCATCGCCGACCGGCGGCAGACGCAGGCGGTAGAAGCCTTCTCCCGAAGGCCGGGTAAACGATTCCTCCAGTAGTAAAAGACTTTCGTCTTCGCTCCAGGCTTCCAGCGTCAAATCGGCGGGCGCCCACTGCGAAAGGAACAGCAGCACGTCGGCGTAGTGACCGCTGAAGCGGGGCATAACGGCCACCCCGCTGCGGCGCACGTGGGTGAAAAATTTCAGCAGACCTTCCAGGCCCACCGACCCTTCGACATTGCCCGTCTCATCGATGGGGTAGAGCTGGCAGACCCAGACCGGCGAAAGCGTATCGGCAAGGGGCTGGTCAGCCGACAGGGTTTGCAGGGCGAACGACACGTCGGCCAGCGTACCGAACTCGGTATCGCGTACCAGCCACTTGTCATCGGGCACGAGCGCCGGGCGAACGCCCAGATGCACCCGCGAACGAATGTCGACCTGAGCCGTACCGGTTTCGGGTTCGATGGGCGAAAGGATGATGCTGTCTTTTCCGTAAGCGGTCACGGTAGTGATGAGCTGCGGAAATTCCGGAAGGTCGGCGGCGGAGAGTTCGGCCCGGTAGACAATCGGGGCCATGCCCGAGCGGATACCCCCCGGTCCTTCGACGGCAAAATCCACGGCCTGGGCAAAGAGCGTGATGGTGAAGTCGGCAATGCCCCGCCAGGCGGTCTGGGCGTTGGTCCACAGGGCATAGCCGGGGGCCGACACCTGAATGCCGTAATCGCCCAGCGGCAGCGGGCCGGGCATCACCAGATCGCGGTGAATGACGCCCTCGTGATTGGTATAGGCCGGTGACTGATTCAGCAGCAGACTGGTCGCGTCGCCCCCTGTGCTGTCGAGAATACGAATCCGGGCACCCGCAATGGGAGCACCTTCTAAGGTTTCGACGCGGAAAGCGATGTAGGTCATTCCAGTAGCAGATTAACCAGGGGGTTGAAGCGGCGATGACGAACCGTGTAGCGCGTTTTCGGATCGCGGTATTCGGCAGACGGAAGTCCGTCGATATGATATTTGGGGTACGGAATCCGGCGGGGCTTGCCCGTCATGGCCCGTTGAATCCGGCCAAGCAGCTTGTCTACCAGCCAGATATAGACGACTATAGCCACCAGCAGCAGAATCAGACAGTCCACGACTCCAATAAGTCCTAATAGCGGCATATGGTATTATTTTAAGAGTTGGTTACGAATTTCCCGGACAAGTACCGGCGTAACGTTGGATTTTACCAAGCTGGCTACCCGGCGCGGTTCCAGCGGCTCACTGAGCACCCCGCCGGGGTTATTGGGATTCGGTACGCGGATGCCCTGCCGGTGAATTTTCATGGCGATGGGCCAGACGGCCGCTTCCTCCATGCCCCGCAGTTTCACCCAGCGCCGAAGGCTTTCCACCATCTGGCGGGAAGGCCGTTTGCCCCGGCCCGGCCTCCGGCCCCGCTCCTGATACTGCCAGTAGCCTTTTCCCAGAATCCGGCCCGACGTCAGACCGCTGCCGCTTTTCACCTCCCGGCTGAGTGAATCCGCCGATTCGCCCGAGGCCCGAAGTCCTTTTTTTCGCTGGCTATCGGCCAAATCGCCGATCAGCCCATCAAGCGTACTGGACAGGCTTTCTTCTACCGCACTCAGCATAGATTATAGGGTTCCATCAGCAGCTTTCCGGTCATCAGAATGCCGTTCAGTTGCCGGTCGGTGACCTTCAGGCGGGCGTTGTTCTGGAACCGAATCCGGTTCCCCACGATTTCGCCCGCCCCACTCAGCATCTGAATTATCTCATTGCGGCGGTCGAAGAGGGCTTCCAGCGACTGACGATGCAGCGTCACGGTGCTTTCCATATCCAGGGGCGTGATTAGCCAGATACGGAACGCGTATTCATCCGATAAGGCCCCCTGGCTGTCGATGACCACCTCCCCTTCCCCGAAACCTTCCAGATACAGAAGGTCGGAGGTGAGTCCATCGGCGTAGCGGGATAGATCGTCGGCAGTGCCCCAGGTGAAGGGGATATTAACCGAAGCGGCGATGTCGGTAAGCAGTAGCAGCATAGCCCGGTCGGGCCGCCGAAGCGGCAACGTTTGCTAAAATTAGGCCGGGCGGGGGTAGGCCGGGGCAGGCAGAAAAAGAAAAGTGTACAGTTTTCTTATATTGGGCAAATGAGAGAAAAATGCTATCCGCCCCGCTGCCCTCTCAGGCGGTCTACTGTCGACAGGTAGGCCGCTTTTTTTTCTTCAGCCAGCAGCGTGTTCATGCAGCGGTTGTAGGTAAGCTGCCACACCTCGAAGTAGGTAATTCTCAGGGCTTCGGCGACGGCCTGCTGCTCATAGTGCGAATCAAAGCCCGCCAACCCCTCGACCATGCTTCGTGCCATCGCCGCCAGCGGGTCGGGGGCTTCACTACCCGAAAACTGATCCGCCCAGAAGGCGGTAAGCGAGAGAAACTGCTCAAAAAAAAAGCCGCCAGCGGCAGGGTCTGGGTTGCGGGCAGGCCTTCTATCTGCGTCCAGAGTACTTTCGTGTCGGCGATGTCGGCGAAGGGCTTGCCCGTTATGTGGGGATAGAGCAGCACCGGCAGCAATACCGGAGCCGCCGACAGAAAATTGACCGCCGTTCCCTGTTCTTCCATTTCCGATAGTTCGTCGGCAATGGCGATTTTCTGGCCGTAGGTCATGGCGTTGAGGTTGGCGGGAATATCCGCCGCCGGGTAGCCGGGCAGCGTCAGGCGTTTGGGCACGGGCAGTACCTCGAAGGCCGGATCGTCGGAAAGGAATTGCAGGTAGGGTGCTACGGCTTCGGCCAAATCGTGCGGTGCCTGCTGAAGAAGCGTTTCCTCAACGCCCGACAGCAGCGACAGCAGGCCCGGCGTGGTTAGTTCGCCCGGCAACAGGATCGCCAGCGCCGCCCGCGTGGAGACGTCCGGCCAGGCGGTCGGCAAATCGAACTGGAAATGGGCGGCAGAAACGTGTATCATCAGGAAAAGGCGGATTTTGGCCCCATCGGCCTTCGGGCCGCAGGTTTTTTGACAACGCGGCCCGTCAAACCCATTACTGCGTACCGGATGGCGTCCATGTGGTGATTGTGCTTATCTTCGGGCGTATCGGTCGGCAGTTTGGCTGCGTCCAGATGCCATCGGTATTCCTGGTATTCGTAATCCAGACTCAGATCGGATACGTAATACACCGTCAGCCCCTTCACCTGTTTTATGCCATAGTTGATGCTGTCCGGCCCCTTGCCGACGCCCTCCACATGAAAACCCAGGGAATTGAGTTTGTCGATGGATTTGGGTTCGCTGCTATCAGCAAACACCCTCCCCCTAACGCCTAATGCATCCATGCGAACCCCCAATTCATCATCGGACAAACCCGACTGGTAAATCAGGGGCTTAACAAATAATTTTCCATTATGTAGCTTCAGGGCGTCCAGCGCCAGCGGGTCTTCTGAATAGCCAAAATCCAGGCCGTAGAAGGTTGGATACGGCAGGGCATCCCATTCGGCTCCGGTTATCGGTTGCCAGCCTGAATAAATCCGCCCCTTCGCCCCTTCCGACACCAGCCCGCATACGGTCGTATAATACCATTCGGGGCTTCGTTGCCGGTAGGATTCCATATTGATAATCCACGACGGATTCAGGTTTTTGGCATTGGCATGATAGGTTGAAAAGATGCTCAGTAACTGGGGGTTCGGTTTGGGGACAGCCCGGTAATATCCACTAATGGATTCACCCGTTACCGGATCGACAATAGATTCTTCAATCAGGTGATAGTGGTTGCGGATGAGCCAATGGTTCTTCTTGGGCGGATTGAAGAGTCGAATAATTTTGATGTCACCCTTGACGGTTCGGAATGAGTCATCAAGTTGAGAATGATCGTCTTCGTCAATCTCTTCACACTCTTCGATGATCACATGCGTCGCACCTGCCAGCGACTTCAGCTTGGCCGTTTGTTTGCGGCTGGATTTTTTGAACCCCTTGCTGATAATCATGTTGCCGTTACGCGGGTTGACAACCTTCATATTATGTTCGTCAATGCGAAACGTGCCTTCGGGTATGCCGCTTTCGGCCAATCGATCTAAAAAGTCCTGAAACAGCGACGTGCGCACGTCTGAGAGAACTTCGCGCATGAACACACCCCGAAAATATTGCGGCTGCTGTAATAGAATAAGGTAATAGTCCGTAGCAAAATGCGACCCGCCCCGGCCCCGCCCCCCCCAGATGTCGATGTAACGGGCCGACGTGGTGAAAACGCGTTGGTATAACTGATTGATTCGGCTAACGCTCTGCGTTTCCATCGTGTGACGAACCATCGTGTGACGAACCATCGCTGAAGTCCTCAAAAATGACCCGGTGCACCGAAGGCAGGGGCTTGCCGCCGCTGGTGATGTCGCTGCGATTGATGATTTTGCCGTGAACCTCCAGAATCTTGGTCACCGCAGCCATTGGGTCATGTAGCTTAATTTTGGTGCGCACCGTTTCGGTTACGCTATCCTCGGTGCTATGGGTGGTCTTGAACTGGTCGACTTCTTTCAGCAAGTGCAGATTGTCCACCGCATCGGGCATAGTCAGGGTGATTTCCCCGCCGATTAGAAAATGTTTCACATTGCCCCGGCCCCACTGCGTGAGCTTATCAATGGCTTCTGCCGCCGACATGCTCCGCTCTTTCAGGTAAGCATCAACAGCATTGCGAATGTTAAGTTTTGTTAAGTTCTGCGAAGCAATCACATTCGCGGTGTCTTCCGAATAGCCCGCCCGCCGGGCCGCTGCCGCCCCGTTGAAATCGATGCAGTACTCCTCCACAAACCGCCGCTGCTTATCGGTCAGTTCGTGGTGCCAGGGGTCGGGCGCTAGCATCTCTTCATGGGGTTTCAGTTCCTCCACAGGGGTCGGGATTGGTGCTGCCCAAAAATACACCGGTAAGTTTATTTTGCCAAATATAAGAAAAATATCTTCTTTTTATTTGCCTTTTATTTTGTTATTCTTACCTTTGGCATATCTAACAAACATTGATATGAACTCACAACGCAACGCCGTCACCGTGCGGCTATACGGCCAAAGGGCCGATATCCTGCGGCTGATTGGCGACAGGTACGCCCATCTGATTGAGGAATGGCAGTCGTGGGACTGCCTCACCTGCGGCCCCCAGTGGGAGTACCGGGCCGAAGTGAAGGTCGCCATGACGTATACGGTTTCCGGCCCCGTTTGCTACATCTATGCCATAGAGCCGCTGTTTTATGGGGACCTGTTGATAGACAAACTGCCCTGGCATATCCGCGTCAACCAACAGGGTTCAGAGGTGCTGGAAGCGGTTCGCCTCTCGGTGGGCAAACATTCGGTATTGGCGGCGGGCTACTGTCCGGCCCGCCCGCCGGTGGGGGGCAGGTTCACGCCCGACATATTGGCAACCGTAGCAAATGCATTGAATCTTAATCCTTCCTACTGACATGGCAACCCATCACGGCATTCAGAAGATTGCAGCAGAGGCCACGCATTACCGTCACGCGTGGAGGTATTACGGTCTCAGCATTCACGCTTACGCCTACTATCCTGATGGACGGGAGGCCACAACGACGGCTATCTGCGGAGTCAACTCCCGCCACTGCGACCCATCCCCAAAGCGAGAAGCATGCCGGGATCCGACCTGTCGGACCTGCGCCCGAATCGTTCGGGAGAAGAACCTTCAACCGCTTAATTTCCCGCAACCATGAAACCAAAAAACCCGATTCTCTTCCGCCTGCTCTCGCTGTCAATTCATTGCTGGCTAAAACACATTGATACGCCAGACGAAGTAGCGGTTCACGTTGACCGCACCGAACGCATTGCTCAATTGTATCGATACTTAGCGACCAATTAATTAGCACGTATATGAGCGAATTTTCTGAACTGAAAGCCGAAATCCTGCGCCGGGCCAAAGCTACTGAAGCCTGCGTAGATGAATACAAAAAAGCCGCCAAAGCCGAAACGGCCCCCGAACTGCTGAGGGTCGTTCTGACCAACATTCATTGGTGTGTCCGCGAAAAGGTGGTCGACGTCGAATTGCTGTCGAAGTTTCCGGAATCGGAACTAACCGAAGCGGGAATATTCCTGACCGGCATTCATCAGGCAAGGGATCGCACGGTGGCTTGCTTCGGCAATTCGACCGTGGAGAGCTACGGCAATTCGACCGTGGAGAGCTACGGCAATTCGACCGTGGAGAGCTTCGGCAATTCGACCGTGGAGAGCTACGGCAATTCGACCGTGAAAAGCTTCGACCATTCGACCGTGGCTTGCTTCGACCATTCGACCGTGAAAAGCTTCGGCAATTCGACCGTGGAGAGCTTCGGCAATTCGACCGTGGAGAGCTACGGCAATTCGACCGTGGAGAGCTACGG
>ERZ1066119.335-NODE-335-length-35001-cov-71.551365_pt1 | contig 35001 bp, 27 predicted proteins | sample MGYA00382766_ERZ1066119 | MGnify/ENA primary metagenome ERZ1066119 (study PRJEB33369, sample SAMEA5778349) | biofilm metagenome | biome: Industrial cooling water; feature: Water cooling tower basin; material: Biofilm | place: United Arab Emirates | collected...
TTGAAATTAGTTGATATTCCTTTGGTTTTCTCCTATAACTTGTTATTCAATACAGGAAATGTCATTCAAGGATTGTTAATTTCTTTATACGAAGATATCAGCCATCTGCTACCAAAAGTTCAAGCTCCCTGTTTGCTATTATGGTCAGAAAAAGATTTAACAACGCCATTAAATAACGCTCAAAAAATGGCAGAAATTATTCCCAATTCTAAATTAATTACTGTAGAAGAAGGCTTACACGAATGGGGACTTTGGTATCCTGAGAAATTTACATCGCTCATACTGGATTTTATTTGCCAACTTGAGCAATATTGATACATTTATATCTTGCATCATATAAATCATTCGTTGGTTTGATTTTCATCACTACATAACTCATCTAAATCTACTCGCAACTCAATAAGTTCTTGTATCAACTGTTTCAAAACCTTTTCTGGTGGACGCTTTTCAAATTCACTATGCGTGTATATCCACAATAACCAAATTACGTTTTGAGAGCGATTTACCAAATACATTAACCTTCCTTCCCCTGAAGCACCACTTAAGGAGGGCATATCAAAATAATACTTACGAAACTCCCATTCTTCTGGGATTTGCAAACCTCCAGGAGAACTTTCGGCAAAAGAACCTGCCAAAAAGGGGTTACTGCTTAAATTTTCAATGATTTTAGCAACATAGCCTTTAAAGACTTGCTTTGCCCTGTCACCCTTATAGTGACGTTTTAACAATTCTTTGTAAGAACGTGTAAATTTGTTAAAGGGGTTAATCAGAAATTTTGGTGAGCCAGTCACGGAATTCAGAAGCTGTCATAGGAACAGAACCATTATCTAACTCATTTAGCGCTTCTTGCAAGATATTAGTCATTTTTTCTTCATATTCGCAATGCTCAGTTTCGACTGCTCCTAGTACAGCATTTTTAAGGCGCCGAAAAGCGTTTAGATATTCAATCAAAGCATCTGTTTCGCCCTTAAGCAGTATCCAGGCAAGCGATAATCTCACTTGCAAAGAAGAAATTAAATTACCAATCCCGTTAGGTTCAGAAATCGAAGTATAAATTATAGCTTCTAGCACATTACGTTCAAGAACAGAAAAATTATCCCATCCTTTTTCTACCAAAGCTGCCAGAGCATCAGCTTTTTGTGCCAAAACTCGTAACCGTGAAGGACTAATTGTACGAGGTTCGGATATTTGCTTAATTTCAAGAGGATTGAACGTGCTAGCGACTTGCATAAATCTTTGACAGAAATTACTGTTTTAGTTATTGTTTAGGTAAATTACCCGTATTATAGCAATAATATATTAGTTCAATTGATATATTATCGCGAAATACACTCATCAGTAGAATAAATACAAAGAGAGTTAAGGCGATGCAAATCGAAGATTATTTCAATTTTCTGGCGCCTGATGACATTCGTATCAAGGGTTCGCGCATTGGTATCGAAACGGTTCTTTATGATTATATTTACCGTTCTCGCACTCCAGAGGAAATTGCCCAAACATACACATCTATAACTTTAGAGCAAGTCTATGCAACAATTCTGTACTACCTACACAATAAAGAATCTGTAAGTAATTATATGGCAGACTGGTTAGAGTGGGGACACCAGCAACGTAAAGCCCAAGAGATGAATCCATCTCCGGCGATTATTCGTATACGCAAAATTAAACAACAAAAAGAGGCAATGAAATTAATTTCAAACGGTTTGTAGAGTCACGTCTCTACATTTGTATATATAATATTGCTACATCATTTTCAATTAAATCCGCTGGGGCTTCCCCATGCTTCGATAAAGACGATAGGGTCATAATATTCACGGAATAATGTAATTTTACCATCGCGAAACTTGAATAGTCCGGCGTAGGTATTATTGTAAGGTTTCTTCGTTGCTAAAACTTCGATTTCGCCACGGAATTCAACGAAGAAAGTATTGGGGTCAGTGGTAGGATATATTTTAAGGTCGGGAAATACCATTCTTCCAACACTGGTAGGTAATGCTGAGTAATGTTTAGCCACAGCAGCTTTTCCCTCAACCCGTTTTGGAAAACCTTTAGGAGAATATGGCATATCTTGCACACCATCTTCAGCCCATAACTTCAACCATTCGTCCATACGTTTTTGTGATAATAGCTCAAAATAAGTACGAATAGTTTGCTCATTCCTACTACGAACAGTTTCAGCTTGACTATTTGCAGGCGCCACAGCAACATTACTCACAGGTGTTGCAATAGACTCGCTGCTAGGAACAAAACTTAACAAACCCAAAATTAAACTGGCGCCAATCAAACTTCTGTGTAAAAACATCTTCCTTCCTCCTCTTCCTTTGCGTACTTTGCGTACTTTGCGGTTCGTTATAAAGACTTCTTCAAAAACTTACTAACCTCAGCAACAGCTTGATTAACAGTACCTTCTTGGTCATAAAAATCAAACTGAGTGCGGTTATCTAACCAAACAAAGCTCTTATTCTTCGCCGGAATATTATTAAAAAACTGTCTAGCACCATCAGGAATAGCAGCTTTCTCACTATGAACAAACAAAGTAGGCACATTAATATTCTTAGCTTGCGACATAGGCTTAAAAGTCAACCATTCAGCCCAAGATGCAACAGCAAACTTATTATCCCACTGAGGAATGGCGCCACGCTGAGGATTTAAATAATAGTCAATCTCACCGAACATTGGTGCATTTTTATCAGTTCGACTAGCAGCAGGGACAGATTCAACCTTACCAGTTTTCTCAAACTTCTCCCGTGCAGCTTGCCCAATTTGTATTTTCTCTTGCACAGCCTTCTCACCACCATATACAGTATTCAAAATCGCTGTATCATGAATCCAAGGCGCCACTGTAACCAACGACTTAATACGAGAATCTTCTGCTGCTGCCACCGTCATGTAACCAGCACTAGCGCAAATACCCAACCCAGCAATTTTCGACGAGTCAACAGCATCTACCGTTTGTAAAAAGCTAACTGCATTTTTGATATCTTTAATTTTCCCATTTGGAGATTCAAAATTACGAACCTTACCACCGCTTTCTCCAAAAGTGCGAAAATCGAAAGCAAACGCTGCAAACCCTTGTTCAGCAAGCTTTTTAGCATAAGTAGCTGGCATTTGCTCCTTGATAGTCATCCAGGCGCCTGTCACTATTACAGTAGGTAACTTATCACCTGGTTTATAGTTAGCAGGTAAATATAAGTTACCAACTAATCTTTCCCCTTCGCTAGTAAACGTCACGCGGTTAATACCAGGTTTGTAGGTATTGGCTGCAATCACAACATTTTGCTGTACTTGTGGTATCACGTTGGAAAGGGTTGAAGCTTGGCTCAGGGCGGCGCCACCGAATAAAATGAGTGAGAGTGTACAAGCCTTGATAGCGCAGTTAGCAAGTTTCATAGTGTATTACTCCGTGTTGGTTTGTTTCGTTAAATCCAATTTAGAGAATCTGCACTTGAAAACCATACCCCATTCTTGCGCGGTTATATCAAAATCTTGCTTTAATGATCAAAAAACGAATATAGTTTATTTGTTCTAAATTAACATACAAACTTCTAGAACACAAAATTATTAACGTTGTTGATCTGGGTTAGCGTCACATTATCCAACTGTAGGAACGGTCTAAAGATGGCAGAACCAGTAAGTCCATCGCGGTCAATTTGTAGAATGACACTATTAGCTGTAATACCTTCTACTAAGCGTACATATCCATCATTAATGGCATTCGTACCCTGATAACCAATATTACTGAGTAGTTGGGTGAGAACAATTTTGTCTTCGCCCACCGTAAAATCAGAGATGCGCTGACCTGCATCTTTCAGATTGGTATAAACAAACTCATCATTCCCCGCGCCGCCTGTGATGGTCTTAGCGCCGGGTCCGCCTGTGATACGGTCATTGGCAGCAGTACCTGTTAAAGGGTCGCGGGAATTGGTGCTATTGCCAGTAATGACGTTGAAATCGTTGTCTTGTTGAATAAGAGTTGCTGCAAAGATTTCTGGGTCTGTTTTATCACGGTTTTTACCATCATCATTTGCAACCCATACTACCCCCTTGGATGAAACTCCAAAATTACTAATATAGTCATAACTATTAGGAGTAAGATTTGTAAGTTGCCAAACAGAGTTCCCATCATAAGCATATAACTGATTTTGTCCGTTATTTGAAGCACCAATTTGAGCAGCTTCAGCACTAGGAGCTGTCCAAGCTACTTGCTCTCCGAATAATTTAAAGGAAAAATCATACAATAAAGTATCAATACCTTTACTTAGCAACTTAGGGCGAGCATCAGAACTGCCGATATCGTACAAGTAAAAGTCGTCAACGACAGCGCCCACTTTATAACGTTCAGTCCAGATAATATTTTCACCAGAGATAGCTAAGTTTAGAAATCTCCCTGTGTAATAGTGAGATCCAGTCTTTGCGATCGTTGTTTCAGATTCGTATATAGACCGAACACCTTTCTCATCATAGAGATATATCTTATTTAGGAAAGCTCCATTTACGCTCTCTTGGGTAGACCAAACAACGCGGTTTCCAGAAAATTTAAACCCATTTAGATAATCTAGCGTTTGACTACTAGCCACTTCCGCAATTTTTCTTGTCTCTACACCGTTGTATAAAAATAAATCTACTCCATTTGTTGAATTAAGACTTGTCCAAAATAAGTTTTTTCCATCTAACTGGAGGTTTTTTACATCAGGTCTACTATATGTATACACGCCATCGAATTCATAAATTATTGGAATTTGAATAGTTGTATTGCCGTCATACAAAAATATGTCGGTGTCGTTTCCATTAGGACTTGTCCAAGCAATTTTATTACCCGATACAGCAACTGCCCAAAGTCCGGTGAAATCTGGAAGGGTTGGAGAATTAGAGTTATTTTCTGCAAGAAGAGTTGTCGTACCATTTTTATAGTTGTAAGCAACTAGCTGGCGTGGGCGTAAGCTACTGCGCGTTTCAAGTAAGACGTTGTCGCCAAAGATGATGGCTTTGTTATCAAAATCTGAAACATTACCAACTTGGATTAAAGACTCACCCGTATAAAGCTCTAATTTACGAGGTGAACGGTCTTTATAATTCACTGTAAGCAGTATTTTATCTTCATTAACTGCTAGTTGAGAAGAGTTCTTTGCACTACTACTAGTTATTTCAGACAATAACCCAGTATTAGTATCAAACCGAACAGTCTTGTCATCATATAATGAACTTTCTGCATTAACCTGCCAATAAACTTGAGAACCTGAAATTATAGGAACTGTCGGCCCGTCAATAACGTCATCTGTGCTTACTTGCTGAACTTTGTAATTTCCAAATTGCCGACTTGGTCTATTTTGTAATGAATCTGTAAGAGAAAGAGTACCATCTTTAAATTTAGCAAACTCAACATTTGTCAACGTATCAGTTCCATCTGTCTTAGTGCCTCTTAAATGAGTAATGGTGACATTACCATTGGTCGAAAAATAAATGTCATAATTTTTATAGTTATCGGAAAATATAGCGATGTCTTCTCCACCCTGACGACCATCAATCTCGTCATTTCCCTTGCCACCTATAAGAACATCATTACCACCGCTTCCTTTTAAACTATCGTTAGATACTCCAGTCCCAATTAGTAAAGCATCTTGATTGAAGAAAGGTGAGCTTGGCCCATTCGCTAAGTACGCATCAAGAACATTTTTGTTTTCACTGCTGATTAAAATGTTAGAAGGATGCAATCCTTTGGTACTTTCTCCATCAGTCTTTGTTGGTAGCGGAATAAAAAGGCGATTTTTTTCTTGTGTAAAAATTAAGGACTCAGATGATGTCTGATCAGAAAAATAAATCTGTTTATTATTATTAGGATTGCTTTCTTTCCCTAACGATAGTAAAGACTCTCTTGTAATGCCAAGAGCCTGTGAGACTACATCAATTAACGCACCGTCATACAGTTCATAAACTCTCTTTTGTGGTGAGAACCTTGTTTGTTCGACTGCTCGAATTTTATTGACACCAACTACAACATCTGGGAAAGTACCATCTATTCCACCTCGCTTTGTCCAAGCCAAAAGCATTTTGATAGCATCAAATTCTGCTGCTTGATTAATGCTTTCTTGAAAGAATGCTCCACCCAGAACATTGCCATTTGCGTCTAATATCTGAAGGTCTAAAGGTACAGCTCCCCGTGCATTCCGAATAACCTTATCAATAAAGTTTGCGATCGCTTCATCGGTACTGGTTAACTCAGACAGTGCCGTCCAAATCAAAAAGGGAGCAAGACCCACAACTACACCAGTAACACCAACGATACTTGCTCCTACTCCCAAGGCAGATAAAACACCTGCGACTAATGCATCTGTAGCGACGCTACCAGCAATACTGACAATGGCTTTGCCATTGACTTTGAATTGCTCCGTAGCGGGGTCAAAGATAACATCGACAGCTTGTACAACAGCCTCACCAGCTGCATTTTTGATTAGAAAGTTTAATTTGGTTGATTTTCTGCCGACTTTCAAAACTTCTGACAGGCTTGAAACCAGAACATTGGCTCCTGCCTCAACTAAAAGGTCGTTAACAGAACTAGCATTACCTGTGACTGTAGGAAATTTATTAACGTAATAAAAGGAAGTATTAGCCATAAGTTTATTTTTGCTCTAATTTAGTAGTCAAGATATTTTTATTTTTTATTAGGTAGGATAAAATGGTAAAGTAATATTTTTAATTTCTAAGTAAAAAATAATTAATTGAATTATATTTCATCTTTTACTCCTTTTTGCTGTTGATGTCAAGTCTATTCAATGGCTTAATTTACATCAATATATTAGCTGCAGTGAGGCGAAACTCTTAGCTCGACTTTATCCATTTTTCCCAGTCCAATGCCCCGAAGGTAGGGTGTTTACTTTGTATATAAGCCTTAGAAAAAAGTTAATGCAGTTTTTGTGTCTTGTGGCGCCAGCATAAAAGGCTTATAAAATCAGGGTTTTGAGCTTTACGGGTAAACACAGTACTCGAATGAGCGAACTTATACCTAAATTATAATAAAATCAACTTTTCAAATATACGTAGGGTGGCTTAAGCCACCATACGCGGCTGTCAAACTATCAAAAAGCTATTTTTACTAACAGCTATAGTGATGACAGCTTCCATAATTAGGATGAATAGGTGCGACAGGAGCAGGCGCCTGATTAGAAGCTGGTATAGTGTTATTTCGATATATGAATTGATAATTTGGCGCCTGTTGTGAACCTCCTCCACTGGTTAGAATGTTTACAAACATTCCGAACAAGAAGGATTTCAATCACAGGCGTATTAGTAATTAAAATCGAAATATTTCCTGTATCTTTTGTTGTACACTGCCTCGTACAGCATCTCCAACATCTTTGGCAATTCCCTCCGCAAAATTATCAAACCAACCATTAACTTCTTTTTCAGACACCTTTTGTGCATCCTGATTTGCAGGAGCTTTATTATCAACCTTCAAGCTAGATTTATCTATTCCAGCTTGAGATGCCATTGCCATAAATGTGTTAATAGGAATCGCTGAATTTAAGCCTGTTTTTACCTCTTCATTTCTTTGCCCAGATTCGTTTGTCACTGTCCCTACAGTGTCTCCTTGACCATGAATTCCCACAACACGTCCAGATACATCAAATACAGGACCTCCACTCATCCCCCGACGAGTTACTGCGTCGTAGCGCATTGTATACCCCTCAGCATTACCAGCGCGAATATTTGTTACTTGCCCATTGGTAAAAGCATATTCTCTTTCTGTTCCATTACCAGCAGGTATAGGATAACCGGAAATGTAGATACCAGAACCAATACTGGCTTCATCTGAATTGGTTACGGGTGCAATGGAATATTCTTCGTTGCTTTCAAATTTGACTATTGCTAAATCCAAAGTTCCTTTGTTTCCCGCCAAACTCTGCACCCCAGTTACTGGATGGTTTTTTCCTTTGGCAGTCCTAATTACATATTCAGAATTGGAATTTTTTACCACATGGTTTGCTGTGAGTACAGTGTAAGTATTTCCCTGTTTAGCAATAATCACTCCCGAACCACTATCACCAGGACTTAGGGTATTGTTTATCTGTACTGTTGTGGGAATAGCAATTTTTGCTACTTCTTTGGCAGATTTTGCGAATACGGGTTGAGTAATTACAATACTGGCAACAATTGCAGTTCCAGCAATAAGTGGATTGAAATTATTCACGTTAACTCCTTAATTTTAAATACGTACTAATTGGGATTCCCCAACTTGAGGTCATCATCTGCTCTAACAAAAGTGGATGGGGTTCTGTACCATCCTCAAAGCTATATACCCCAAAATCAGGGTCACGATTTTTTACCCGTCCGTTAATTCCTACCAACTGCCCTTTTTGGTTCAAAATTGGACCACCACTCATCCCTATACTGATATAGTTGGTGTAACCTAGGCGATATCCTTGGTGTAAAGGTTTAGGCGCCAGCAAGGACACTAAACCTTGAGTAAAGCGAAATACTTTTATACCTTGGTCAAAAGTTGTACTAACATGGTTTTCGGCATACATAGGAAAACCTGCGATATATACAGGTTCTCCCGATATTGGCAATTCTGAACTAATTGCTGCAACTTTGTAATGCATAGAACTGCGAAACTGTACAACAGCTAAATCGACATTTCCCAATTGCGTCAAGCGGTTAATAATACGATATCGGCGCCCATCGCTAGTCATAAGCTTCGGTTGCTCGTTAAACCCGACAACATGCCAATTCGTTAACACGGTGTAAGTTTCACCTCGACGAGCAATAATTACACCCGAACCAGAGGCATTATTAGTAAAAATGCGTACTGTTGTTTGACGTGCAATTTGCTCTATTTCCTCTGTATCAAGATTTGTTAATGGCGTAAGATTAAAATCTTGTTGTGCAGGACTTACAACCGGAGATAAAACAACCAACACTCCAGCTAATCCAAGTTCCAGTAGGCGCCGAATCAATCGCATTTATAGTTCCCTTGAACCCCTTGCAGGTGTATTTTCTACTGGTCTGTTAACACTTGATGGAGCTGATGGAGCGCCATCATCTTGCAATCTTTCGCTGACATCAATATAAGGAATAGAACCACTTTCATACAGTGATGATATTCCGGCTTGACCTTCACGCCAAGCTAAGAGATTATTTAGAGTTTGGACAGCATCTTGATTCGGTTTAAGAGTAAAAATCAACCCTTCACAGAGACCATCTACTTTACTTGCCGTACAAACCACACGCTGACGATTCATTATACCCACGGTGATAAGCTTTAATTGTTTCTGTTGACGGTAAGTTTCCAAACGACTACTCACTTCCCGACATCGAGTAAGTCCGTCATAACCACCTGTTTTGAAAAAGTTAGAAGTCCATTGAATCCAAGGTTCTAGACCCCCCCCTGAGTTACGATACACTGTCACAGGTTTACCCGTAGAAGTATCACAGTAAAAACCTTTGGCATTCTGTGCTTGACTTGATTGCGAAGGAATGATAACTGTACTCAAGCTGATGGCGCTTGTTAAGACTATCAGTGCAAGTTTTTTACTCATGGCTATAAGTTAAATAAACTAAATGAACTTCATCTAACGTATATACGCCGTACACTCTACACCTGCTGCAACTAAAAAATAAATATTTTTGAAGGTTTACACTTGTCCTACTAGAATAGCGACTGCACCAAGTACTGAGTGGCTGAAGATAATAGAATATAAATTGCGATACGAAGCGTAATGAATGCCCCAAAGCACACCACTAATAAATGTGAACAGCAGTGTGAGAACATCTTGATAGATAAGATGAACAAAGCTGTAGAGTAATGAAGAAAGTAAAATCATCAGCCAAGGCGCCAATTTAGCTCTAGAAAATACGGCGAATAAAAAGCCTCTGTATAAAAACTCTTGTACAGGAGAGGAGACACCAACAAAGAACAGGTAGAAAGGTAGTTGGTATGTAGAGTTATCGATACGCGGTCCTTGTATCATATAGTTGATGAGCATCAATAATGCAGATGCTAAAGTTGGTAAAGCAATAACTTTGAAAGAAATTCTTAAACGCTGCGTAGTTAATCCCACTTCTACAAAAGATAATTTATATAGTTGGCTAATTGCCAAGATAGCAATAGCAGTTAGAATGAGGAGATAAAATCGCCATGAAAAAGGTATTATTTTTAAATGAAGTAATAAGACAGGTAAAATATATCCTAAACTGATAATGAGGATAAGCTTTTGTCTTTCTTGGTTGATTGGTAAAATTTCCATAATTTACTCATTCTTTACGCGAAGGTCAATAAAACGAACCAGCAAGAAAAATAAAGAAGCGAAGAATATAGTACTTGCGAACCAAGAAGTTAAGGGTTCGGTGCTGTTCATTCCAAATAGTTGGTCAATTATAGAGGCGCCGAAAAAGCTACTTAGCAATGTGAGAATTAAAGTACATAATAAAAAAAGTAATAAAATCGGCTGATATTTTTTACTGGCGCTTCTATATATACTAATACCTGTTATCAAAAATAGTATAGAAATAATTGCGTAAGCAGTAATATTAATACCCGCAAAAGTGCCTCTAAATTCAGGTGAAAATAAAAGACTTTTAGTATGCTCTATAGTGTAACTTTGAAAGGGTACCCAAAGTAATGTACCAAGTTCGCAAATGATTAAATACATCAAATATTTATTTTTATTAAATATAGAATCTGGTACGAACAAAATTGTCGAAACTAACGCTAAAATTTGAATATCACAACTAACAATCGCCACAAAGCTGAGAGCGTATAACCATCGACTAATCGAAAAATATTCAAAATTTTGGTGCCAAATCTCATAAGAAGTGGCAATACGTAAAAGTCCTTGTAAACCCTTAATATTATTAGATTTATAAATACGCTTTATGGCTAACTCTAAATCGTATTTTTTCAGCGTCAAATTACCGTTAGCATCGAAAGTCTTATTAGTGTTAAAAATATCTGGAGGAATACTTAAAATATCAGTCTTAGAAGTTTTCCACTTTAAATAGAGTTTTGGCAGTTGCTCTGCGTTAATAGTTGTTGTCGCATGAGATTGAAACTCCATCAACATCATCCGATTACCATATACTTCAAAAAGTAATGCCAACGATGTCAGAATAATAGTTAGGAGTGTTAAAAGTACAAATGGACGTGTCTTAACACGAATCATGCAATGCGCTCTATAAGATGCAAATATAGATATCCAGAGAAATAAGGAAGGATACACTACAAGGTGAGGGTAAAGTTGAGCATAAAACGTCAAAGTTTCCCAACTTTGAAATTCAGTAAGTATACTTATGGGTAGGCAAACTAGTACAGCGATGACAATTAATCCAAGTATTATCTCCCATTGAGAAGATAACCTCCTTTCAGAAAACAAACGATTCCATGTAAGCTCACGAGCCAAAGGATTGGCGACAATTACAGGTAGCCAACTTTTTCCGGCTTCAAATTTTTGTTGTAACTGCTGCCTTGCTGCATTCATTGATGCAAATAAAGACTTATCTTTAACAAAAGCTGCGAGAAAATGCTTCAATAATTCTCTGGCGACAGAAGATTCTACCATCTCTCGCATTACAATACAGTAGGGTAGCGATAATTCAGTTAACTGGTTAGCTAGTCCCAAACCATCACAAGAATTAAAAATAGCTAGTTGCAACTTTTTCTGAATGGCGCCTGCAAGCAAATCTTTCAATTCTGTTATTTCAATAATTCCTAGGGCGCCAGGAGTTGCGTTAATTTGAATGCGTCCAATTCGCCCGTTAGCATCGCTTTCGCTGTGTCCTGCAAAAAAGAAAATGTGCCAGCTTTGAGGGTCTTTTAATTTTTGTTCTAATTCTTGGCGTGTGGGTTGTCTAAGAATGTGTGGTTCTCCACCATATTTTTTTAAACTTTTAATAAAGTCTTCTTCTTGTGCAAAACCAAGCTTTTCATCACCAAATACTACAAGTATGCGCGCGGTTGCTCTTAGTTGTGGTGTTTGCTTTTGAGTTAGGCGCCGGAAGTTTGTAGCACTAATGGCAACTTCTACACCTCTACTAGTATATGCTGCCAAAGTATCCCACTCTTGCCAAGGAAGTCCCCGTAATTGTCGGTCTTCGGTTTGCACAATAATCTGAACTTCATCTTTTTGTGTAATTTTCTCCCTAAACCTTTCTAAAACTAAATTAACACGAAAATCTGGACGCCCATTTTCATCTATCCAACCATCTCTTCCTAACCATTTATTTAATTCATCTTTTAAGGAATTTGCCAGTTCGGTTAGGTTGACTCCTCCCGAAAAAGACTTGTCACGATTTTTTGCAACTTTACGATTACCTTGGAGACCAATATAATATTGCCATTCTTTGAACTTATCTTCAAGAGCTTTCGGTAAAGGATAAAGAAACGAAACAATTTCTTCTAATTGTCCTTCTTCATCAAAAATAGCTAAGGTGACAGGCAAAACTTCCGAATGGTTGATTTTTACTCGCCCACCAATTTTAAAGGAAATTTTTAATGTTATCATAACTCCTTTTTAGGCAACAAAGTACTCTCTAATAAAACTTTGTCCTATCCGCAACTCTACCCAGAGTTCTTCACCTTTTGATAGTTCCAGAGGAATAGATATTAAATCAGCTTCTTCATTTACTGTTTCGGTAAAAATTTCACTTTCATCGGGTACACTTACTTGCATCCCTTCAGGTAAGCTACCATTTGCACCTCTTACAATAACTCTTACCAAAATTAATTCGTCGTTTTCAGAAACAGAAAGTTGTATTTCAAAGGTTTGCCCTGCCAGTTCTAACTTTTTCTTACCAGTAGCAGTTTTTAAATCGCGCATTGAGGGTTGCCAATCTGCCTCATAAATCCTATTTAGCCAGTTTCTTAAATAAGTAATTTTCTTATCTGTAAATTCTTGTGTCAGGTCATTTGTCTCGACTATCTCAGTAAGCGAAGATTCTTCTTGTGGCACCAAGTAATCAATTATATCATCCATAGATAGCAAATCTGTGAGTAACACTTCTAAATCTGTGCTTTCGATGTGAGAAGCAGGCAGAAAACCAAACAGTGTCGCTGTATTTTCATTTTCAATTTCTACAAATAAATAGCCTAGGTTCCCGCTCAAAGTTTCCTGTGGTAAAACAATTGATAATTGCTCTGGCTGAATTACACAACATTCTAAATACCCCAAACCAGGCAATTCTATCTCGTTGGCTTCGCTCCACAGACGATGAGCGGCATTCCATCTTTCTACATTACCAAGATTAGTCTCAAAACCCAGCATCCGAAAATACGCATTTCCCACAAGTACTGCTAGGGTATTAAAATAAACACGAGCTTGAGCATCTTGTGTAAAGTACTGCGACGCATATGTTTCAGCTTGTTGGCGAAACGATATTGGAATTGGCAAAGGAATAGCCAGTTCTCGTAAAACATCTAGTTTATCGGTCATAGCTATCTTCTCCAAACAGCCTCTGATTTGTATCTAGCCACTGCCGCATGAAAAATTCACATTTTCTGCACCAATGGGATGTAACGGCGCCACGGGGGGAACCAACTTCCGTAGCGATTTGTTGCCATTCCTTTCCACCAACAATTCTCAAATGAGCCAGCAATTGACAGTTTGCTGTGGGGTTATTTGCTATATGGCAACTCCTAAGAATATTATCAGGGTCATTTGTAACCCATTGCACAAACGATTCCCAAGTTTGGAGAAGTAAGGTGGCATCTACTGGAGAAATGACTTTATCCAAAGGGTCAATATCAAGCTCATCACCTTGCCATACAGGTTGTCTATAAGAGCGTTCGCGTTGAGTCGCGCGAATTTCATCTCTATACTGATTTTCAAGGCATTTATTAAACCAAGCTAAGAATGAACCTGAATTTGGATTATATTTCTCGCAAAGTGTTTTAGTTAGTTTAACCATAGTTTTATGTAAAGCTTCTTCATAAAGAGTTTGTTCATAAATATCTCCAGATGATGGTCTCCAAAGGCGCCTAGATTTCAAAATAGCTCTGAGCAAACGATTTAGAGTTTTACGATGCTGCGGGCTAGGTGCTGGATGACTACAAAGCTCTTGGATGAGTGATTGCAAGTGGAGATAATCGTCGTCCATAAACTTATGACATAGTGTGGCAGTGTTGCTAAGTATACCACGCCATGCGAATGGTTCTTACGTAGTAAGGTGGGCAGTGCCCACCCTACGATTTATACGAAAAATAATAAGCTCATGCTGCAAAAAATAAATTAAATATTTAGCTTTCGGCGCCTGAGCTTGTTGTGATAACCTGAATTAAGTTCATTTGTTCTGTACTATATGGCGATTCCACATCCAGTACAATATCAAGGAAGTAAAAGAAACCTGGCACCAGACATTTTAAAATTTCTGCCTAAAACAGTAGAAAGGTTAGTAGAACCGTTTGCAGGGACTGCGGCAATTAGTGTAGCTGCATCTTGGAACCGGATATCCCAGAATTTTTGGATAAATGATTTAAACAAACCATTAGTTGAGCTATTGGAATTAATTGTAGAGCAACCATCAACGATAGCAGGCGCCTATGAAGAAATATGGAATCAGCAGCATAATGATTCTATAGAGCATTATTATCAAGCAAGGTATAAATTTAATCAAACTAATGACCCGAAAATTCTCTTATACTTACTAGCTCGATGTGTTAAAGGCGCCGTTAGATACAACTCTGAAAAACTTTTTAATCAAAGTCCTGATAAAAGGCGAAAGGGAACCCACCCTGAGAAAATGAGAAAAAATATAGAAGGTGTTTCCAAGCTACTTAAAGGTAAATGTATATTTACATGCCTTGATTATAGAGAGGTTTTGGCTGAAGTTAAAGCAAGTGACTTTGTTTATATTGACCCTCCCTACCAAGGAGTTTGCGGAGAAAGAGACTCAAGGTACCTTACTGGTATAAATTTTGATGAATTCGTCTTGGCTCTTGAAAATTTGAATCTTAGACAGATACCATTTGCAGTTAGCTACGATGGCAGACGAGGAAACAAAACCTTTGGTAATGAGTTGCCTTCACATTTGAATCTCAAAAAATTTGAAATTGTTGTTGGACGCTCATCTCAAGCAACATTACTGGGCAAGGAAGAAATCACAGTAGAGTCTTTGTACTTATCTCCTTCTTTGTTTCACGATTATAGTGCCTTATCAGAAAGCTATGTTAACCAGTGAGCTTGAAGATATTAAATATTTATCATATTTATTAATAAAATCGAGAATAGCACTAAAAATTACACAAAGAAAACTTGCATTTTTAAGTAACCATACTGAGGAACAAATTATTCAATTTGAAGATAAGAATTATCATAATGCGAGTTACGTAAGTTTTTTAAAAGTACAATCAGCACTAGGTTTCAAACATAAGAACGGCAAATTTATTGCTCAGTTGAATGAATTTTATCAAAAAGAATTAAATTCATTGCGTTTTCAGGAAAATTCACACATATACGTTCAAAAAGCATCGTAAATAATATCTCTCTGTGTCCTCTGTGTCCTCTGTGTCCTCTGTGTCCTCTGTGTCTCTGTGGTAAAAGTCAAAGTATGGTGGGCAGTGCCCACCGTACAAATGTACGAATACACTGCACAGGCGAGATGCCTATGCTACGGGCAATTTGTTATGTTTGTGAAGTTGTCTTTGGTGGGTTGGAAGGTGACGGCGCCTACATTATTCACTGTTATATTATCGCGGTCAACTACCAAAAAGGCGCCGCTATTACGCTGAAGTGAGAAACCTGTTGTGGTTTTATTGTTTCTTAATGCTAGACACATTGGATTATTACTGTTATTAGTAGCACTGAGCGCGTTTATTAGCTGGTTTTCTAAGTTATTTAATTCAGTTAATGCGGTCATTTGAGAGCTTCCGTTAGCTTGCAGGAAAATGTCATTGTTGCTGCTGTTGGTGATTGTATTACTGTTTATACTTACTTTTGCGGTTGCGGCGCCGTTTGTTTGCACGAATATTCCTTGACCTGCACTGTTAGTGATTTGTGTATTATTTATATTAATGTTTTGCTGTGTGCCGTTGGCTTGGATAAATAATCCTTGACCTCCTTCGCCATTATTATCTAGTTTCGTATCATTAATTTTACCGTTTGTAAGTGTAAAGTCTTGGCGCGCGTTATCGTTTGACTGGACGAATATTCCTTGACCACGACTATTGTTTATATTGGGATTGGTAAGTGTAGCTGTTTGCTGGGTTTGAGGTGTGTCTAATTTACCACTGGCGCCAATAAATATACCTTGTCCGGCACTATTAGTTACAGTTGGATTATCTAACTTTAAGTTTTGTTGGGCGCCACCATTTGCTGCAATAAATATACCTTGTCCACCATCTCCATTACTGTCTTTAGTCGTATTATTTACTACAGCTTGTTTAATTTCTAATTCTTGGGTTGAGCTATTTGCTTGGACAAAAATTCCTTGACCACTGTTATTACTTATAGTAGGTTGATTAGCTGTAACGGTTTGTTTGGCGCCATCATTCGCAGAAATAAATAAACCTTGTGAAGAGTTATCTGTTACTACTGGGCTATTTAATATAAACTTTTGCTGTCCACCGTTTGCTGCTATAAATATACCTTGACCACCATCACCGTTACTATCTTTAGCTGTATTACTAGCAGTTATTTGATTGATGGTAAATTCTTGCTGTGAGCTACCGTTTGCTTGGATAAACACACCTTGTCCTGCGTTACGGGTTGCCGTTGAGTTATCTATAGTGAAGGTTTGCTTGGCGCCAGTATTTGCTGATACAAATATACCTTGGGCGGCATTATTGCTAGCTGTGCTGTTTTCTATTTTAATATTTTGCTGGGCGGCGCCGTTTGCTGTTACAAATATACCTTGACCACCATCACCAACACTATCTTTAACCGTTGCACGCGCTTCTACTCCTGTAATATTAACAGTTTGAGTCGCGTTATTATTAGCTTGAATAAAAACACCAGTACCAGTAGTGTTGGTAATTAAATTATCTTTAAGATTAACTTGCTGCTGTGAAGTATCTGATGCTTGGGCGAAAATACCTTGTGAACGACTGTTATTAATGATGTTATTCTCAACGTTGAATGATTGCTGATTGTTTCCGAACCCTTGCAGAAAGATGCTTTGACTGCCTGTGTTTTGAATTGTGTTATTGCTAATAATATTACGTCCACCTACACCGTTGAGACTAATACCTTGTCCTTCGGGGTTAGTGATTTGGTTATTAGTAATAGTAAGATTATTAACACCCGAAGCTTGAATCGCGTTACCTGTCGCGTTAGTGATGGCAAACCCTTCAAGTGTAGTATTATTGCCCATCGTTACAGTTCCGTTAACAACGGGTAATTGCCCAGTTCCCGAATTGGGTATTTGTACTTTTCCAAGTTCGCGTGTTTCTACAAAGCGTGGAAGTGCGTTGGATAGTACCTGAACACCATCTGGAATATTAAATCCTTCAGAAGCAGAGTTGCTAAATTCTACATATATAATATCTTCGGGTTTGGCGCCACTTAAAGCAGTTTGAATATTACCCGTCGGATTTTCAATCGTTCCATCACCTGCTGCTGTACCTGGAGTAACGTAACGAAACTCTAAAGGTTTACCAGTTTGAGCATTACTTGCAGGTTCTTGAGTATTTTCGGTTTTACCAATAACCCCTATAGTTGGAATTCGCTGTACAGATTCAGCGAACCGCGTTCTAACATCATCTTTGAGAACACGACGTGAACTACCAGCAAAATCTACACTGGCATTAAATACCAATCGAGTATCAAAAATTGAGTCATGCTGTAACATCAAACCCAAACTAACGTTATCAGTGGGGTTTGCGACTAATCTTCCTCGTACTCCTAACGCACTACCCAGACTTTCTCCTGTGTAATAGTACATTCCTCCATACGCGCGCAAGTCTCCTGTACCAAAACGCGCTATTTGCGTACCTGCTTCAACGTCAAACCCAGCAAGAGCTACTTCAAACTGTCTATTTACATCTAGTAGAAAACTATTGCCTGTAAATCCTAAACTGCGAAAAGACTCAGAAATAACTTGTTTGCTATTACCTACAGGAATATAACCGTTTGCGCGTATATCCCAGTTTTTTCCTAATCGTTCTATCCCTAAACCTATTTGGTTAAATACTTTATTACCTGTATCACGAATATCATAAGCAACATAACCACCCCATACTGCATCATTTGAAGCACTAAATCTATGCCCCAGTACTACGTTACCTCCCATTGTTGCATCGGTGGATATCAACAGGCGCCCTTCTAAAAAAGTTAAGTTATCCTTCGTAGCGTTTTGAAATGGAATAAACCCCTCAATACCAAAATAAGGCTCTTGATATCCGGCGCCTGTACTAGTGAAACTGCCACTAAACCGAGGAATTACGGAATTTGTTGTTGTTTGCGCTACTACTGGTACAGCAGAAATTAGACAAGAAAATAGTCCAATAATGCTATATTTAAAAGTATTTTTCATTACGTATGATTATTGCGGTACATGTATCCTTTTCATATACCAGCGACGATAACGCGACAAAATACATCAGCAAACCGTGAAATTACCATAAATTTTTGATAAAGACCCATAATCGTAATGTAGAGACGTGACATGTCACGTCTCTACAACCGTGTAAAATCTTAAATACAATCCAATTCAACAAGTCCTATGGACGTATTAGAACTCAAACGCGAAATTGAAACGTTGTCTCGCCGCCTGGGTAAAACCCAGGACTATCTTTGACCTACCCGCACTTACAGCTAAAATTCAAGATTTAGAACAAGTCTCAGCGCAACCTGAGTTTTGGAACGACCAAGCCAAAGCCCAGCAAACAATGCAAGAACTTGATGAAGTTAAAGTACACCTGTCGCAATACCAACAGTGGCGCCGTAATTTAGAAGACACGAAAGCTGTAGTCGAACTGTTGGAGTTAGAATCTGACGAAGGGCTACTCAAAGAAGCAGAAACTACTGTCAACAAGCTCAACCGTGAACTCGATAATTGGGAATTAGAACAGTTACTTTCTGGTACTTACGATAAAGAAGGCGCCGTAATATCAATTAACGCAGGTGCAGGTGGTACAGACGCTCAAGATTGGGCGGAGATGTTACTAAGAATGTACACTCGCTGGGGTGAAGACCACGGTTACAAAGTTAACCTGGTTGAAGAATCCGAAGGCGATGAAGCAGGAATAAAATCTGCCACAATCGAAATTACTGGGCGTTACGCCTACGGTTACTTACGTTCAGAAATGGGAACACACCGCTTAGTGCGAATATCACCCTTTAATGCCAACGGCAAACGACAAACTAGCTTTGCTGGTGTTGAGGTAATGCCGCAAATTGATAGTAGTGTCCAGCTAGACATACCAGAAAAAGACCTAGAAATCACCACATCTAGGTCAGGTGGTAAAGGTGGACAAAACGTCAACAAAGTAGAAACTGCCGTGCGTATCGTTCACCTTCCTACTGGTATAGCTGTACGCTGTACCGAAGAACGCAGTCAGCTACAAAACAAAGATAAAGCCCTCGCACGCTTGAAAGGCAAACTTTTAGTTATAGCCCAACAACAGCGTGCCAAAGAAATTGCCGAAATTCGCGGTGATATCGCTGAGGCATCTTGGGGCAACCAAATTCGTAACTACGTATTTCACCCTTACCAACTGGTCAAAGATTTACGTACCAACTTGGAAACCACAGCCATCAACGATGTCATGAACGGTGAACTCGACCCATTTATTCAGTCCTACCTCAGACAAGAAAATCAATTGGTCGAAATGTAAGGAGTGCTGAGTAATGAGTGCTGAGTGCTGAGTTTTAAATACTAACTTCTAACTCACTCAGCACTCAGCACTCAGCACTTTCTACTCTCCCCCGGCAAACTGGCACGCCATATTATCAACAAACTGTTACATTAATAATGAGGATTTGTGTACAAATCATATGAGTAATTCTTCTACCGAGCCAAAACCCAGTTACGTTAAGCTCGCCATGCGAAACATGGTGCAAAAGCGTCTTACATCTCTCAAGCATTTTGCTTTAACAACCGTGGGGTTATTAGCTGTATTGATTGGGCTAGCTTACCTAACCCGTTAGTTAAAGCTTCTGTGTGTTAAAAAATGTTTGTGATGTGGGGTTGATAAATAAACCGTGCTGGTTGAACTGTGTGTACAAAATTGTTTTGATGAACTTCGCGACAGCGAAGAAACGCGCGTTATCTATAACGATGCTCAAGTTCCCTTAGAAACTTGGGAAAATTGGTTTAGTGCTTGGTTAGAATTTAACCAATTTGAGGCGCCAAAAGAACATTCAGGTTATGAGATAGCATTGCGTTTGACAAACGACGCGGAAATTCACTCTTTAAACTCTCAATATCGTCACCAAGATAAACCAACAGATGTACTAGCTTTTGCAGCACTGGAGGTTGACTCTCCTGATTTCGAGCAGGATGATTCACCTTTATACTTGGGCGATATCATTATTTCCGTCGAAACAGCATTCTTACAAGCGCAACAACAAGGTCATACGCTATTAACTGAACTTGCGTGGTTAAGCGCACATGGATTGCTACATTTATTAGGATGGGACCATCCGGATGACGAATCACTAGAAAGAATGTTAAAACAGCAGGTGACAATGCTGAATAAGATAGGTATTTCTATTGATATAAATTAGTGTTAAAATTTGCTTGCATCAGTAATCGTGGTGCTAGGTACAGCTTGGCATAGGCTTATCACACTTTTTAAAGTAATTGTGTATAAAATTTATGTTAATTGGAGATAAATTTTTGATTAACTTGTCATCTATGTCTAAAGTTTTTGTATAATTCGCCCAAAATATCGATGAAAGCAACCTGTGCTAGTGCCATACTTTACTTGTCTGCTGTCACTGAGAGCGTATATTAGATTAAAACCAATTTTGCTATCTTAATTACCTATTTATATGTCTATGTCGCAGAAATTAACACCAATCACCAAAATTACACCCATAGAACCCGTTTTACCACAAGAACGGCAACTGTCTTGGAAGGTGGCTTCAAATTTATTTGTCAGTTTTAAATATGCCTGGGCTGGAGTCAGTTACGCTTTTACAACACAGCGCAATTTTCGCATCCATGTTTGTGTTGGGACATTAGCCATTGGACTCTCACTTCTATTACATTTACAAGGTGTGGAAATTGCTGTAATTGCCATAACTAGCGGTTTAGTTTTAGCTCTAGAGCTAGTAAACACAGCCATTGAATCACTAGTTGATTTAACAGTAAAACAAACGTATCACGAACTAGCTAAAATCGCAAAAGATTGTGCAGCTGCTGCCGTACTCATTTCAGCTTTAGTCGCAGTACTTGTTGCAGGGACACTTTTATTACCTCCATTAGTCAAGCTTGTACTGGCACAACTGTAATTAGAATCAATTTAGTACATAAATATTATAAAAATTCAGGCTAATAGAATAATAAAATTTGATTATCGTATTGAGATGGCTTTAAAATGCTGCAAGAATCAGAGACAATGCTTTGATTGATAAAATACAGGAGCTATTGTCACGGTGCTAATAGTCATCGATAACTACGATAGTTTTACATATAACTTAGTTCAATATTTAGGAGAGCTTGCAGCAGATTTTCCTGTTGCAGCAGATATCCAAGTTTTTCGCAATGATAAAATATCAATCGAAGAACTGCGTGCTATCTCTCCTGATGGAATTGTCATATCTCCAGGTCCTGGGCGCCCAGAAGATGCAGGTATCTCACAATTAATAATTGAGCAACTTGGGGAAACGATGCCTATATTAGGCGTGTGCTTAGGGCATCAAAGTATTGGTCAAGTATTTGGCGGTAATATAACGAGAGCCAAAGAACTTATGCACGGCAAAACTTCCCAAGTGTCACATACTGGGGTTGGTGTTTTCAAAGGTATCGAAAACCCAATGACTGCGACTCGTTATCACAGCTTAATTATTGACCGTGATACCTGCCCCGAAGTGTTAGAAATTACAGCTTGGATTGATGATGGCACGATAATGGGCGTGCGTCATCGGAACTATCCACATATTGAAGGCGTCCAATTTCATCCAGAGAGTGTTCTTACTACCTCTGGTAAGCAGTTGCTACGTAATTTTCTGGAACAATTACAGGCGAGAAAAAATTAATGAAACGAAGAGAGTTGATAGGCTATGCTGGCGCTGGGCTAGCTACAGGATTAATTGCGACTTTGGCTAACTCGACTAAGTCTTTGGCACAAGCTGGTGGGTTATCGGTACAGTGGTTGGGTCACACCTGCTTTTTGTTTACTGGTGGTGGTCTCAGAATTTTAGTAAATCCGTTTCGGACGCTTGGTTGTACTGCTGGGTATCGCGCTCCTAAAGTAGCAGCTGATTTGGTTATGATTAGCAGTCAACTTTTTGATGAAGGTGCAGTTGAGGGTTTACCCGGTAATCCTAAGTTGATTTACGAACCAGGTGTTTACGACTTTAAGGGTATCAAATTTCAAGGAGTCGGAATTGACCATGACCGTAAAGGTGGAAAACAATTTGGAATTAATGCTGCCTGGAGTTGGAGCCAAGCAGGTATTAAAATTACCCATTTAGGTGCCCCAGCAGCACCTTTGTCATTCGAGCAAAAAGTTCTGTTTGGGCGCCCAGATATATTATTCGTACCCGTAGGTGGTGGTCCAAAAGCATACAATGCAACTGAAGCCCAACAAGCAATTCAGGCATTAAACCCCAAACTGGTAGTTCCCACCCACTTCCGTACCCAAGCTGCTGACCCTAAATTATGCGACATTTCACCACTCGATGAGTTTCTTACTGTCATGCAGGGTACACCCGTAAGACGTAGCAACAGCGACACAATTTCAATCGGTGCGCGCAGTTTACCAGAAGCAACTACAATTCAACTCATGAGTTATAGATTTTAATGTAGAGACCGAATAAATTCGGTCATTACATTATTCTGGGCGCAATCGCGTTAATTTTAACGTGAAGGCGCCTTCAACTGGTTCAGAGCCAAAATTACGTACACGAACAATATAGTTTCCAGCCTTGGTGATGCGCTCGAACAACATTGAGTTGGTTGTTCCTTCTGCGGCATCGTCGTTTTCGCCAATAATTACACCTTTGGCGCCGATTAAGGTGACAATAGTATCAAAGCTATCCGATTTCAAATCGATAACAATTTGGTCGCCCGCACGTAAATTGATGATATAATCGCGTGCAAAACCACCAGACCCAGTGGGAAAATCAGACTTTGTTAAGTTATCCTTAATTTCCCTACCAATTGGCAGAGCTATTGGATTATATGCTTGCCTTGGTGTTGTAGCTAGACTTATTGGTACATTTATTTGATTAATTAATATTACAGTTGAAGCTATTACGATTCGTATTACAAAATTCATAGTTAGTTACTATATGTCACACATCTGAAATTTGCCTACGTAATCTTACCAGCGAATGAGCAAATATTACGAACAGAATTATACGCTAGATGATTTGTTAATTTTTGAGAAATTCTGGGAACACTAAGTATGTAATCACTGTATTTAGTAGTTATTGCCAACAAAATGTTTGCACTGTCTCGTCAATTCGTAGGAACATCACTTGCAACTTTATTATGTGTCATTGGAGTAACATCACTTCAATACCCACGCATGAATAAAATGCTTGCGACAAAGCAGGGGTTATCTTCTGAAGCATTAGAACGTGACGTACAAGCCGAAAAAGCACGTTTAAACCTGCTGGAAAAAATACCCTCATTTGGCTACGATAACTTACTTGCCAACTGGATGTATCTCAGCTTTCTACAATACTTTGGTGACGATGAAGTTCGTGCAAAAACAGGTTATGCTTTAAGTCCTGAATACTTTGAAATTATCCTCAAACACGACCCACGCTTTCGGTTGGCATATTTAGGACTCTCCACAAGTACATCTATGTATGCCGCAATGCCCGAACGTTCAGTCAAAATAACAGAACAAGGTTTAAAAAAACTTACTCCTTGGGCGCCTGCTGATTCATACTATGTATGGCGATACAAAGGAGTAGATGAACTATTATTTTTAGGAAACTCCCAAGCTGCCAGAAAATCATTTCAGTCAGCAGCAGACTGGGCAAGCAAACATACAGACGAAGATAGTAAATTATCAGCTAGTATATCTCAAGGTACAGCAAACTTCTTAGCACGCAACCCCAACAGTAAACGCGCGCAAATCTCAGCTTGGGGAATGGTACTACAAAATCAAATCGACAAAGAAACCGAAAAACGCGCAATTCGTGCCATCGAAGCTTTAGGAGGTCAAGTTGTCAACACTCCTCAAGGTAATCAAATCAAATTTCCTCAAAACGACTAATATCAACTTGTGCATGAGCTGTAGAGACGCGAGGAACATCGCGTCTCTACCAAAACGGCGCCTCCCCGGTACATACCCCTGAACGGTTACGCCAAAACATGTGTAAATAATTAATAATACTTTTTAAATTTGACAGAAGTAGAACTTAGCATTAATTGGGGGTCTATAAGTTTAGTACCAAAGTAACTTTTGCAAATGAAAACCAAATATGAATATTACTATTGCTGGTTACAATCTCATCGAACTCCTTTATGAGAGTACTAATACTTATGTGTATCGGGCTTTACGAGAATCAGACCAAACATCGGTAATTATTAAAACTTTTAAATCTGAGTATCCAAGCATAGAACAAGTATCTAGATTTCAACACGAGTATAAAATACTACAAAATTTAGAAATAGAAGGGATTGTAAAACCCCTATCTTTGGATAGTTATCAAAGCGGTCTGGCACTAATTTTGTCAGGCTTTGAAGGAGAAACTCTAAAAAACTTTTTGACTAAGAACAATTTACAATTAAACATTTTTTTACATATTGCTATTCAATTAGCTTCTACCCTTGCTCAGTTACATCAAGCTAATATTATTCATAAAGATATTAAACCTCATAATATTTTAATTAACTCTAAAACAGGTAAAGTAAAAATTATTAATTTTGGCATTTCATCATGCTTATCTCAAGAAAACGTAAATTCCAGTAATTCTAATTTACTAGAAGGCACCCTTGCCTATATGTCTCCAGAGCAGACAGGAAGGATGAACCGCTCAATTGATTATCGAAGCGATTTTTATTCTTTAGGCGTTACTTTTTATGAAATGTTAACGAGTCAACTTCCTTTTCAAAACACCGACTTTTTAGAATTAGTTCATTGCCACATTGCTAAAACGCCAATATCACCTAAAGAAATTAACTCAGAAATTCCTTTAGGAGTTTCCGATATTGTCATGAAATTATTAGCCAAAACTGCTGAAGATAGATATCAAAATGCCTTGGGGTTAAAAGCGGATTTAGAAGAATGTTTACGACAACTGCAAGCAACCGGAAAAATTGAAAATTTTATCGTTGGTCAACTTGATTTATATAGCCAATTTGTCATTCCACAAAAACTTTACGGTCGCGAAAAAGAAGCTGACGTTCTCATAAATGCCTTTGAACGAGTTAGTCATGGAACAAGTGAGATAATGTTAGTAAGTGGCTACTCTGGCATAGGCAAATCCTGCTTAGTCAATGAAATCCATAAACCTATAATACGTCAACGTGGCTATTTTATTTCGGGTAAGTTTGACCAATTTAAACGCAATATTCCTTATGCTTCTTTAATTCAAGCTTTTGAAGAATTGATTCGACAGTTGTTAACAGAGAGTAGTGAAAAAATCGTAGTTTGGCGAGCAAAAATTTTAGAAGCTTTTGGTTCTAATGCTCAAATTATTATTGATGTTATTCCGGAAGTCGAACAAATTATTGGAACTCAACCAGATGTTCTGCAATTAGGTTCTATTGAATCACAAAACCGATTTAATCGCCTGTTTCAAAAATTTATTCATGTATTTTGTAAACCCGAACATCCATTGGTGCTATTTTTGGACGACTTGCAGTGGGTAGATTTAGCATCATTAAAGTTGATTCATTTGCTTGCTACTAACCCAGATAGTCAATATTTATTACTAATTGGTACATATCGAGATAACGAAGTAAATGCAACTCATCCGTTGATTTTGGTTTTAGAAGAAATTCAAAAATATGGTACAGTTGTTAACAATATTTTACTTCAACCTTTGCGAATTACTGATGTCAAGCAATTAGTAAGTGATACCCTCCATACCAACTTAGAAAAGTCAGAATCGTTAGTTGACTTAGTGTATAACAAAACTCAGGGTAATCCTTTTTATTTAACCCAACTACTTAAATCACTTTATCAAGAGAACTTATTGTCATTCAGTTTTAGTGAGGGTTGCTGGCAGTGGGACATTCATCATCTACAAAATATTGATATCACTGATAATGTAATTGAATTAATGGTCAGCCAGATTCAAAAGCTGTTACCAACTACACAAAATGTTTTAAAGTTAGCTGCTTGTATTGGTGACAAATTTTCTTTAGAAGTATTGGCAACTGTTAATAAAAAAAATCAGTCAGAAACAGCTATAGATTTATGGGAAGCTTTGCAAGCAGGTTTGATATTACCTTTAAACCATTACTATAAAATCCCCCTTTTACTCAATCAACAAGAAATAAACAATGGGGATTACCAATCAGAAACAATATTAAATAATACCTATCAAACAATTACATATAAATTCTTGCATGACCGATTGCAACAAGCAGCCTATTCTCTAATTCCTGATGAGCAGAAGAAAGCAACACACCTAAAAATTGGTCGATTGCTTCTGCAAAATGCAACGCCAGAAGAACGCAAAGAAAATATATTTGCAATAGTTAATCAACTCAATTACGGTACTGAACTACTCACATCTGAGTCAGAGAAATATGAACTAGCTCAATTCAACCTCTTTGCAGGGCAAAAAGCGAAAGCAGCGACAGCGTATGACTCATGTGTTCGTTATTTCAACATAGGTTTAAGGTTGTTGCCAGCCAATAGCTGGTGGACTCAATATGAGCTGGTATTAGCTCTGCATCAAAAAGCAGTAGAAGCAGCATTTTTAACTGGTGATTTTGAGCAAATGGAGCAGCTGATTAAAGTTGTTCTGCAACAAGCAAAATCGCAACTGGATAAAGTAAAAGTGTATGAGTTGCAAATCAAAAGTTATCAAGTACAAAGAAAACTTCTTGAAGCGGTAAAGCTAGGTTTACAAGTTCTAGAAATATTGGGAGTAAAACTAACTCAATCACCAACTGATGGCGATGTCCAGAAAGCTATTGAGGAAACAACAGCGAATTTAGCCGAGAAAGGAATAGAAAATTTAATTAATCTACCGTCAATGACAGATGCAGAAAAGATCGCAGCGTTTCGGCTCATAGTCAGTTTAGTTCCTATTGCCTATCAATCGGCACCTGCATTATTTATTTTAATGGCTTGTCAGCAAGTAAATTTATCAATTCAATACGGAATTACTTCTTTATCTGTTAGCGGGTTTGCTGATTATGGAATTATTTTCAGCGGTCTTTTACAAGATATAGAAGCTGCTCATAAATTTGGAGAAGTGGCTTTACATTTATTAGAAAAAATAAACACTCATGAGATGAGAAGCCAGATTTTATTTAAAGTTTCAACGTTCATCCTGCCTTGGAAATATCATGTTAAGGAAACATTACCACTTTTAGAAGATGCTTATTATAGTGGTTTAGAATATGGAGATTTAATACACAGTGGATATGCAGCTAGTAATAAGTGCCAATATTCTTATTGGAGCGGTTCAGAATTAAAAAGCCTAGAACAGGAAATGTCAAAATATAGTAAAGCAATCGCTCAAATTAATCAAGAAATAGCTTTAAAGTTTCATCAGGTGTTTCATCAGGCAGTTTTGAATTTAATAGGAGCGTCTGAAAATCCTTGTCATTTAGTTGGCGAAGCTTACAATGAAGAGGAATTTTTGCCCATTCATATTCAATTCAATGAGCGAACAGTAATTTATTATGTATTCTTGAATAAATTAATCCTGTGCTACCTGTTTGGTAAATTTTCTCAAGCTGTAGAAAATGCGACTAAAGCCGAACAATATTTAGATGGAGTAATTGGGTGGTTAATTGTACCGTTGTTTCATTTTTACGATTCTTTAGCACAACTAGCAATATATTCATCACTGCCACAGTCACAACAACAAGATTTATTAAGTAGAGTAATCAATAATCAAGAAAAAATGCAGAAATGGGCGCATTATGCCCCAATGAATCATCTGCACAAATTCTATTTAGTAGAGGCAGAACGCTATCGAGTTTTAGGTGAAAAAATAGAAGCAATTGAAATGTACGATCGCGCAATTACACTTGCCAAAGATAACGATTACATCAACGAAGAAGCGCTTGCTCACGAACTCGCTGCTAAATTTTATCTGTCATGGGGTAGACAAACGATTGCCCGCACTTACATGACTAACGCTTACCATGCTTATAACCATTGGGGAGCTGTTGCTAAAGTCAAAGATTTAGAAGCACGCTATCCCCAATTGATTATGCGCTCGCAGAACATCGCCAACATCAATATAGGAAATACTTTTACAAAAATATCTACAACTAGAAGTAATTCTCAAGCTTTTGATTTTTCCACAGTCATGAAAGCTTCTCAAGCTCTTTCTGGCGAAATTGTTTTAAGCAATTTGCTGGCTAATTTAATGCGAATTTTAATTGAAAATGCAGGTGCAGAAAAAGGATTTTTAATTTTAGATACAGCAGGTAAGTTACAGATAGAAGCTTCAGGAAGTGTAGATCAAGATCAAATAAATGTCGAGCAATCAATATTTGTGAAAAAGAGTCAGCAGCTACCAATATCCCTCATTAACTACGTGCAAAGAACACAGAAAGACGTGGTTCTAAATGATGCCACTAGCGAAACTGCATTTAATCTGGATAATTATATCATCACCCAAAAACCAAAATCTATTTTATGTACTCCAATTATTCATCAAAGTAAACTAATTGGTATTCTTTACTTAGAAAATAATTTAACAACTGGGGCATTTACACCAGAGCGTTTGGAAGTGTTACAACTTTTATCCTCGCAAGCAGCAATTTCAATTGAAAATGCGCGTCTGTATCATGATTTAGAAGAATATAATCGCACACTGGAAGTTAGAGTAAAAGAGCGAACTTTAGAATTACAAGCTAAAAATTTGCAACTGCAACAGGAAATTAGCGAGCGCCAAAAAGCAGAAGAAGCGGCAGCGGCAGCCAACCGCGCGAAAAGCGAGTTTCTAGCTAGTATGAGTCATGAACTTCGCACACCGCTCAATGGAATTTTAGGGTATGCTCAAATTTTTCAGAAAAATCAAAGTTTAACAACTCAGCAAAAGAATGGTATAAACATCATTCATCAATGCGGTGAACATCTACTAACACTAATCAACGATATTTTAGACATCTCTAAAATTGAAGCTCGAAAACTGGAACTTTATCCCACAGAATTTTATTTTCAGGATTTTATTGAGGGTGTTGTGCAAATCTGCCATATTCGTAGTGAGCAAAAAGGAATTTTGTTAACTTATCAGCAACTTTCTCCTTTACCTAGAGTTGTTAAAGCAGATGAAAAACGTTTACGACAGGTTTTAATTAATCTACTTAGTAATGCTATCAAATTTACAGAACAAGGTACTGTAAATTTTCAAGTGGGATACCATGAGGAAAAATTAAGGTTTCAAGTTGAGGATACAGGAATTGGTATAGCAGAAGAGCAATTAGATGAAATATTTTTGCCGTTTAAGCAAGTAGGAGAAGATAGCCGCAAAACTGAAGGTACAGGATTAGGATTGGCAATTAGCCGTCAATTAGTTGAGATGATGGGCGGTGAAATTAAAGTGAAAAGTACTTTAGGTAAAGGTAGTGTTTTCTGGGTAGATTTAGATTTACCTGAAGTTGTATCAGCAATTAATATTAAGAAAATTGACAAGTATCAAATTACAAGCTTTGTTGGAGATAAAAAGAAGGTTTTAGTGGTAGATGATAAATGGCAAAATCGTTCTGTTTTAGTAAATTTGCTAGAGCCTCTAGGTTTTGAAGTTATAGAAGCAACAGATGGCTTAGACTGTCTTAATAAAGCACAAGAGTTTAAACCAGATGTAATTTTTATGGACTTAGTAATGGGTGTGATGGATGGTTTTGAAGCCACTCGGCGCCTAAGAATGTTACCAGGTGTTAAGCAAGCAGTAGTAATTGCCATATCAGCTAGCGTTTTTGATTTTGAGCAAAAACAAAGTCGAGAAGTAGGTTGCGATGATTTTATTGTTAAGCCATTCCAAGTTGCGGAACTTTTAGAAAAATTAAGAGTGTACTTGGGATTGGAATGGGTTTATGAAGAAATAAAAAATGAGAGAAAAGACCCAAATGATATTAAAGTTAAATCACAAATTTTAAATAAAGATTTGATTGCTCCACCACCAGAGGAAATGGCAATTTTACTTGATTTGGCAATCAGGGGTAATCTAAGGAGTATTGTACAAAGAGCAGCTAAATTAGAGGAGTTAGATGAAAAATGGTCTCCATTTGCGACTCATTTATGCCAACTGGCTAAAGAATTTAAATGCAAACAAATCGTAACTTTTCTTAAAAAATATTTACAATCAACATGAAGTGAATTCAGAATGTTAATACAAGTAAAGCGAACTAGTAACAGTGATTATTTTTCCTTTATCATTGGTAAGTTTTCTACATTTATTGACTTTCGGCAAGCTAGTTCAATATCTTTATACCAATTTATTTGGTAGTAAATAGTCTAAATTATTATTCTTTCATCTCTCGGTATGATTTTGAATGAGGTTTTATGAGTACTGATGTTAGTGATAAAGGCGCCATTTTAATTGTTGATGACAACCCAGCAAATTTAGAAATGTTGCTTGAGTTTTTAGCAGATGCAGGATTTACTGTTTTGGTTGCGGAAGATGGCGAAAGTGCAATCACGGCAGCCGAATATGCCCCACCCGACATGATTTTATTGGATATACTGATGCCAGTAATGGACGGTTTTGAAACTTGTCGGCGCCTAAAAGCGAATCCATTAACGCAAGATATCCCCATTATTTTCATGACCGCACTCACGGAAACCGTGGATAAGATCAAGGGCTTGAGTATAGGAGCAGTGGATTATATTATTAAACCGCTACAGCACGAAGAGGTTTTAGCCCGGATTGAACTTCATCTGAAACTGCGAAACTTAACCAAGACACTGCAAGAGCAAAATCAGCGTTTAGAGAGGGAAATTTGTGAGCGCAAGCAAGCAGAACAAAAAATCTTCGAACAAGCTGCTTTGCTAGATATTACTACAGATGCAATTGCCGTTATAGATTTTGATAATCAAATCAGCTTTTGGAACCAAGGGGCTGAAAATTTATATGGATGGCAGGCAACAGAAGTAATTGGTCAAAATGTTAATCAACTTTTGTATCGACCGGATGTCTTACCTCAACTGCAACATATCCAAAAAAGTCTTACCGAACATGGCTGCTGGCAAGGTGAGTTGGAGCAAGTTACCAAACAAGACAAAAAAATTCTTGTTGCCAGTCGCTGGACTTTAATGCGCGATCAACATGGACAACTTAAATCCATTTTGACAGTTAACACTGACATTACAGAAAAAAAACAACTTGAAAGCCAATTTCTCCGCACTCAGCGTTTAGAAAGTTTAGGTACACTTGCTGGCGGCATTGCCCATGACTTAAACAATATATTGACACCAATTTTATCGTTAGCACAACTACTACAGCTAAAACACCCTAAGTCTGATGAATGGAATCAGCAAATGTTGAGGACGATAGAAAATAGTGCTAAACGTGGATCTGATGTAGTTAAGCAAGTGCTACAGTTCGCGCGCGGGGTCGATAGCGAGCATACCATTGTACTATTAAAAAATCTGTTCTTGGAAATTCAGCAAATTGTTCATAGCACATTTCCCAAATCCATAGAATTTTTTCTAAATATTCAGTCAGACCTTTGGAGCATAATTGGAGATGGTACGCACTTACATCAAGTACTAATGAATCTCATAGTCAATGCTCTTGATGCCATGCCTGATGGTGGTACTCTCAGTATTTCTGCCAAAAATCTGTTGATTGATGAACAATATGCTCGGATGAATCTAGAGGCATCGGTTGGCCCCCACATTGTAATTACTGTTGCGGATACAGGAATTGGAATGCCGCCAGAAATCTTAGATAGAATATTTGAGCCTTTTTTCACTACTAAAGAGGTGGGTAAAGGTACAGGTTTGGGACTTTCAACCGTAAGAGGAATCATCAAAAGCCACGATGGTTTTATTAGCGTGCATAGCGAAATTGGGAAAGGAACTAAATTTAAATTGTTCTTGCCAGCAATAAAGGCAATGGCAACATCGCTGACCGAAAATTTAGATTTGCCATATGGAAATGAAGAATTAATTTTAGTAGTAGATGATGAAGCTAAAATTCTCGAAACTACTCAAATTTTATTAAAAAGTTATAACTATAAAGTAGTGACTGCCAGTGATGGTATTGAAGCGATCGCACTGTATGCTAGCAACAAAGATCAAATCAGTGTAGTTTTGATAGATATGATGATGCCGTTGATGGATGGTGCAGTTACCATTCGCACATTGCAAAAAATCAATCCGTTAGTCAAGATTGTTGCTGTTAGCGGTATAGTAGGCAGCAATAAAATTTCCAAAGATGCGACTGTCAGCAAATTTATTTCTAAGCCCTACACAACTCAAGAATTATTACAAACTTTACATCAGCTTCTTTGCCGCCAAGGGACTTGCACAAAATAAATTTGGTAAAATATGTAATTGCACAGAGGTTAAATCTATTTTTTGGTACAACAGTAAACTTATAGATTCACAAACCATTGAGTTAGACATCAACAATCCAGGGTTATTATACGGCGCCACCGTTTTTACAACGCTGCGAGTATATAATTCTCTGGATAATCCTTTGACGCAATGGCAAGCACATCTTGCGCGGATTAAAACTTCCTTAAATTATTTTAACTGGCAGCAACCTAATTGGGATTCTATAAGCGTTGGCGCCGAATTAATGAAACAGCATTTTCCTGTATTGCGAATAACAGTGTTTCCTGATGGTAAAGAATGGATAACAGGAAGAACGCTGGCGCCAGATTTACAACAAAAGCAAAAACATGGAATTACAGCAAGTATAGTTCAAGATTATTACCGTTCGCTACCCACTCATAAAACAGGAAATTATCTGGCGCCAATTTTAGCAAAAACAAATGCCGCTCAAAACCATAATTGTCAAGAAGCTATATTTATAGACAAAGAAGGAAACTGGTTAGAAACAACAACAGGCAATCTTTGGGGATGGAAAGATAACTGTTGGTGGACTCCTCCCCTGTCTGAGGGTATTTTACCAGGAATCGCGCGGCAGTATATTGGAACTAATTTAATTAAACAAAATCAGGTAGTGCGCGAAGACGTTTGGAATATAAAGTTAGTTAAAAGCTTTGAAACGCTTGCTTACAGTAATTGTATAGTAGAACTTATACCTATCCATACCGTTGTTATAGATACAGGTATGTTAATATACGGCGCCCAACATCCAAGCTTGAAGGAATTACAAGCATTGTTTCAAAAGGATTAATATCATGATAAGATTTGAGAAAATATTTATTCTAATAATTGCTCTTGGTTATTTGACATTTGAAGTTAAGACAAGTTTTGCACAAACTATACCTCAAGAGATTAATAAAAATCAGCAATTAGAACAATGGCGTTACAGTCAGTTTATTCAAGAAGTCGAAAATGGAAACGTCGAGAAAGTTAATCTTTACCAAGACCTTACTACAGCAATAGTGACTCGCAAAAATGATACTAAACACAAAAGGGTAACTTTAGTTGATGACCCTGAATTAATTAATATTCTTATAGACAAAAATATTGATATTGATGTTATACCCGAACGACCTCAACCGATGTATGACAAACTTTCAACATGGTCATATAGTCAACTGCTGCGAGAGGTCAAAAACGGTAACGTCAAGCAAGCTATGATGTCTTCAGATGGTTACACTGCATTAGTTTTTTATAAAAACGAACCAACATTAAAATTAGTTCATTTAATTAATGACCCTAAACTAATTAACTATCTTGTAAATAAAGTTGACATCACCGTTTTACCAGCGAGTAAAGGGACTGACATTCTAGTTATAGAATATACAGACAAGACAACAGAAGCAAGTATAAGAGAAAAACCTCCTGAAAATCAACAATGGAGTTACAGTAAGCTAATTCAAGAAATCGATAAAAATAATATAGCTAGTGTTACTATCAATCAAGATGTTTCAGAATTAAGTGCAATTTCAAAAAATGGTTTAAAAAGTCAATTAGTTTATTTAGTTAAAAATCCAAAGCTTATTGAGACATTAATTAAAAACAATGTTGATATTACTGTTACACCAGAAAGCACGTATGTGCAAGACAAAAAATTTGAACAGCTAAAATATAGTAATTTGATTCAAGAAGCTTCAAATGGCAATATTAAACAAATAAATATATATCAAGACCGTCCTGTAGCGCTTGTGACGTTTAAGAATAATGCGAAGATAAAACTTGTTTATCTACCTCAATATCCAAGTTTAGTTAGTACATTAGCTCTCAATAAGGTAGATATTACTGCTATCCCTAAAAAAACAGATGAGAAAGATAGGCGATTTGAACAATGGTCATATACCAAGTTTATTCGAGAAGTGAAAGGTGGCGCCGTTGAACGTGTGTTGTTAAGTGCTGACCGAACCAAGGTTATGGTAAAGAGTAAAGGTGATGCCAAGAGGAAACTGGTTTACTTAGTTGAGGACCCAGAGTTAATTAATACTTTGACTACTAACAACGTTGATATCTCGGTTGTGCCTTAAGTTTAGTCTTGTGGGGTGGGCATCCTTGCCCGCCCTATATATTAGATGAGACATATTGGATGAGACATATTAGATGAGACGGGCAGGGATGCCCGTTCCACAAGATTATATTTCTACAAGATATTTCTACAAGATATTTCTACAAGATATTTCTACAAGATATTTCTACAAGAT
>ERZ1066119.337-NODE-337-length-34764-cov-10.208188_pt1 | contig 34764 bp, 38 predicted proteins | sample MGYA00382766_ERZ1066119 | MGnify/ENA primary metagenome ERZ1066119 (study PRJEB33369, sample SAMEA5778349) | biofilm metagenome | biome: Industrial cooling water; feature: Water cooling tower basin; material: Biofilm | place: United Arab Emirates | collected...
GTCGAGCTTCATGCTCGACCAGCGGCCCTGGGCGGATCGCGGCGCCGTGCTGGCCGTGCTCGGCCTCCTGCTCATCATGGTCGGCCGGCGGCTACGCCGGTAGGCTGAGCGTAAAGCGCGCGCCCTGCCCCGGCGCGCTCTCCACCGTCAGGTCGCCGCCCATGGCCCGGGCCAGCCGGCGGGCGATATAGAGCCCAAGCCCGTTGCCCCCGACCTCGCTCGGATCGATGCGCTCGAACTTGTCGAAGATGCGCGCCTGATCCTCAGGCGCGATGCCCTTGCCTTGGTCGACCACCACCAGTCGCGCCCGCCCGTCGCTGCAATGCACCTGGACGGCGATCGATGCGCCCTTGGGCGAGTAGCGCAGGGCGTTGCCCGCCAGGTTGACCACGATCTGCAGCGCCCGGCGGAAGTCGCCCCGCGCCGGGCAGTGCTCGTCCAATCCCGGCTTCGCCATGACGACGCCGGCCTGGCTCGCCCTGACCGCCAGCAGCCCCGCGGCCCGGCGCCCGACATCGGCAAGGTCGATCGGCTCGACGGCGAGCGCGAAGTCTGGCCGCTCGATCGCCTGCAGGTCCACCAGGTCGTCGACCAGTCCCAGCAAGTGCCGGCCCGCATTGGCGATGTCGGCCGCGTAATCGGCATAGTCGGACGCGATCGGACCATCGGCCTGGGCATTGATGCTGTCAGCGTTCGCGACGATGCGCGCGAGCGGCTTGCGCAGCGCCCGATCGAGCCCGGCGGTGAAGCTGGCCGGCAGCGCGGGCGTGATCGGCTCGGGTCGGGCGTCGGCGCTACGGGCGCTGCCGATCAGACCGGCGAAGTCGCCGTCCGCGTCGAGGCGGAGGTCCGCCGACAATATGACCTGCCGACCGTTGGCGCGGAGCCGCGCCGGCTGGTCGGCGAAGGCGCGCCGCCGCGCCAGCGCGTCCAGGATCGGCAGCCCGCCGCCCTCGTCGGTATCCAGCATGAACAGCGCGGTCAGCGGCTGGCCGAGCAGGGCGAAGGCGTCCAGCCCGGCGCCCGCGGCGGCCTCGAGCGAGACATGGCTGAGCCGCAATGCCGCATCCGTCTCCCACCGCCAATCGGCATCGGGAGCGAGCCCTGGAGCGGGCGAGGCCGGGCGCCACGCGGGCATCTCCCGCCAGCCGCTGACCGACAGATGCACCTGGCCGCCCTCGGGTTGGGCGCGCGCCCAAAGCTGCAGGTCCGCATCGTCGTCGGCCACCAGCACGGCGCGCGAGACGACGATGCCGAGCCGTCCGGCCAGTCGCGCCACCGTCGCGAGTTGCGGCACCGCGAGCGGGTGACCGATGCCGCCGCCAGCGCGCGCGTTCAGCTCGGCCAGCGCCGGATCGGCTGCGATCAGCCGGCCGTCCGCGCCTATGGTGGCATGGGCGACAGCGCCCTGCGCCATGGGATCCAACGCCGTCATCGCGCGGTCGAACGCGCCAGCGCAACGATCGCCGCGCGGAACGCAGGATTGAGCGTCTCGGGCGCCAGCGCCAGCCGCGCCTCGGCGGGCTCGACTGCGGCGATGCGGTCCAGCTGGTCGGCGAAGCCCTCGATGTCGCGCCGCGGATCGGCTTCGGCGAGCGTCAGCGCGATCCTGGCGATCGTCTGCCGATCGAGCTGGGCGGCGCGGAGCGCGAGCCACAGGCGTTCGCCTTCCGGTTCCAGCACCACCGTCCGCAGCTGCGCCGTGTCGATGCCGACCGCTTGGGCGAGCACCGCCGTGAACAGCCCCGGTCGCCGATCCCCCAGAACTTCGAGCAGCAGGGGCGCGAGTTCGTCCGGTCGCGCGTCGATCGCGGCGGCAAGGCGCGTCGCGACCGCTTCGGGCCGCTCGCCCTCGTCATGCGCCGCCAGGCTGCGGGTCGCGGCCTCAGCGATGGCGCGGTCGGTTTCCGCGTCGGATGGATCGGGCCGGATCGCGGCGGCGACCTGCCACACCAACCGGTGATGCAATTCCGCAGGCAGCGTCGCGTCTTCCCGGCAGTCCGCGACGAGCAGCGCCTGCGCCGCCGCCGCGACGACCCGGTCAGGCACCGCCGCCAGCCGGACCAGCAGGCTCGCGTCCTCGCCGCCGCCCGCCGCTGGCATGGCCTGAGCCATGAGCGTGAGTTGGGTTTGGGCGAGCAGCTCCTCGACCAGCGCCTCGTCCCGGAGCAGGCCGGCGCGCGTCAGCCGCTCGAGCGCCAATCCCGGGCGCGCCGCGTGCAGCGCCTCGGCGGCCCGTTCGGCGCCGCGCGCCGCGAGCAGGCGCGCTGCCTGACGCCGCAGTTCCGCTTCGAGTCCGCCGATGAGCCGGCCCAGCCGGTCGGCGAGCGCCAGCCGGGTGCGGTCGTCCAGCCGGGCATCTTCGGGCAGGAAAACATCCGCCATGGCGACCGCCAGCCGCTCGCTCGCACGCAGGCGCGCGGCCGCGGCGCGCTCGGCGGCGCTGGGCAGAACGGTCTCCGAACGGGCCGGCATGGCGGCGTGTGTACCCTGTCGTCGTTAAAGGGCGGCTAAGGGTGGCGACGCAATCGCTCGATCGCGGCGGTCAGCGTTACCGTGGCATAACCGGCCGCCATCGCCATAGCCGCAACCGGCCAGCCTGCAACCGCGCCGATCAGCAGGAGGAGCAGATAGGCGGGCGCACTGCCCCACCAGCGCCGCCGCACCCGCTCCGGTCCCGCCCGTTCGGCCAGCGCGCCCGCGACGACCAGCGTCACTGCGACGACCAGCGCCGTCAGGTGTCCCGACCGGCCGCTCTCTGCTGCGCCGAGCAGCAGCGCCGCAAGCCCGGGTGTCGCCAGCCCCCCGACGAGCAAGAGGCGTTCGGTCCGAGGCTCGTCGCGCACGCCGCTGAGCGGCGCCGCCAACGCGAGCAACAGGCAGGCCGAGAATGCAAGCGCAAGTCCAGCGATCGTCCAGCCCCAGACGATGGCTGAAAGTCCCGACAACGCCAGCGCGACCGCGCCGATGCCGACGCCCATGCCCGACCAGCGCCGCTCCACCATGATGGGCAGCGCCACGCGCGCCAGCGGCGCCACGATGCATTGGTCGAACCAGCCGCGCCGGTCGGACACGATCGCGGCCAGCGCGGCGCGACCGCGGGCGGCGAGGGCCGTGCCGTCATGCTCGATGCCGTGACCGTTCCGGATGGCGTCGGGCGGCAACAGGACATGGACGGCGCGGGCCTGTTCGGCCACGCGCAGCAGGGTCGATTGGGGGTCGTAGTCGCGCGGCAGCCGCGCGACCTCGCCCAGCCGTCTCACGTCGAGTCGCGCGACGCCTGCCCAAGCCATGGCGCCGCCGAGCCGCTCGAATCGGCCGTCCGCGTCCGCCTGGGGTACGACCAGCAGCGTGTCGCCGCCTTCGCGGGCCAGCGCACACACGACCCGCTCTGTGGTCAGCAGCCCGTCGGCCAGCGTCAGCACGCGCGCGAGCGGATGCAGCTTCTCGACCGCCTCGCTCGCATGGCGCACCGCATCGACCGCGACGCCGCGTCGCCCGATCCGGGCGATCGCGCCGAGCAGCTCGGGCGTGAGCCGGGCGACCATGATCACGATCTGGGAAGCTCCGGCGGCGATCAGCAGCCGAGCCTGATATTCGATCAGCGTCACCCCGCCGAAAGGAAGGGTCGCCGTCAGCCGGTCGGGCCGGTCCTCGGTCTCACGAATGGCGAACAGCAGGCCGGCCAGCATCGCTCGGCCTGTTAGGGTCCAAACCTAGTCAGGACAACGGCCGGGACGGAGCCGAAACGGGCGCACAGGTAGGAGCAAGGAGGGCGCGATGCCCAAGCATCGTAACCGACGAGCGACGCTGCTGTGCGCCCGCACGTCACGTGTCAGAGACGTGCCACCGCCCGCTTGAGCTTCGCCATCATGTCCTTGTCGCCGTGTCGGACGCCAGCGGCTTCGCCGGCCAGCGCCATGAGTCGCACCGCGCCAAAGCTGGCGGCCAGTCCGCGCAGCCGCCAGGCCGCCGCCGTCCAGCCCTCGCCATCGGGCGCCGCTTCCATTGCGGCGATCGCACGCTCCGCGCTGTCCACCATGGCGATGCGCAGCTCGGCGATCAGGCCGGGATCATCCCCAACCGCCGCCGCCAGGGTCGCATCGATCGCTCCGGGGTCATAGGCCATGACGGACATGTCGCACGAAGAAGGTTACCAAGCTGTTTCCGGCCCCGGGGTATGCGCCTTCGGAAAAGCTGGTAAATTGCCCTCATGAACGGGGGGTCCATGCTGGTCGAACTTCGTCGGGACGCCGATCGCGCCCCCTCCGCGCCCGAGTCGTTCGACCGGCCGCTCGAACTCGACCAGGTCTGGGACGAGGAGCCGCCGTTGCCCGGGCGAGAGTCCTTGCTCCGCCGGGCCGCGGCGGCTGCCCTCATCCTCTTGTCGCTCGCCTGGGTCGCGGGTCTGTTGTGGCTCGCGCGCGATCTCCTGCCCGGGCTCTCGCCCCTGGACTTGGCGCAGCTCGGGGCCGCGCTCGCCGTCGTGCCGACCCTGATCGGGGTGCTCTGGCTGCTGGCGCTCCGGTCCAGCCAGGCGGAAGCGCGCCGCTTCGGGGCGACCGCCGCCGCGATGCGGGCGCAGGCCGCCAGCTTGGAGGCGAGCGTTGCGCGGCTCACCGCCGCCGTCGCCGCCGAGCGGGACGCGCTGGGCCAGCAGGTGGCCGAGCTGCTCGCGCGCGGCGACATGGCCGCCGAGCGGCTGGGCGCGATCGGGCGCGGACTGGCCGAGGAGGTCGCGCGCGCGGACGCTCAGGCGCTCAGCCTCGCCGAAGCGGCCGCCGGGGCGCAGGACAGCGTGGGCGTGCTGCTCGCCAGCCTGCCCCGCGCGCGGGGCGACGTGGAGGCTGCGGCCCAGTTGATCGACCGCGCCGGTCTGATGGCAAGCGAACATGCCGGCGCGCTCGGCGCGCAGCTGGCGGCATTGACCGAGCGTGGACGCGAGGCGGACCAGATCGCCGGCGGCGCGGCGCAGAAGCTTGCCGCCCATCTCCAGCGTATGGAAGGCACGAGCGAGGCGGCGGCGCAGCGGCTCGACCAGGTCACGGCCGAGATGACCGTCGCCGTCGACGCGCTGCTCGATCGCACTGCCCAGGCCGTGGACCAATCGCGCCAGGGCATCGCCGCGCAGGGCGACGCCATGCTGGCGATGGTCGGCGCGCATCAGGCCGCGCTCGACAGCGCCGCGCGCGACTCGGCGGACGCGCTGGCGCAGCGCATCGCGGCGGTCGAGACCGCGATCGACCGGCTCGCCGCGCGCCTCGACCAGAGCCGCGTGGCCGGAGACGAGGTGGTCGGCACGCTGGAGGGCGGGCTGGAGCGGGTCGAAGGGCGCCTCGTGGCCCTGCACGAGCAGGGAGTCGAGCGTTCGCAGCTGCTCGCTGCGTCGATCGGCGCGCTGGGCGGCTCGGCCGACGCCATGACCGAGGCGCTGCGCGCCGGCGAGGCGATGGCGACGCGCACGATCGGCACGACCGAGTCGCTGCTCATCGCCCTCGACTCGGCCGCGCGCGAGATCGACGAAACGCTACCGGAGGCGCTCGCCCGCCTCGACGCGCGGATCGCGCAGAGCAAGGCGGTCGTGGTTGCGGCCAAGCCGGAGCTGCTCGGCCTGGTCACCGCCGCCGAGAGCACGCACGACGCGATCGAAGCGGTGGCCGGCGTGATCGCCGAACAGCGCCGGATCGTGGACCAGCTCTCCTCCACGCTGCTTCAGACCCTGACCGAGGGCCGCACCAAGGCGGACGCGCTGGGGGCGATGGTGACCGATTCGGTCGGCCAGGCGCACCGCTTTGCCGAAGAGGCCGCGCCGCGCCTGCTCGATGCGCTGCTGCGCGTGCGGGACACGGCGCAGCAGGCGGCCGAGCGCGCTCGCGAGACGCTCGCCAACGTCATCCCCGACGCCGCCGGCAAGCTGGAGGGCGCAGCCGCCGACGCGCTCGCGCGGGCGGCCGGCGACACGGTCCAGCGCCAGCTCCATGCGCTCGGCGATGCCGCGAGCGCGGCCGTCGACGCCTCGACGCGGGCGACCGAGCGGCTGGCCGCGCAGGTGCAGGCGATCGCCGAGCAGACCGCGCTGGTCGAGACCCGGCTGGAGGACGCGCGGCACGAACGCGAGGAGGCGGACCGCGACACGATCGCCCGCCGCATGTCGCTGCTGATTGAGGCGCTCAACTCCGCCTCCATCGACATCACCCGCAGCCTGGCGCCGGAAGTGGCCGACACGGCCTGGGCGGCCTATCTGAAGGGCGACCGCGGCGTCTTCACCCGGCGTGCCGTCAGGCTGCTCGATGCCGGCGAAGCGCGGGAGATCGCGCGCCTGTACGACGAGGACGCGAGCTTCCGCGACCAGGTCAATCGCTACATCCACGATTTCGAATCGATGCTGCGCGCCGTGCTAGCCCAGCGCGACGGCTCGCCGCTCGGCGTCACCCTGCTGTCGAGCGACATGGGCAAGCTCTACGTCGCGCTCGCCCAAGCGATCGAGCGCCTGCGTTAACCGGGCTGCGGCGCGCCCTGCATGTTGAACAGGATCAGCATGTCGGGCGTGATCCAACCGTACACATAGTTCAGATAATAGAGCGCGAAGAGCACGGTCGCGAGCACCGTCACCCGCAGCGCGATCCGCCCCGGACGGAACTCGTGCGGCGCACTCTCGGCCGTGCCGGGGACATGTTCGCCGCCCGCCTCCCGCGTCGTCCGGACGCCGAAGGGCAGGACCAGGAAGACGCTGAAGGCCCAGAACAGGAGGTAGATCGCCAGCGCCGACGTCCAGCGCATGCTCGCTCAGGCCTCGATCACCAGCACGTCGACGACCGGCTTCTTGCCCGTCCAGCGCGTGGCGGTGCGCCGCACCGCGAGCCTGAGCTCCTCCTTCAGCTTGTCCATCGGCTTGCGCCCGCCGTTCACCGCCTGGATCGCCGCGTCGCAGGCGTCCGCGATGAAGTCGGCGCGGTCCTCCTCGACCGGCAGCCCTTGCACACGCACCTCAGGCCGCCCGATCAGGCGGCCGCCGCTCAGCGCCACCGCGACCGAGACCTGGCCATTGACGGCGATCCGGCGCCGCTCGTTCATCGTCGCCCCGTCGGCGGGCAAGATCACGTCGCCGTCGAGCACCAGCTGACCGACCGGCGCATGGCCGATCTTCGCGGGCGGGCCGGGCAGCAACCGGACGACGTCGCCATCGGTCTGCACCAGCGCGTCCGGCACGCCCTGCGCGCGCGCAAAGCGGGCATGTTCCTGCAGGTGGCGCATCTCGCCATGAACCGGAACCAGCAGCTTCGGCCGGATCCAGCGGTACATCTCCGCGAGTTCCGGCCGCCCGGGATGGCCGGAGACATGGACGTGCGCCTGACGCTCGGTCACCATCTCCACCCCCTTAGCGGCGAGGATGTTCTGGATCCGGCCGATCGCGATCTCGTTGCCGGGGATCTGGCGCGAGGAGAAGATGACGGTGTCGCCCTCGTCCAGCTTGATCGGGTGCGTACCCTCCGCAACGCGTGCGAGCGCGGCGCGCGGCTCGCCCTGCCCGCCGGTCGCGATGATCAGCACGCGGTCGCGCGGCAGACGCATCGCCGTCTCGGCGTCGACCGTCTCGGGGAAGTCGGCCAGGTAACCGGTCGCCTTCGCCACCCGGATGATCCGGTCGAGCGAGCGCCCGGTGACGCAGAGCTGCCGCCCCGTCTCGCGCGCGACCTGGGCGAGCGTCACCAACCGGGCGGCATTGGACGCGAAGGTGGTGACGAGCACCCGCCCCCGCGCCGCCGCGACCGTCTCGGCTAGGCCCTTCCTGACGTCCGCCTCCGAGCCCGAGGGCTCCGCGTTGAACACGTTAGTCGAGTCGCAGACGAGCACGTCCACGCCCGTGTCCCCGATCGCGGTCAGCGTCTCGGCCGTGGCGGGGCTGCCCAGCACCGGCGCTGCGTCGAGCTTCCAGTCGCCCGAATGGAACACGCGCCCATCCGGCGTCTCGATAACCAGCGCGTTCGCCTCCGGGATCGAATGCGCGAGCGGCACGAAGCGGAACCCGAACGGTCCGAGCTGGACCGACTCGTCGATGCCGACGACGTGGAGCGGCACGCGCGACGCGATACCCTCCTCCTCCAGCTTTCCGCGGACCAGCCCGGCGGTGAAGGGCGTCGCATAGAGCGGCACGCCCAGGTCTTCGGCCAAATAGGGCAGCGCGCCGATATGGTCTTCATGCCCGTGCGTGATGACGATACCGACCAGGCTGTCGCCGCGCTCCTCGATGAACTGCAGGTCGGGCAGGATCAGATCGATGCCGGGATAGCCCGCGTCGGCGAAGGTCACGCCGCAATCGACCATCACCCATTTGCCGTGCGCGCCATAGAGCGTCACGTTCATGCCGATCTCGCCCGACCCGCCGAGCGCGCAGAAGAGAAGTTCGTTCTTGGGAGTCACTCAAATTCCTAAAATCAAGCGCCTCATGGGCGCGGGCCGGAGAGCTCCGGCAGAATGGGGGACGTCACGCCGTCGGCAAGTGACCGGCTTGCCGGTCCCGTCGCCCGCCGCGACGAGTCCTCGTCGCGCTATCGCGCCGCGAGGCTGTCGACTTCCATATGGGCGCGCTCCCACATGATCGCCAGCCCTTGGATGGTCAGGTCCGGCTCGATCGCGTCGAACACCTGGGTATGCTCCGTCAGCAGCGCCGCCAAGCCGCCGGTCGCGATCACCTTGGTGGGCCGCCCAACCTCCGCCTTCAGCCGGGCGACCAGCCCCTCGATCAACGCGACATAGCCCCAGAAGATGCCGATCTGCATCTGGTCGACCGTGTTGGTGCCGATCACGCTCGCGACGCGCGGCGCCTCGATGGCGATGCGGGGCAGCTTGGCGGCCGCCGTCACCAGCGCGTCGAGCGACAGGTTCAGCCCCGGCGCGATGATGCCGCCCTTGTACGCGCCGTTATAGTCGCTGACGTCGAAAGTGGTCGCCGTGCCGAAATCGACCACGATCAGGTCGCCCTGATGGAGCGCATGCGCCGCGATGGTGTTGACCGCGCGGTCGGCGCCCAGATTCTGCGGCTCGTCAACGTCGAGCGCGATGCCCCACTCGACCGGCGGCCTGCCGGCGACCAGCGCCTTGGTTTTGAAATACTTCTCCGCCAGCACCTCCAGGTTGTGGAGGGCCCGCGGAACGACGGTGGCAATAATGACGCCCTCGATGTCGGCACGCGACATGCCTTCGAGTTGAAGGAGCTGGCTTAGCCAGACGGCATATTCGTCGGCGGTGCGACGCGGATCGGTCGCGATCCGCCAGCGGGCGACGATCCGCCGCCCGTCCAGCACGGCGAAAACGACGTTGGTGTTGCCGGCATCAATGGCGAGCAGCATGGGCGCGATCAGACGAGGAAGACATCGCCGGCGTGAATGACACGCCGCGCGCCCTCCGCCAAGCGCAGGATCAGCGCGCCGTCCGCGTTCAGCCCGTCGAACAGCCCCTGCTCCACGGCGCCGTCCGGCAGGCGGACGGTAAGGGCCGTGCCCGCCGGATGCGCGCGGGCCAGCCAGCGCTGGCGCACGGGCGCGAAGCCCTCCCCGCGCCACCGCTCCAGCCACCGCGCGAAGCTGTCTGCCAGCATCTCGGCGAACGCCTCAGCCCCGACCCGAACCCCGTGCGCGGCGAGGCTCGTGGTCGGGCGATCGGACAGATCGGGGTGATGGACCAGGTTGACGCCGATTCCGACCACCACGGCGTCCTCCGCGCGTTCGAGCAGGATGCCGGAAAGCTTGGCGCCGACGATCAGCAGGTCGTTCGGCCATTTCAGCACGGCCGAGGCAGTGGGCGACAGCCCCGTCACGACCTGCTCCAGCGCCACCGCCGCGACGAAGCCGAGCGTCGCCGGGTCGGGATCGGTCGGGCGCAACCGCACCAGGGTCGAGCCATAGAAGTTGCCGACCGGCGACTCCCAGGCCCTGCCCTGCCGACCGCGGCCCGCGGTCTGCCGTTCGGCGCGGAGCCAGAGGCCCTCCTCCACCCCGCTCCGGGCAAGCGCGAGGAGGTCGGCGTTGGTCGATCCCGTCTCGGCGACGGCGCGGATGACGCTCAGAACAGCGATCGCGCGGCCGCCGCCGTCCATGCGCCCAGCGGGGCCAGCAGCAGCCAGCCGACCGGCGACACGAACACCGCCGACGCGGCGATCAGACCGCCCTCGACCAGGTTGCGCTCGCCGCCGAACTCGGGCGCGGGGGCGTCGAGATACATGACCTTGACGACGCGCAGATAGTAATAGGCTCCGATCACCGACGCCACGAACCCCAGCACCGCGAGCGGGTACAGCCCCGCATTCACCGCCGCCTGGAACACGGCCAGCTTGGCGTTGAAGCCGAGCAGCGGCGGGATGCCGGCGAGCGAGAACATGAACACCGCCATCGCCAGCGCCAGCGCCGGCCGGGTCCGCGACAGGCCCGACAGCGCCGCGATGTCCTCGATCGGCTGCCCGGCCGCGTCGCGCATCTGCAGAACGACGACGAACGCGCCCAGCGTCATCGCGATGTAGACCGCGAGGTAGAACAGCATCGCCGCCACCCCTTCCGCGGTGCCGGCGGCGAGGCCGACCAGGATGAAGCCGACATTGTTGATCGACGAGTAAGCGAGCAGCCGCTTGATGTTGGTCTGCCCGATCGCGCCCACCGCGCCGAGCACAATGGAGGCGAGCGCCGCGAAGATGACGATCTGCTGCCACTGCGCGACCGCAGGACCCATCGCGGTCACCGCGATCCGGATCGCGAGCGCGGCGGCCGAGACCTTGGATGCCGTCGCGAAGAACGTCGTGACCGGCGTCGGCGCGCCCTCGTAGACGTCCGGCGTCCACATGTGGAACGGCACCACCGCCATCTTGAACGCGATGCCGGCAAAGACGAACACCAGGCCGAAGAGCAGCCCCAGCGTCTGCGTCCCGGCATAGGCCTCTGCGATGAAGCCGAACTGGGTGGAGCCGCTGAAGCCATAGACCAGGCTGATGCCGTAGAGCAGGATCCCGCTCGCCAGCGCGCCCAGCACGAAATACTTCAGCCCCGCCTCTGCCGAACGCGCCTCGCGCCGCATGAAGCTGGCGAGCACATAGGAGGCGAGCGACTGGAGCTCGAGACCGACATAGAGGGTCAACAGGTCGTTGGCGGACACCATCGCCGCCATCCCGACCGCCGCCAGCAACATCAGCACAGGGTATTCGGGCCGCAGGTCGTCACCGGCCGTGCGCTGGAAGAAGCCGGGCGCGATGACGATGCAGGCCGCCGTCGCAGCGAAGATCAGCAGCTTGGCGAAGGCGCCGAACGCATCGGCGCGCCAGAGCCCGTTGAACGAAATCCCACCATAGGACTCAGGACCGGTCAGCGCGACGCACGCGCCGACCAGCAGCGCGACCGCCGTCCAGGACACCGCGCGGGTCGAGGCCGGGCCGCCCCATGCGGAGACGAGCATCAGCGCGATCGCGCCCAGGCCGAGCACGATCTCCGCCAGCGCCATAAGGTAAATGTCGGTCAATGGTGCGACTCCGCGGCGGCGTGAGCGGGGGCGGCGACGGGCACTCCCCGCCCAGGCGTCGGCGCGCTATCACCGGCAGGCCTGGCGCGCTCGATACGCGCAAGCAGCCGGCCGACATCGTCGCGCATCGGCGCCATGAAGCTCTCGGGATATACGCCCATCCACAGCACCGCCGCCGCGATCGGCGCGAGCAGCCACAGCTCGCGGCCCGACAGGTCGGGCATGGCGCGCACCTCCTCGGACCTGACCTCGCCGAACGCCACGCGTCGATAGAGGTACAGCATATAGGCTGCACCCAGGATGATGCCCGTCGTGCAGATCAGCGCCGTCCAGGTGGAGATCTGGTACGTCCCCATCAGGCTCAGGAACTCGGCCACGAAGCCGCTCGTCCCCGGCAGGCCGATGGACGCCATGGTGAACAGCAGGAAGAAGAGCGCATAGCGCGGCATGACGCTGCTGAGTCCGCCATAGCGCGCGATCTCGCGGGTATGCAGGCGGTCGTAGATCACGCCCACGCACAGGAACAGCGCGCCCGAGACGAGGCCGTGGCTCAGCATGACCATCATCGCGCCTTCGACGCCCTGCCGGTTGAAGGCGTAGAGGCCGATGGTCACGATCGCCATGTGCGCGACCGAGGAATAGGCGATCAGCTTCTTCATGTCCGACTGCACCAGGGCGACAAGCGAGGTGTAGACGACGGCGACCGCCGACAGGACGAAGATGAGCCAGGTCAGCTCGGCCGATGCCTCCGGGAACATCGGCAGGCTGAAGCGCAGGAAGCCATAGCCGCCGAGCTTCAGGAGCACGCCCGCCAGGATCACCGAGCCTGCGGTCGGCGCCTGCACGTGTGCGTCGGGCAGCCAGGTGTGGACGGGCCACATCGGCATCTTGACCGCGAAGGAGGCGAAGAAGGCGAGCCACAGCCAGGTCTGCACGCCGGGCGCGAAGTCGTACGCCATCAGCGCCGGGATGCTGGTCGTGCCCGCCGTGTAGGCCATGTAGAGCATGGCCACCAGCATCACGACCGAGCCGAGCAGCGTGTACAGGAAGAACTTGTAGCTCGCGTAGACCCGGTTCGCGCCGCCCCAGATGCCGATGATGAGGTACATCGGGATCAGGCCGGCTTCGAAGAAGATGTAGAAGAGCAGCAGGTCCTGCGCTGCAAAGGTGCCGATCATCAGCACCTCGGTCAGCAGGAACGCGGCCATGTACTCGGGCACGCGATCCGTCACCGACCGCCAGCTCGCGCCGATGCAGATGGGCATCAGGAAGACGCTGAGCATGATGAGGAGCAGCGCGAAGCCGTCGATGCCCAGGTCCCAGCGGAACACGCCCAGGTCGGCGCCGCGCTCGACGAACTGCCATTGGGGCCCGCCGATCTCGAACCCGGCCCATAGTACGATGCCAAGCGCGAGGTCGATCAGCGTCGCGGCGAGCGCGACCCAGCGCGCCTGCTCGGCCCGCAGGAACAGGCAGGCGACCGCCGCGAGCGCGGGAACGGCCAGCATAAGGGAGAGGAGAGGAAGCGTGTTCACGCCGCCCCTCCGTCACCCCGGCCCTGTGCCGGGGTCCACCGGGCGGCACGCCAATCGGCTGCGGCACAAGAGGCGACGTGGATGCCGGGAAAAGCCCGGCATGAGGAAAGCGGGCTCATCGCGTGATCGCCCAGGTGACCGCGCCGGTCAGGCCGAGCAGCATGACGAAAGCATAGGTATAGAGGTATCCCGATTGGAGCCGCGCCGCGCCGCGGCTGCCGACCGACACGGCATAGGCCAGGCCGTTCGGCCCGAAGCGGTCGATGGTGCGCTCGTCCCCGCGATGCCACAGCAGTCGCCCGATCGCGAAGGCGGGCCTTACGAACAGCAGATCGTACAGTTCGTCGAAGTACCATTTGTGCAGCAGGAAGCGGTAGATCGGCTCGAACTGTCCCGCGACCGCCGCGGGCGTGCGCGGCGCGCGAATATAAGCGTACCACGCGGCGAGCAGACCCAGCAGCATGGCGATGGTCGCCGACAGCTTGATGGCGAGCGGCACCTCGTGGATCGCGTGCATCAGATGCTCGCGAAACGCGATCGTGCCGCGCCAGAAATGCTCGCCCGCGTCCGCCCCGATGAAGTAGTGCTCGAACGCCCAGCCGGCGAACACCGCGCCCAACGTCAGCACGCCGAGCGGCGCCAGCATGGTCCAGGGGCTCTCATGGGGATGGTAGCCGCCGGTGCCCGCCGGAAGGTCGTGCTGCGACGGCCCGTGCTCGGACGGCTCGTGCCCGCCATGCTCGCCCGCCGGGTGCGCCTCCTGATCGTGGCCATGGCCGTGCGCGTCATGCAGCGCGTGCTGGATGTGCTCGGACTCGGCCCAGCGCGGAGTGCCCCAGAAGGTCAGGAACATGAGCCGCCACGAGTAGAAGGAGGTGATCGCGGCGACGAGCACGCCCACGAACCACACGCCCACCTCGTTCGCGGCCCAGCCGCCCTCGATGATCGCGTCCTTGGAATAGAAGCCCGCGAAGCCGAACACGCCCGCCACGCCCACGCCGGTGATCGCCAGCGTGCCGAGCAGCATCGCCCAGAAGGTCAGCGGGATCTCACGCCTGAGCCCGCCATAGTAGCGCATGTCCTGCTCGTGGTGCATCGCATGGATGACCGAACCCGCACCCAGGAACAGCAGCGCCTTGAAGAAGGCGTGCGTGAACAGGTGGAACATCGCCGCGCCGTACGCGCCGATGCCGGCCGCGAAGAACATGTACCCGAGCTGCGAGCAGGTCGAGTACGCGATCACGCGCTTGATGTCGGTCTGCACCATGCCGCAGGTCGCGGCGAACAGGCAGGTCGCGGCGCCGACGAAGGTGACGACGTCCAGCGCGACAGGCGAGGTCTCGAACATCGGCGACAGGCGGCACACCATGAACACGCCCGCCGTAACCATGGTCGCCGCGTGGATCAGCGCGGAGACCGGCGTCGGGCCCTCCATCGCGTCCGGCAACCAAGTGTGGAGCCCGAGTTGCGCCGATTTGCCCATCGCGCCCACGAACAGGAGGAGGCAGAGCACGGTCAGCGTGTCGGCGCGGAACCCCAGGAAACCGATGGTCGAACCCGCCATGCCGGGCGCCGCGCGCAGGATCGCGTCGATCGAGACGGTGTCGAACACCAGATAGGTGCCGAAGATGCCGAGCATGAAGCCGAGATCGCCGACGCGGTTGACCACGAACGCCTTGATCGCGGCCGCGTTCGCGGACGGCTTCTTGAACCAGAAACCGATCAGGAGATAGCTGGCGAGACCGACGCCCTCCCAGCCGAAGAACATCTGGACCAGATTGTCGGCCGTCACCAGCATCAGCATGGCGAAGGTGAACAGCGACAGATAAGCGAAGAACCGCGGCTGGTCCGGATCCTCGCTCATATAGCCCCAGCTATAAAGGTGGACGAGCGCGGAGACGCTGGTGATCACGACCAGCATGACCGCGGTCAGCGCGTCCACGCGCAGCGCCCAGTCGACGCTCATCGTGCCGGAGCGCATCCACTCCAGCACGGGCGTCAGGGTATAGCCGGCCGTGCCCTGCAGATAGGGAATGAAGATCAGCCAGGACAGGATGGCGGCCGCGAACAGCGCGCCCGTGGTGACGAGCTTCGCCGGCACGACGCCCAGCGCCTTGTTGCCCAACCCCGCGACGATCGCGGCGATGAGCGGCAGGAACACGACAAAGAGGATCACCCCCGCTTCACCCCTTCATCCGATTGACGTCATCGACCGCGATGGTGCCGCGTCCGCGGAAATAGATGACCAGAATGGCCAGCCCGATCGCCGCCTCCCCGGCCGCGACCGTCAGCACGAACATGGCGAAGACCTGCCCCACCATGTCCTGGAGATAGGCCGAGAAGGCGACCAGGTTCAGGTTCACCGCCAGCAGGATCAGCTCGATCGCCATCAGCATGACGATCAGGTTCTTGCGGTTGGCGACCAGCCCCAGCACGCCCAACGCGAACAGGATGGCGGCGACCACGAGATAGTGGACCAGGCCGATCATAGCTCCACCCCCACGCCGACCGGCTGGTTGACGTTGCGCGTCGCATCCTGCGGCCGGCGCGCATTCTGGCGCGGCACGTTCTGGTAGCGCGATCCCTTGCGCTCGCGATGGGTCAGCACGATCGCGCCGATCATCGCGACAAGCAGCACCAGCCCGGCGCCCTCGAACACGAGCAGGTAGCGCGTGTAGAGCAGCTCGCCGAGCGCAACGATGTTCGGCTTGTCGGCCGCGATCGGCCCCGCACGCCGCGCCAGATCGATGCCGCCCACCGCCCAGGCCTGCTGCGCGATCACCAGCTCCGCCGCCAGCGCGACGGCCAGCGTCGCGCCCAGCGGCCAGTAGCGCGCGAACCCGGCCCGCATCTCCGCCACGTCGATGTCGAGCATCATGACCACGAACAGGAACAAGACCGCGACCGCGCCGACATAGACGATGACCAGCAGCATCGCGACGAACTCGGCGCCCGCGAGCACCATCAGCCCGGCCGCGTTGAAGAAGGCCAGGATCAGCCACATGACCGCGTGGACCGGGTTGCGTGACGAGATCGTCAGCGCGCCCGACAGCAGCACGACCGCGGCGAAGAGGTAAAAGGCGATAGCCTGAATCATCGGGGGCCGCGCCTACCGGTAGGGCGCGTCGGCGGCAAGGTTCGCGGCGAGCACGCTTTCCCACCGATCGCCGTTCTCGAGCAGCTTCGCCTTGTCGTAGATCAGCTCCTCGCGGGTCTCGGTCGAGAACTCCAGGTTCGGCCCCTCGACGATCGCATCGACGGGGCACGCCTCCTGGCACAGCCCGCAGTAGATGCACTTCGTCATGTCGATGTCGTAGCGCGTCGTCCGGCGCGAACCGTCGTCGCGCGGCTCGGCCTCGATGGTGATCGCCTGGGCGGGGCACACGGCCTCGCACAGCTTGCACGCGATGCACCGCTCCTCCCCGTTGGGATAGCGACGCAGCCCGTGCTCGCCGCGGAACCGGGGCGACAGCGGCATTCGCTCGAACGGATAGTTGATGGTCGCCTTCGGCTTGAAGAAGTAGCGCAGCGTCTTGATGTGCGCGCGCACGAACTCCCACAAGGTGAACGACTTGACGAACTGGGCGGGGCTCATTGCGGCAAACCTACTCGATCGAACATCAGCACGCCGGACACCAGGAACACCCACAACAGCGACAGGGGCAGGAAGACCTTCCAGCCCAGCCGCATCAGCTGGTCATAGCGGTACCGCGGCACCGTCGCCTTCACCCAGCCGAAGATGAAGAAGAACAGCGCCATCTTGATGAACAGGTTGATGATCCCCGGCACCCAGGTGAACGGCGCGAAGTTGAACAAGGGCAGCCACCCGCCCCAGAAGAGCGTCGCGTTGAGCGCGCACATCAGCAGCACGTTGGCGTATTCGCCGAGCCAGAACAGCGCGAAACTCATGGACGAGTATTCGGTCTGATAGCCCGCGACGAGCTCCGACTCGGCTTCGGTCAGGTCGAACGGCGCGCGCTGGCACTCCGCCATGCCGGAGATCAGGAACACGACCCACATGGGAAACAGCAGCGGGTTCAGCACGAAGCCGTTGATCGGCAGCCCGTACATGTTCGCCTGCGCGGTCACGATCCCCGACAGGTTGAACGTCCCCGCCCACAGTACGACCGTCACCAGCACGAAGCCGATCGAGACCTCGTAGCTGACCATCTGCGCCGCCGCACGTAGCGCCGAATAGAAGGGGTATTTCGAGTTGGACGCCCAGCCCGACAGGATGATGCCGTAGACGCCCAGGCTCGACGCCGCGAGGACGTAGAGCAGCCCGACGTTGATGTCGGCCAGCACCACGCCGGCGTCGAAGGGCACCACCGCCCAGACGATCAGCGCGACGGTGAAGGTGATGATCGGCGCCAGCAGGAACAGCACCCGGTTCGCGGCCGCGGGGACGATCGTTTCCTGCAGGAACACCTTCAGCCCGTCGGCGAAGCTCTGCAGGATGCCGAACGGCCCGACGACATTGGGTCCGCGCCGCAGCGCGATCGCGGCCCAGATCTTGCGCTCGGCATAGATCACGATCGCGACCGCCAGCATCAGCGGCAGCGAGATCAGCAGGATGCCGCTGATCGTCGCCAGGAACCACGCCCAGCCATACGAAAGACCGACGGTCGTGTTGAAGAACTCGGTCACTCGGCGGCCTCCGCAAAGTCGACGCCGTGCAGGATCTCCTGCGAACAGCGCTGCAGCGTGGGGCTCGCCCGGCAGATGGCGTTGGTCAGGTAGAAATCCTTGATTGGATACCCCTCGATCCGCCCCGACGCTTGCGCCGGAAGAGAGGGCGGGTTCCACTCGAACGGAGCAAGGCCGAGCTGGCGGAGCGCCGGCGCCTCGCCGTACATCTCCTCGCGCAGTCCCGCCAGGCTATCGAACGGCAGCGGCCGACCGAGCACCTCGGACAGCGCGCGGAAGATCGACCAGTCCTCGCGCGCGTCGCCCGGCGGGAACACCGCGCGCTCGCCGCGCTGCACCCGGCCCTCCAGGTTCACGAAAGTGCCCGACTTCTCGGAATAGGCCGCGCCCGGCAGCACGATGTCGGCCGCCGCAGCGCCGCGGTCGCCATGATGGCCGACATAGACCTTGACGCCCGCGAACCGGCCGAAATCGACCTCGTCCGCGCCGAGGAAGAAGGTGAGCTTGGCGTCCGCGACGTCGGCAATGCCGCCTTTCTGCGCATAGCCCAGCATCAGCCCGCCCATCCGGCTCGCCGCCATGTGCAGCACGTTGAAGCCGTTATAGCCCGGCTTCTTGAGCCGGAGCGGCTCGACCAGCGCCAGCGCCGCGCCGTGCGCACCCCGCGCCAGCCCCGCCGCGCCAAGGATCAGCGCCGGCCGCTCCGCCTTCGCGAACGCCTCTGTCACCACGTCCGGCAGCTTCCCGAGAAGGCCCAGATCGTCGCCCAGCCACTCGACCTTGTAGGTCAGGTCCATCTCAGGCCCGATCGCGAAGATCTTGGCCCCACGCTTGGTCGCCTTGCGGAGCCGCGTGTTCACGAGCGGCGCTTCCCAGCGCGGGTTGGTCCCGACCAGCAGGATCGCGTCCGCCCGCTCGATGCCCGCGATGGTCGAGTTGAAGTTCACCGCCGCCAGGCTGGACGTGTCGTAGTCGAGCCCGGTCTGTCGCCCTTCCAGCTTGCCGGAGCCGAGCTGCCGCAAGAAGGCCTTGGCCGCGTACATCGTCTCGCAATCGACCAGGTCGCCCGCGACCGCCGCGACCGAGCCGCCGTGATCGACCGCCGCAATCGCCGCGAAGGCTTCGTCCCACGTCGCCGGATGCAGCTTGCCGTCCCGCCGGATATAGGGCCGGTCGAGGCGGCGGCGGACCAGGCCGTCGACATGGTAGCGCGTCTTGTCGTGCGCCCACTCCTCGTTCACGTCCTCGTTGATCCGCGGCAGCGCGCGCAGCACCTGCCGCCCGCGGCTGTCGAGGCGGATGTTGGTGCCGACCGCGTCCATCACGTCGATCGACAGCGTGCGCCGGAGCTCCCAGGGCCGCGCCTCATAGGCATAGGGCTTAGAGGTCAGCGCGCCGACCGGGCACAGGTCGATGACGTTGCCCGACAGCTCGCTCGTGACCGCCTTCTCGAGGTAAGAGGTGATCTGCATGTCCTCGCCGCGATAGATCGCGCCGATCTCCTCCACGCCCGCCACCTCTTCGGCGAAGCGGACGCAGCGGGTGCACTGGATGCAGCGGGTCATGATCGTCTTGACGATCGGGCCCATATATTTCTCGGTCACCGCCCGCTTGTTCTCGTCGTAACGCGAGCCGCCCCGGCCATAGGCCATGGCCTGGTCCTGCAGGTCGCACTCGCCGCCCTGGTCGCAGATCGGGCAGTCGAGCGGATGGTTGATGAGCAGGAACTCCATCACGCCCTCGCGGGCGTGCTTCACCATCGGTGTGGTGGTGAAGACCTCCTGATTGTCCGCCGCCGGCAGCGCGCACGACGCCTGCGGCTTGGGCGGCCCCGGCTTCACCTCGACCAGGCACATGCGGCAGTTGCCCGCGATGGACAGGCGCTCGTGATAGCAGAAGCGCGGGATCTCCTTGCCCGCCGCCTCGCACGCCTGGAGCACGGTCGCCCCCTGCGGCACTTCGACCTCGATCCCATCGACCTTAAGCTTAGGCATTAGCGCCAACCCTGTATGCTGGTGGGCGTGATCAGCGACGGACGAGCCGAGGAGCCATCCTCGCGCTCCATCCAAAGATGCCAGCCCGCGCGCAGCTTCTCCGCTGCTTTCGCCTCATCGGCTACATGTTGGCGCGCCGACCATTTCTGAGAGTCCGCAACCGCTGAGCGGTCAGTCATCGCGATCCCGCGACCCTGCTCGTTAAAGGGTCGGTAAGTACGGCTTTGCTTATCGATCCGGGTAAGGCTCACTCCGCCGCCTCCATCAACGGAGCCAGGTCGCCGCCGCGCTCGCGGATGCGGCGCTCCAGCTCGGGGCGGAAATGGCGGATCAGGCCCTGGATCGGCCAAGCCGCCGCGTCGCCGAGTGCGCAGATGGTGTGGCCCTCGACCTGCTTGGTCACCTGCTGCAGCGTGTCGATCTCGCTGATCTCGGCGTCGCCGGTGCGCAGCCGCTCCATCACGCGCCACATCCAGCCCGTGCCCTCCCGGCAGGGCGTGCACTGGCCGCAGCTCTCATGCTTGTAGAAGTAGGACAGCCGGCTGATCGCGCGGACGATGTCGGTCGACTTGTCCATGACGATGATCGCCGCGGTGCCGAGGCCGCTGCCGAGCGCCTTCAGTCCGTCGAAGTCCATCGGCGCGTCCATGATCTGCGCCGCGGGCACCAGCGGCACCGACGAGCCGCCCGGGATCACCGCGAGCAGATTGTCCCAGCCGCCCCGGATGCCGCCGCAATGCTTCTCGATCAGCTCGCGGAACGGGATGCTCATCGCCTCCTCGACCACGCACGGCTTCTCGACATGGCCGCTGATCTGGAACAGCTTGGTCCCTTCGTTGCCCTTGTTGCCGAAGCCCGCGAACCACGCCGCGCCCCGCCGCAGGATCGTCGGCGCGACCGCGATCGACTCGACGTTGTTGACCGTGGTCGGGCAGCCATAGAGCCCCGCGCCCGCCGGGAAGGGCGGCTTCAGGCGCGGCTGCCCCTTCTTGCCTTCCAGGCTCTCCAGCATCGCGGTCTCTTCGCCGCAGATGTACGCGCCGGCGCCGCGATGGACGAACACGTCGAAGTCGTAGCCGGAGCCGGCCGCGTTCTTGCCGACCAGCCCCGCCTCGTATGCCTCCGCGACCGCGGCGAAGAGCGTCTCCGCCTCGCGAATATACTCGCCGCGAATGTAGATGTACGCCGCCCGCGCCTGCATCGCGAAGCCAGCGACCAGCGCGCCCTCGATCAGCTTGTGCGGATCGTGCCGGATGATTTCCCGGTCCTTGCAGCTGCCGGGCTCGGACTCGTCGGCGTTGATGACCAGGAAGCTCGGTCGCTCGGGCGTCGGCGCCTTGGGCATGAAGCTCCACTTGGTCCCGGTCGGGAACCCCGCCCCGCCCCGCCCACGCAGCCCGGACGCCTTGATCGTGTCGATGATCGCGTCCGGTCCCAGCGCCAGCAGCGCCTTGGTGTTGTCCCAATCTCCGCGCGCGCGCGCGGCCGGCAGGTTCCAGGGCTGGAACCCGTACAGGTTCGTGAAGATGCGGTCCTTGTCAGCGAGCATGGCTCAACCCATTCGTCATGCCGGCCTCGTGCCGGCATCCACGGTTCGGCGAGTCACTAGGCCGGCGGACAAGCCGCGCGGTGGACACCGGCACAAGGCCGGTGTGACGGAGAATCGGCCGCACAGTCACGCCCCTACCTCCGTCTTGCCCCACTCGCCCCGATAATCGTGGTTGGCGTCCACCATCTCCTTGAGCGTGGTAGGTCCACCCGCCGGGCAGCTCGCCCGCCGCCCGGTCTGCGACCCCGCTGGCGGAGTCTCGCCGCGCGCGAGCGCCTCCAGCACCGCGGTGGTGCGGTCGTAGTCCAGGTCCTCGTAGTTATCGTCGTTGATCTGGACCATTGGCGCATTGGCGCAGGCGCCCAGGCACTCGACCTCGGTCAGCGTGAACAGGCCGTCGGGCGTCGTCCGACCCTTGGTCAGCCCATGGTTCTTGCACGCCGCCAGCACGTCGTCGGAGCCCGCCAGCAGGCACGGCGTCGTGCCGCACACCTGAACGTGGTAGCGCCCGACCGGCGCCAGGTTGAACATGGTGTAGAACGTCGCGACCTCGAACACGCGCATGTACGGCACGCCGATCTGGCGCGCGACGAACTCGATCACCGGCACGGGCAGCCAGCCTTGGGTATTGGTCTCCGCCCCCACCTGCCGCTGCGCGAGGTCGAGCAACGGGATGGACCCGGACTGCTCGCGCCCCTTGGGATAGCGCGCGAGGATCTCGTCCGCCTTGCGCTGGTTCTCCGCCGTCCACGCGAACGCCCCCCAGCGCGCGCGGACCTCGGCCTCGTCGGGGATAGATGCTGCTTCAGCCATTCGACCCTCTGCGCGTCCGGGCGCGGAAGAAGACAACGTTCCCAAGAAGTGCCACGATGGCCCACACCGCGAACAGCGCGATCGGAATCCATTGATGCTCAAAACCGACACCGGTCGCGAGCGACAACATCATCAGGATCAACGCCGGTCCTCCGACCAGCTTCAACAGCCGCTTCGACCAGTCAGGCTGAACCTGATTGAAGGCCGACGCAGGCAACCAATCATCGCGTTGGACGCGCTTCACCGATCGCACTCCCCGAACACGATATCCATCGCGCCCAGAATGGCCGTGGTGTCGGCCAGCATGTGCCCACGGCTCATGAAGTCCATCGCCTGCAGGTGGCTGAACGCGGTCGGCCGGATCTTGCAGCGATACGGCTTGTTCGTCCCGTCCGCGACCAGGTACACGCCGAACTCGCCCTTCGGGCTTTCGGTCGCGACATAGACTTCGCCGGCGGGGACGTGGAAGCCCTCGGTATACAGCTTGAAGTGGTGAATCAGCGCTTCCATCGAGCGCTTCATCTCGCCGCGCTTGGGCGGCACCACCTTGCGGTCGAGGCTCGCGATCGGTCCTTCGGGCATCTCGCGCAGACACTGCTTCATGATCCGCGCCGACTGGCGGACCTCCTCGACCCGCACCATGAAGCGGTCGTAGCAATCGCCGCGCGTGCCCACCGGCACGTCGAATTCCATGCGATCGTAGACGTCATAGGGCTGTGACTTGCGCAGGTCCCAGGGCAGCCCCGCCGCCCGGATCATCGGGCCGGAAAAGCCCCAGGCGATCGCGTCCTCGCGGCTGACCGTCGCGATGTCGACGTTGCGCTGCTTGAAGATGCGGTTGTCCGCGACCAGGCTGATCGCGTCCTCGAACAGCTTGGGCAGGCGCGTGTCGAGCCAGTCGCCGATGTCGGCCAGGAGCTTCAGCGGCACGTCCTGATGCACGCCGCCGGGCCGGAAGTAGTTGGCGTGCATGCGCGCGCCGGACGCGCGCTCGTAGAACATCATGCAGTCTTCGCGCAGCTCGAACAGCCACAGGTTCGGCGTCATCGCGCCCACGTCCATGACGTGGGAGCCGAGGTTCAGCATGTGGTTCTTGATGCGGGTCAGCTCCGCAAAGAACACCCGCAGATATTGGGCGCGGAGCGGCACCTCCAGATCGAGCAGCTTCTCGATCGCGAGCACAAAAGTATGCTCCATGCACATCGGCGAGCAGTAATCGAGCCGGTCGAAATAGGGGATCGACTGAAGATAGGTTTTGGCTTCAATGAACTTCTCGGTGCCGCGGTGGAGCAGCCCGACATGCGGGTCGATCCGCTCGACCAGCTCGCCGTCCAGCTCCATCACCAGCCGCAGCACCCCGTGCGCGGCCGGGTGCTGCGGCCCGAAGTTGATCGTGTAGTTGGTAATCGTGACATCACCCGTCGTCGGATCGGTCGGCGATGTCTGGCCGAGCAACTCCTCGACGTAAGGATCCATTGCGTCGGTCGCCGGCGCGGGCGCGTGCGCGGGCCGGGTGTCGGTCTCGAGGCTCACTGGTTCTGTCCCTGGCCCTTGGTGGGCACCACGTCCGGATCGACCGGCTTCTCCTCAGGCCGGTTGCCCGGGTGGTCGTCCTTGCCGGGCGGCGTACGTCCGGCGGCATAGCGGCCGTCGGTGCCGGCCGGCGGCGTTGCGGGCGACTGGGCCACCCCCGCCTTCGCGATCTGGTCGGCGCTGGCTGGCGTCATCGCGCCCTTCGCCTGCGGCACCGCGGCCTTCTCGTCGCCGGGCAGCGTATAGGCCGCACCTTCCCAGGGCGACAGGAACTCGAAGTTGCGGAACTCCTGCGCCAGCTGCACCGGCTGGTACACGACCCGCTTCTCCGCCTCCGAGTAACGGACCTCATGATAGCCGGTCAGCGGGAAGTCCTTGCGGAGCGGGTGCCCGCGAAACCCATAATCGGTCAGAATGCGGCGCAGGTCTTGGTTGCCGTCGAACAGCACGCCGAACAGGTCATAGACCTCGCGCTCCAGCCAGCCCGCGACCGGCCACAGGCCCGTGACCGACGGTACCGGCGTCGCCTCGTCGGTCGAGACATGCACCTGGACGCGGTGGTTGCGGGTCAGCGAGAGGAGGCAATAAACGACCTCGAACCGCTCGGGCCGCTCCGGCCAGTCGACGCCCGCGATCTCCATCAGCTGCTGATATTCCAGCCCCGGCGTGTCGCGCAGCGCGCGCAGCGCCTCCACGACCTGATCGCGGCGGACGAACAGCTGCACCTCGAAGACGCGCTCGCGCGCGTCCTCCAGCGCCGGCCCGAGCGCCGCGCGCGCGGCCTCGATCGTAGCTTCGTTGAGGCTGACCGCGAAGGCGGGCGCGGGCGACCTCACCGCTCCAGGCTCCCCTGGCGGCGGATCTTCCGCTGCAGCTGAAGGATGCCGTAGAGCAAGGCCTCGGCGGTCGGCGGGCAGCCGGGGACATAGATGTCGACCGGCACCACCCGGTCGCAGCCGCGTACTACCGAATAGCTGTAGTGGTAATAGCCGCCGCCATTGGCGCAGGAGCCCATGGAGATGACGTATTTCGGCTCCGACATCTGGTCGTACACGCGCCGGAGCGCCGGGGCCATCTTGTTGCAGAGCGTGCCCGCGACGATCATCACGTCCGACTGGCGCGGCGACGCGCGCGGCGCGACGCCGAACCGCTCCAGGTCATAGCGCGGCATGTTGACGTGGATCATCTCGACCGCGCAGCAGGCAAGGCCGAACGTCATCCACCAGAGCGAGCCGGTGCGCGCCCACTGGAACAGCTCCTCGGCGCTGGTCACCAGGAAGCCCTTGTCCTGAAGTTCGCCGTTCAGGCCGTCGAAGAAGCCCTGGTCCGGCGGGACGATCGTCCCTTCCGGCCGGTTCACCAACCCGATCGGACCGGAGTGTGCCTCTACTCCCAATCCAACGCTCCCTTCTTCCATGCATAGACGAGACCCAGCGCCAGCTCGGCGATGAAGATCATCATCGCGAACCAGGCGGTCCAGCCGAGCGAAAACACGCTCACCGCCCAGGGATATAGGAACGCCGCCTCCAGATCGAAGATGATGAACAGGATCGCGACCAGATAAAAGCGGACATCGAACTGGCTGCGCGGATCCTCGAACGCCGGGAAGCCGCATTCGTATTCGCTCAGCTTTTCCGGCGTCGGCTTGTGGACGCCGGTCAGCCGCGCGACCGCCATCGGCAGGAACACGAACACGCCCGAAATGGCGAGCGCGACCCCCAGGAACAGCAGGATCGGCAGATATTGCGACAGGTCGACCAAGGGTGCTCTCGCGGCGCTGAACGGATGGCGGCGCTTTAGGCGCGGGCGATGGGTGGGGCAAGGCGTTGATCCGCCTTTCCCAACCTATCGCAAGGCGCCCGCCACCAGCTTGTGCAGCTTGGAATGGAGCGCGTCGTTCGCGGCCAGATATTCGTTGCGCTCCATCGGTCGGTCGCCGCCGCGGAAGTCGGTGACGAAGCCGCCGGCCTCCTTCACCAGAAGCAGGCCCGCCGCCACGTCCCAGGGTTGCAGATCGGCCTCCCAATAACCGTCGTACCGCCCGGCCGCGACCCAGGCGAGGTCCAGCGCGGCGGAGCCGAAGCGCCGGATGCCGGCCACCTGCGGCGCGACCGCGCCGAAGATGCGGCTCCACTGCGCGAAATCGCCATGGCCCATGAACGGGATGCCCGTCGCGATCAGGCTTTCGGACAGCTCGCGCCGCGATGACACCCGTAGCCGCTGGTCGGTCAGCCACGCGCCCCGGCCCTTCTCCGCCCAGAAGCTCTCGTCGGTTAGCGGCTGATAGATGAGCGCGGTCGTGATCTCGCGCTTGCCGCTCGGCAACGGTTCCTCGACCGCGATCGACATTGCAAAATGCGGGATGCCGTGCAGGAAGTTGCTGGTGCCGTCCAAAGGATCGATAATGAAGCGCGGCTTGGTCGGGTCGCCCGCCACCTCGCCCCGCTCCTCCATCAGAAAGCCCCAGTCCGGCCGAGCGCGTGACAGCTCCTCGAACAGCGTCTGCTCCGCGCGCCGGTCGGCCATGGACACGAAATCGGCCGGCCCCTTGCGGCTGACCTGCAACTGCTGGACCTCGTTGAAGTCACGCCGGAGCCGCGGCCCCGCCTTGCGCGCGGCGCGTTCCATGACGGTGAGAAGGCCGGAATGGGAGGGCATCTGTTGCTCCAAACCCCTCTCCACCGGAGAGGGAGGGGCCCGCTCGGCGCAGCCGAGTGGGAGGGTGAGGGTGAGGCGGGAGGTCACCCTCACCCGCCTCGCTACGCTCGGCACCCTCTCCCAACGGGAGAGGGTTTAATCCGCCCGCCTCACATATTCCTGGTTGTAAACATCGACCACGATCCGCGTTCCCGACGAGATGTGCGGCGGCACCATCACGCGCACCCCGTTGTCCAGGATTGCGGGCTTATAGCTGGACGACGCCGTCTGCCCCTTCACCACCGCGTCCGCCTCGACGATCGTGGCCTCGATCTGGTCGGGCAGCTGCACGTTGATCGGCTCCTCCTCATACAGCTCCATCACCACGTCCATCCCGTCCTGCAGGAACGCCGCCGCGTCGCCGAGCAGATCGCGCGGCAGGGAGATCTGGTCGTAGGTCTCCTTGTCCATGAAGGTCAGGCTGTCGCCGTCCGCGAACAGGAACTGGAAGTCCTTGGTGTCCAGCCGCACGCGCTCCACCGTCTCGGCCGAGCGGAAACGGACGTTGTTCTTGCGGCCGTCGCGCAGGTTCTTCAGCTCGACCTGCATGTACGCCCCGCCCTTGCCGGGCTGGGTGTGCTGGATCTTCACCGCGCGCCAGATGCCGCCTTCATATTCGATGATGTTGCCGGGACGGATGTCCACGCCGCTGATCTTCATGGATACGCCTGTCAGGAAATGGGATCGCCGGCGCGTCTAGCCGCCCCCGCCCCGCTTGCCAACCGCGCCCGCCCGGCTAGAGGCCATCGTACCAGAATGCGCGTCCCTTTCCGTTCGCCCTGAGCTAGTCGAAGGGCGTCCTGCGCTCGCAAGGAGAAGGACGTGCTTCGACAGGCTCAGCACGAACGGGCGAGGGCGCGGGCCCTGGTCCGGCAGCATAAGGACGCTCTATGACCCCGGCCGTCAAAGCCATTCTCGACAAATATGAAGCGACCAGCCCCGCGGTGAAGGCGAACCTCGCCCGCATTCTGATGCAGGGCCGGCTAGGCGGCACGGGCAAGCTCATCATCCTGCCCGTCGACCAGGGATTCGAGCATGGCCCGGCCCGCTCCTTCGCGGTGAACCCGCCCGCATACGACCCGCACTATCACTATCAGCTCGCGATCGACGCGGGGCTGTCCGCTTACGCCGCGCCGCTCGGCATGCTGGAGGCGGGCGCCGACACCTTCGCCGGCCAGATCCCGACCATCCTGAAGGTCAACAGTTCAAACAGCTGGGCGACCTCGATCCATCAGGCGCTCACCGGCAGCGTCGATGACGCGGTGCGGCTCGGCTGCGCGGCGATCGGCTTCACCATCTACCCGGGCTCGGACGCGATCTTCGAGTCCATGCAGCAGATCGCGGAGTTGTCGGCGGAGGCGAAGGCCTATGGCCTGGCGACCGTGATCTGGAGCTACCCGCGCGGCGGCAAGCTGTCGAAGGAGGGCGAACTGGCGCTCGATGTCGGCGCCTATGCCGCGCACATGGCGGCGCTGCTCGGCGCGCACATCATCAAGGTGAAGCTGCCGAGCGCTCATATCGAGCAGGGCGACGCCAAGAAGTCCTATGAGGGCACGGACTGGTCGTCCCAGGCAGACCGCGTCCGCCACGTCGTCCAGGCGAGCTTCGCCGGCCGGCGCATCGTCGTCTTCTCCGGCGGCGCGGCCAAGGGCGCCGACGCCGTGTACCAGGACGCCCGTGACATCCGCGACGGCGGCGGCAACGGCTCGATCATCGGCCGCAACACCTTCCAGCGCTCGCGCGAGGACGCGATGGCCATGCTCGATAAGCTGGTCCGCATCTACAAGGGCGAGGAATAGCTTAATCCGTCATCCCGGCCGAAGAGCCGGGGTCCCGCTCCTTTTCTTAGCCGGGCAAGGCAGCGGGACCCCGGCGGCAGGCCGGGGTGACAAAAATGGTCCAACGCAGCGAAGCTCCCGACCCGCGCTGGGCCGAGGTCGACCACTACATCGCCGACCGCCTGCTCGGCTCCGACCCGCTGCTCGCGGCGACGCTCGCCGCGAACGCCGCCGCCGGCCTGCCCGACATCGATGTGTCGCCCGCGCAAGGGAGAATGCTCCACCTCTTTGCCCGCATGGCGGGCGCGCGGCGCATTCTGGAGATAGGTACGCTCGGCGGCTACTCGACGATAGAGCTCGCCCACGCCTTGCCCGCCGATGGCCGTCTCGTCACGCTGGAGATCGACGCGCAGCACGCTGAGGTCGCCCGCGTCAATCTTGCCCGCGCCGGGCTGGCGGAGCGGGCCGAGGTGCTGGTCGGGCCGGCGGCGGAGACGCTGCGGACTTTGGATGGGCCGTTCGACCTCGTCTTTATCGATGCCGACAAGCCGTCGAACGTCACCTATTTGCGCGAGGCGCTGCGCCTTTCGCGCCCTGGCACGGTAATCATCGTGGACAACGTCGTGCGCGAAGGCGGCGTGCTCGACGCCCACAGCGCAGACGAGCGCATCCGGGGCACCCGCGCCCTTTTCGATGCAATCCAAGCCGAGCCGCGGCTGACCGCCACCGCGGTCCAGACCGTCGGCGTCAAGAAGTGGGACGGCTTCTTGCTCGCCGTCTGCGCCGGACCGACCGGCCAAGACGATCCGGCCGTAAAGTAGTCGGTGAGCGCTACGGCCTCCCGCCCAGCCACGCGCCGAGCCGGTCGACGACTTGCTCCACCACGGTGCGGCGCAGCCGAAATCCGAGCCAGCCATAACCGGGGTGGCGGAGCGCGAGCAGAGCCTCGTTCGTCCCTGAGTTCTTGCCGATGAGGTAGGAGGGGTCGACCACCACGTCGGCAAGGCGCGCGCCCTCGTCCAGCTCGGGCGCAACCTGGTCCGCCAGTTGCGCGCGCGCCTGCGAAAGGCCGCGGATCAGCTCGTCGAGCTCCGGACCTTCCAGCCTGGCGGAGAAGAGGAGGCGGTCGTGGTCCGAGACGCTGAGGCGCACCGCCTCCCGCGCGTCCTCAACGGCGAGCTCCAGTCGGTGGGGTTTGTTCATCTCTGACATGACGAACCGCGTCCGCCGCCGTTCCCGGCGAGGCTCAGTCGACCAGCTTCAGCAGGCGGCGCTCGACCGGGGCGAGCACCGGCCCCAAATCGTGGCCGCGCTTCAGCACCGCCCCGCCCTCGCCGATCAGCGCCCACATACCCTGCCGTCCGCGCAGCGCCGGGCGCTTCTCGATCCGGAACTCGGGCCGCTCGGCGGCGCGGCGGAACGCGGCGAAGATGGCGGCGTCGCGCCCCAACTCGATTGCATAATCGCGCCAGTGCCCGGCGGCCACCATGCGGCCGTAAAGGTCCAGGATCCGGGTCAGCTCCAGCCGGTCGAAGCCGATCTGGCCCGCACGCGTGGGCGTGGGGAACGGGGTGACGCTACCCATCAGGCCCGACGCTTGCCCTCGTCCTCGAGCAGGGCGTCCAATCGCTTGCGGAGCGAGTCAAGTTCGCAGCGCAGCAGCTCCACCTTCTGGGTCTGCGGATCGAACAGCTCCGAGCAGGGTGTGCCGTAAGGCACGAAGCGCGGCTCCGGCCCCACCCCACCCTCGACCATCGTCGGACGCGCGGGGATGCCGACCATCACCGCGCCCTCGGGCACATCCTTGGTGACCACCGCATTCGCGCCGATCCGCGCGCGCGCGCCTACCGTGATCGGTCCCAGCACCTGCGCGCCCGATCCCACGATCACGCCATCGGACAGCGTCGGGTGGCGCTTGCCCGCAAGGCCGTTCGCCGGATTGGTGCCGCCTAGCGTCACGCATTGATAAATGGTCACGTCGTCGCCGATCACCGCTGTCTCGCCGATGACGACAAAGCCATGGTCGATGAAGAAGTTGCGTCCGATCGTCGCGCCGGGGTGGATGTCGATCGCCGTCAGCGCGCGAGAGAGGTGGTTCACCGCCCGTGCCAGAAAGAACGCGCGCATGCGGAACAGCCTGTGCGCGACACGATGGAAAGCCAGCGCCCAGATGCCCGGATAGAGCAGGATTTCCGCACGGCTGCGCGGCGCCGGATCACGGGCGCGGATCGAGTCCAGATAAGCCCCCAGCCGGCTCGGCATAGAACACACCCCTTGTCGTTCCGGCGATGTAGGGCAGCGCCGACCGGAATGCGAGAGCGACGCGGCGAGCGCCGGAACCCGCTTACCCCACCCACATTGTAGGACATCGCGCGCTGGTGCATGTGTCGCCGCGGACGGAGACCGGCGTGGAGCAGCTTGCGAGTATCGACTGGGCCGCGGTGCTCCCCTTCGTCGCGGTCGGCTTCGTCGCACAGATGGTAGACGGCGCGCTCAGCATGGCCTTCGGCGTGATCGCGAGCACGTTGATGGTGAGCGCTCTGGGCGTCGTCCCGGCGCGCGCGTCGGCGGCGGTGCACTTGGTCGAGGTATTCACGACGGCAGCTTCGGGCCTCAGTCACCTTTGGCAGCGCAACGTCGACTGGCGGCTGTTCGTCCGCCTGGTTGGGCCGGGCATCGCCGGCGGCGTGGTCGGCGCCTATCTTCTGTCGATCAGCGGCGACCCGGCGCGGCCGTTCGTGATGGCGTATCTCGCCGCGATCGGACTGTACCTGCTGCTCCGCGCCTTTCGCCCCCAGCCCGAGCCGCGCGAGCCGCGCTTCGTCGGCCCGCTGGCGCTCGCGGGCGGGTTCCTGGACGCGGCCGGCGGGGGCGGCTGGGGTCCGGTGGTGACATCCAACTTGCTGGTTCAGGGCGCCAACCCGCGCATGACTATCGGCACGGTGATCGCGGCGGAGTTCTTCCTGACGACGGCGATCTCGGCCACCTTCATCCTGACGCTCGGTTGGCAGGCGTTCACGCTCGCCACCATGGGCGTGCTGATCGGCGGCGTCGCTGCGGCGCCGTTCGGCGCGATCCTAGTGCGGCAGGTCAGGCCCAGGCTGCTGCTCGGCGTGGTAGGGGTGGTTCTGACGCTGACCAGCGCCTGGTCGATCTACCGCGCGCTCGCCTGATCCTCGTCCCAGCGCGCTGCGGCAGCGTCGTCGCTCGCCCGCGCCTCGACCCAGCGGGCCACGCCGGCGCGGGTTTCCCTCTTCCAGAACGGCGCGCGCGTCTTCAGCCGGTCGATGAGGTAAGCGCAGGCGTCCAGCGCGGCGGCGCGGTGCGGGGCAGCGGCGGCGACGAAGACGATCCGTTCGCCCGGACGCATAGGACCGACGCGGTGAACAATGGTGGACGCGATCAGCGCCCAGCGTCGCGTGGCTTGCTCCGCCAGCTCACGCAGCGCCTGTTCGGTCCGGCCGGGCCAGTGCTCCAGTTCGAGCAGGTCGACGCCGTCGTCGCCGCGGACCACGCCCGTGAAGGTGGTCACCGCCCCTGCCCCGTCCACCTCGGCGCGCGCGATCTCCGCGGCGAGGTCGATCGGCTCCGCCTGAATAACGACGCGGATCACCCGCCCGTCACCGGCGGAAAGAACGCCACCTCGCGCGGGTGGCCGAGCTCGGCATCCAGCGCGACGAAGCGCCCGTCGAGCGCGGCGCGAAGTGACGCGCGGTCGGCGAAGGCGGCGCGATGCCCCTCGCTCTCGGTCCCGAGCCAGTCGACCAGCGCTTCCACCGTCACGATGTCCGGCGGCGCGTCGACCCACTCCTCGCCCGTCCCGATCGCCTCCCGCACGCTCGCGAAATAGAGGACGCGCAGCATGGTCAATCCATGTGCCTCAGGCCGATACGCAAATAGTCCCAGCCGGTGACGAGCGTCAGCACCGCCGCGCCCCAGAGCGTGGCGAGGCCGATCATCTTCACCGCCGGGAGTTCCGGCACCGCACCCGCCAGGATCAGCGCGCCGAGCGCGACGAGTTGGAAGGTGGTCTTCCACTTGGCCAGGCGGGAGACAGGGACGGAGACCTGGATCCCGCCCAGGAACTCACGCAACCCGGAGACCGCGATCTCCCGCAGCAGGATGACCAGCGCCGCGATCAGGTGGACGCCGGTGATGATCGCGCGGTCCTCGAACCGGGTCCCGACCAGCATCAGGATGACGGCCGCCACCATGATCTTGTCGGCGATCGGATCTAGAAACACGCCCAGCTTGCTGACCGCGCCCTGCGCCCGGGCGAGGTAGCCGTCGAGGTAGTCGGTCACGCCCATCAGGCAATAAAGCACGAAGGCGACCGCGTAGCCGGTCTGCCAATGCGGCTGCCACAACAGCGCCACGAGCAGCGGCACCATGACGATGCGCGACAGCGTGAGCAGGTTGGGCAGCGTCAGCATGCCAGCACTCTAAACGGCTGTGCGGCGGGGCGAAAGGTTGCCCCTGCCCGGCGCATCGCTACAATCGGCGGCGTTATCCACTGCCGGGGGCTGTGTTCCTCTCCATGCTCAATGCCCTCGGGCTGCTCAAGCAGCGCCGGTTCCTTCCCCTGTTCACCACGCAATTCCTGGGCGCATTCAACGACAACCTGTTCAAGACCAGCATGGTCCTGTTCGCCACCTACTCGATCTTCAACGATCCGGCGGTGGAGGCGAACTTCAACGCGCTCGCGACCGGTCTCTCCATCCTGCCCTTTTTCCTGCTGTCCGCGCTGGCCGGGCAGCTGGCGGACAGCCACGACAAGGCGCGGATCATCCGCATCGTGAAGGCGGCCGAGGTGGCGATCATGGCTGTGGGCGCCGGCGGCCTGCTGCTCGCGAGCCGCGGGTTCACCTCGCTCGGCATGGGGCTGATGCTGACGGCCGTCTTGCTGCTGGGCGTGCATTCCACCTTCTTTGGCCCGATCAAGTACGCCATCCTGCCGCAGCATCTGCCGCCCAACGACGTGCTGGGGGGTACTGGGCTTGTCGAAGCCGGGACGTATCTCGCCATCCTGATGGGCACGGTCGCCGCCGGCTTCCTTACGCAGCAGATCTGGATGGCGGCTCTGGGCGTCCTGCTGGTCGCGCTCATAGGACTGCTGACGGGCCGGCTGGTCCCGCCCGCCCCGCGCGAAGGCGCGCGGCTGAAGCTGAACTACAACCCGTTCACCGCATCCTGGCGGCTGATCCGCGCGACGCTGCACATCCCACGGTTGTTCCTCGCGATCTGCGCGATCAGCTTCTTCTGGACCATCGGCTCGGTCCTCATCATCGTCTTCCCGCCGCTCGCGAAGAACGTGCTGACGGCCGACGAGCATGTCGCGAGCTTCCTGATCGCGATCTTCTCGGTCGGCGTCGCGATCGGATCGGTCGTCATCAACACCATGCTGCGCGGGCGCATCTCCGCGCGCTACTCCCCCGCCTCGGTAATCGGGATGGGCGGGCTGGTGCTGATCTTCTCGATGCTCACCCGGGCCTGGACGCCCGCCCCGAACGGCGCGCTTTATGGCGTAGGCGAGTTCCTCGCGCGGCCGGGCGCGGTTCCGATCCTGCTCGTGCTGCTCGGCATCGCGATCACCGGCGGCATGTTCGTGGTGCCGCTCTACGCCTTCCTGACCACCACGGTGGAGAAGGACCAGACCGCGCGGACGGTGGCGGCCAACAATGTCGTGAACTCGGGCGCGATGACGCTCGGCTCGGTGGCGGTTCTCGCGATCACGGCGGCTGGCGTAGGGCCGACCAACATACTGCTGCTGGTCGCGGCCATGTGCCTGGTCGCCGCCTGGATCGCTCACCGCCTGAACCGCGCCTGCGACGCGGCGGCGCTCAGAGAATGAACGTATAGACGCTCGTGAAGAACGCGCCGAAACTGAGCAGGAACAGCTTCCAGTCCTGATCGTCGCTGCGGGCGCTCGCGACGGCCCGCACGGGCGGCAGGGAGCGGCGGAAGGGGTGGCCAGCGTCTTCGCTGGTGAGGACGAGTCGGCGTGTCATGGCGACGGTTTTAACGTCTCGTTTACGACTTCGGCCAACCCGAAAGAAAGTAAACGCCGTCCCGGCGTGACACAGCGACGGCGGAACCCCCAAGCACGCCAAGCGCTCTCCACGCCATGTCCGACCCGGTCCGCAGCGGCAAGGCCGCGCTCCTCATCATCGACATGCTCAACAAGCTCGACTTCGGCGGCGGGGAGGCGATGCGGCCGCACGCCGAAGCGGCGGCGGAGGTGATTGCGAGCCTGCGCGATCAGGCGGATGCGGCGGGGGCCGGGGTGATCTATTGCAATGATAATTTCGGGGACTGGAGCCAGGATCGCGCGGAGCTGGTGGCGGAGTCGCTGGCCCCCGACTCGCGCGGACGCCGGCTCGCCGAGCGGCTGCGACCCCGCGACCGCGATTACCTGGTCGTGAAGCCGCAATTCTCCGGCTTCTACGCGACCACCCTGCCCGCCGTGCTGCCGCGCCTGGGCGTCAGCCGGCTGGTGCTGACCGGGATCGCGGCCGATATCTGCGTGCTGTTCACCGCCGCCGACGCGCACATGCGCGAATATGAGCTGTGGGCGCCCTCCGACGCCGTGGCGAGCGAGAGTGAGGAACGCAAACGCTGGGCACTCGACATCATGGCGCATTCCATGTCCGCAGAGATCCGGCCGACCACCGAGCTGTCGCTTGCCGACTGGCTCGCCGGCAGGGCGTGACGCTGCG
>ERZ1066119.345-NODE-345-length-34160-cov-8.689518_pt1 | contig 34160 bp, 36 predicted proteins | sample MGYA00382766_ERZ1066119 | MGnify/ENA primary metagenome ERZ1066119 (study PRJEB33369, sample SAMEA5778349) | biofilm metagenome | biome: Industrial cooling water; feature: Water cooling tower basin; material: Biofilm | place: United Arab Emirates | collected...
ACCATTGATGAGAAAATTACTTTAGATACGACGCATTCTCATAAGTAAAATTTGCGATCGCCATGCCAGAGCTTGAATTAAAGTCTTTAGTCCTAACTGAGCCATTGCCGCTGTCTGTTGCTCCAGCTGCGGTGTATTTGTCCACGCTGGGCGCATCTAGCCGCCGGACGATGAAGACAGCCCTGGATGCGATCGCCTCATTGCTAAGTGGGGGTAGTGCCAACCATTTAACCCTAGATTGGGCAGCCTTACGTTACAAGCACACCTCTGCTATCCGGTTTGCCCTGAGTGAAAAGTATTCCCCTGCGACGGCAAATAAAATGCTAGGGGCGCTGCGGCGGGTATTGAAGGAAGCTTTGCTGCTGGACATGATAGAACCGACTGACTATCAGAAGGCGATCGCCATTTCCGACATTAAGTTTAGTAGGGAGCTGCGGGGCAGGGCATTGACCAGAGACGAAGTTTCTCGGCTGATTGATGTCTGCAAGAAAGATACAAACCCTATTCTTGGAGCCAGGGATGCGGCACTCATGGCTATCCTGCGCGGTGGCGGACTGCGACGGGAGGAAGCGGTGAATTTGGAGCTTAAAGATTTGAATATTGCCGATGGCTCCCTTCGTGTACGGCGTGGCAAGGGGAATAAGGAAAGAACCGTGTATCTGCCACCGCTGTTGTTGTCGTTGGTAGAGGAGTGGATCTCTATTAGGGGCAAGACCAAGGGGGCGTTACTGTGCCATGTCAGGAAGGGAAGACAAGTAATCGTGCGATCGCTTACTCCTCAATCAGTCTGGTTTGTGTTGAAAAATAGGGCGCTTGATGCTGGCGTAGATAACTTTTCACCACATGACTTTCGCCGCACCTTTATTTCAGAATTGCTGGATGCTGGTGTGGACATAGTTACAGTGCAACAGTTAGCCGGACATTCCGATCCTGGCACTACCGCTAGATACGATAGGCGCAAGGAAGAGACAAAGCGTCGCGCCGTGCAGGTGTTGGATCTGTTGTGTTTGTGAATTATTGCAGTCGAGCGAAGGCTTATTTGTGACTTGACAAATGCTCGTCACAACAACCGTCAGTGCAAAGGTATTATCTTGAATAACCTAACCCCTCACTTTTAGCACTTCCATAATTTTTTGAGCCACTTGATAGTTTTGCCAATAACGAGTGTGGGAGTCAATCATGAAGAAACCCGTGTTAACTGGAACATCGACAAGTTCGCACTTCTCATTTTCCTTGTTTCGACCGAACAACTTACCAAGCGGATAGGCAATTGGATCTTCCGAATCCCAGAAGTTAAGCCAAACACGCCCATCACCTCTGACCGGATTCCTTAATTGGGTGAAGGGGTATTCCTGCATCCACAGCGTCCCCTTCCTCATCAAGAACAAACCTATCGGAGATCCCATTGTGAATAAATGACGGCATTGCTGTTGCAATCGCCCAAATTCTTCTGAAGTTGGCTCGGGCACTGGCTCTATAATTGGTTCTGACTTAGGAATAAATAGTTCGTTTTGCTCCCACAGGTTGAAAACGTAATCGAAGGCGACGGCGCAGCCGAGGGAGTGAGCGATAATGCTATAGCTTGCTCCTTGGCTCAGCGGTTGCTGGAGGCTTTTCCAAATATCCTGCCAAACCCTGCGGCGGATGAAGTTTACGTCCTCCGATACATAAGCAATGACATCTCCCAGAAAAAACGTCATGAAGTCTCTGATATATTTCATCGGATTTAGAGTTTGCTGTCTTAAGTCAGGGAAAGCATCATCATAGAGCGTTTGTGCCGCCGTACTCAGAGGAGGGGTGTGCCATGCCGTGTCAATTCGAGCAAACTTTGATTCAAAGTCAGGTTTGTCTAACTTTGATGTCTTGATCAGAAGTCGCCACAAGTCTTCATAGCTTTCGCTGGGATTACCCTCACCCATACCATGAATGAAAATTAAATAGTGCTTTTCCATAGCATTTCTCTGGAAACATAATTAACAATTGCAAGCTAGGGTTTGCAGATTCCGCAAACTTTACAAATTTTTGTCCAACTCTAGGCAAGTTCAGCTTTTCCCTGGCTCTGCGTCTCGCGCGATCGTCCGCTGCGTAAACTATCTGGTTTCTTCTGAAAAAGAGTTGATGGTCATAGTAGGACAGCCAGCCGAAAGCAACGACTCAGCGAAAGCACTCAAGTATGACCGACACAGGAGGAAACCAAACGCCGCACCGTGCAGGTGCTAGATCTTCTATGTGTGTAAACTTTGCTAAATATTAATGCCTTTATCAATCGGTACAAGCATAGGTAGCATCCAGGTTGAGCATGGCGTTATGCTTAGTTACTTCCTACCATCATTCAAGTGCTATTTAATACGTTTTTAGAAACCTTTTGATTCTTTCAATTGGCTGCTACCTACTGTAGATATTGTATTTCAGCGAGATTTAGTTGCAGTTCAATTTAATACTTGTACCATCCTCAAAGTTGAGCCTAACTAACTCTCGTCTTTGCTTTTCTTATCACAAAATGCTCGGAAGAAGCATCATTACCTGCTCCTCAAAACAGCGATCGTTCCGAAATTGAATCAAATGGTCGTGTAATAAACATAGAACTTTTTGATTTTGCAGCTTCAGGATTTGAATAGCACACTATTAAAATTACTCGACTCAAAGATCGGAAGTTCTAAGTTTCAGAGGCAAATATTGCTATGTAAATAGCAAGTTAGTGGAGAACACGAATTGAATTGAATTGCTAACTAAAAAAGCATAATAAGGAGAATAAAATGGAATATGCTAATATGTTCACCGAATTAGAACCATTTGGCGAGCCGGATTGCGAATCTGAATTAAAGTTATTAGGTACTGATGAATATAGCAAATATTATTTTCAACACACTCCTTTTAACCAAGAAGTAATGAGTCGTAAAACTTTTTTAATTATCGGTAGAAGAGGCACGGGAAAGACAGCACTTTCTCATTTCTTTTCTTTTCAGAAAGTTATTCCTAACGCCGCAGTAATTGATGTTGATGAACCTGCTGCTTTCCAACAAGTTATGTCCAAAATAGCAGAAAGTGCAGCGCAAAGCCGCGAAGTTGCTATTCCTCGACTAGTGAAAATTTGGGAATTTGTCATCTGGTCAATTATATTTCGTCAGTTTCAAGAAAAAGATCTGAGGATTAAAGCAGCCTGTATATTTGGAGATGGGAAAGAAAAAGTATCTGCCTTCATTCTCCACGTACTTAAAGCACTCATGACTAAATTTCTCAAAACAGATAATAGTCTTGCTGATGAGCTAGAAAGTTTAATTAGTAGTGAAACTATTCAAACAGCAAAAGCAGCCGTCTTAGAAGTTGCTAAAAAGAATCCAATTATTGTAGCAATTGACACGCTGGAGAATTATGCAGTAAAAGACCAATCCATGATGCGAGCTACTGCTGCTCTCATTCAGTGCGCGTCGAATTTTAATAGAGAATTCTCGCAGCATAATCTTCATCTAAAATTATTTATTATGGCTGAAATTTTTCCATATTTGAAAGAAGAAATTTTACTCAATACCCTCAAATCAATTCGCCATGAAGTCTATTTACATTGGCGACCCAAAGACTTACTCAAGCTAATTAGTTGGCGTTTATGGCGGTATTTAAAGTTTAATAACATCAATGGTTATTACGAAAATAAAACTGACTGGGATAAGCACAGGGATGTTTTAATTGAGAAGTGGGAGCCTTTCTTTAACAGACATTTAAAAAACGAATTTAATTTGGTAGAAAAGTCTTTTCCCTACGTGCTACGCCACACTCAAATGCGTCCGCGACAGTTAATTGTGTTGTGCAACTCCATTGCTAAATGTGCCCAAGAAAAAGGAAATTTTCCAAAATTTACAACAGAAGACATCATTATGGGTGTCAAACAAGGGGAAGAACTGTTAGCAGACGAAGTATTTAATTCTTATAGTTCGCTCTACCCCCGTGCAGCTAGAATCGCAGAAGCGTTATCTGGTCTTCCTTTGATTTTTAAGGGTAACGAACTCGACCGACGAGCTTCTCAAACCGCATCTCAATGGACTGCTGGCGAATATTCCCCTTCAGCCTTTCGCCAGCTTGTAGCTGAACTTGGCATTGTAGGAAGGGTTAGGCAAATTGACGAAAGAGCAGGAATTGTTGAAGCAGATTTTGAGTACGCAAATAATAGCCGTCTTCCATTATTAGTTGGTGATACTTGCGTTATCCATCCAATGTTTTACAAAAAACTGAATATTCAAATCACAAAAAATCTGTGCGTGTATCCATTCCCCGACCATGAAGAATTTAAAATTTTTGATGTTGCTTAGAGGGGCATTGTTACCATACAGTATTTTTATACCATTTCAAGAGCTTTGATTAAGAAACTAAGCGTCGCGCAGTCCAAGCATTGAAGATTTCTGGTGCGGGTAGGAAGAAGGCTGCGCGATCGCTTTCGGTCTATTGAATTGAACAAACAAGCCTGGAATAGGTTTGCTCCAACTAAATCGCTCAACGTCACTCCAGTTTTTTTGTACCGAAATTCTTACCTTGCTTCAAAATTCAGCTCCTCTTGTCTGCGTCGATATTCTTGATACTGCTTATTCTTAACCTGCCAGTATTTGTCCACAGTAATTTTAGCCCAGCTAGCCCCCTCATACTCATCGCCTCCAGAGGCAATCAATCGCTCCCTCACCCGTTTACGCAAATCCGAGACAATTTTGCCGTTGACTTTACGAGTTTGTGACCAGTCCAATATAGGTGCAGGATAATGGCTTTCACCCTGGTAAACTCCTTGGAGGATTTCGGGTAAACTGTACCCCTGCAATTCTGGAATCCAGTGGTAAATGAATCTTAGATCGGAGTTCTTATCTTCTATATTCTTATTCGGGTTGTAGATGCGGAAAGTATCGGACAGCGGATTAGTTACTCCAGCTTGCATCTGCCACTGCCAATTATCAATTGCCAAGTCACCATCGACCAGATAATTCATGTAATGTCGCGCTCCATGATGCCAAGAAACGCCACAGTTGATTGTTAAGAAGGTGGCACACATCGCCCTCATCCTGAAATTCATCCAGCCCATTGTCTTGAGCTGTCGCATCGAAGCATCTACTAAGGGAAAACCCGTCTCTCCCTCCTGCCATGCCTCAAACAATTCTTGCTTTTGGGGTGTTAGCTCGTTGGGCGAATACCATTCGTCAAACTCTGGGTAGCGGTTGGTATGAGCGATTTCTGGATGATGGTAAAGTCTTTGAGTAAAACTATCGCGCCAACGCAGGCGATCGCGGAATGCTTTGAGGGAAAACTCAGCTTTGGGCTGATTGACTAACTCTGCTGCCCTGGCTTTGGTGCTTTGATAAACTTGTCGAGTTGAAATTGTGCCGAAAGCTATGTGGGGCGACAGGTGGGAAGTCGCGCCCTTCTGCGCTAGCCAAGGACGTGATAGCTTCCAGTGGTAGCTCTGGTATCTGTGCTGAAGAAATGAGTCCAGAGTTGTAATCGCGCTGCTTTCTCCTCCATTGAAACACTTGCTATCTTCTTGCCAAAACTGACTGTACTTCTGCTTCAATTCATCAAATGTCAGTTGTGGCAGGTTGAGAGACAGCTGTGGAGTATTAATTTGAGTCGGAGCTTGATATAGCGGTTGTCTTTGGTAAGTGTAGTATTCTTCATACCAAGAGTCGCGACGGTCTAACTCTTGCAGGAAGCTACTCAAACCTAGATGACACTCAAGGTTTAATTGACGGTAAAAGTCAAGGATGGCGCGATCGCGGTTGATGCCATACTCCACCTGCACGTCTCTGTTGAAGAATAGCTTGGGTCTAATTCCTTGCCCTAACAGTTCTCTGGTAAGGTTTTGGAGAATATCTACACTATTCCACTCAAACAGATACAGCTGGCTGCCTCGCTGTTTGAGATTAGAGTCTAGATTTTCCAACGACTCAAACAAAAACCTTACCCTTGCTCTACCCACGTCCGGCTGTTGGTAGAACCAGGGATCGATGATGAAGCAGGGCAGAACTTCCGCGTTATTGGTTGCCGCTAGGGTGACGATTTCATTGTCATTGAGTCTCAAGTCGCGCCGAAACCAAAGTACGTGCATCATTGTCACCTCATCTATCACAGTCACTTCAATAACTCTCGATCGAGCCGATCGAGCAAATCTTGACCTGCTTCTACATTTCCTTTAGCTGCCATAGCGCGAAATCGAGTTTCGGCATCAAACTCAGCCAAAGCAATAGTTGACAGCTCTTCAACGAGCTTGTTAACGCTGATATTTCTTCTTTTTGCCAATTCTTTTAATCTTTCATGCTTGTCGTCAGGTAAGCGAATTGTTAAAGTAGCCATTATGTTTCTCCTAAATTCAGATTAATAATTTCACTGGGTTTTTTAATTAAAACTTCAGGAAAAATCAATTGGGTTTGCTTAAAGTCTTTAGTATTGTTAGTAGCAATAATTTTAGCGTTCCCAGCTACAGCTAGTTCGATTAAATGATTGTCAGCTTCGTCTCTTAAATTAGGTCGCCATAAGTAGTAAATGCGCGTCCACTCGCAAACACTCATAAATGCAGATGTGAGTACTTGTATTTCTTCTGCTGATAAAGGACACGAACGCAAGATTTCCTCTCGATTAATGACTTGTTCGTATTCGCAAAATAAGGCATTACCCATCAACGGTTGATATTTTCCTTTCAAACATTGTCGGATCAGTTCTCGGCTTGCCCCATTCGAGCTAATCAGCGCACTAATAAATACACTCGTGTCAACCACAATTCTGACTGTCATCCTCATATGATAGCACATACGCTATCATATAGCTTTGACTCTCATTCCATGACAATTACATAGTACTTTTGTACTATAAATAAGAGTTCGAGATCGGTTAAATTGGCTGGTTAACGCATCCAGGAATGAGAGCGTCATCAATGTCTACTTTACCTGAAACATCTCAAACCCAAAATGCACCACCTCAACGTGAATTTCTGACGGGGGTTGTGGAACGGCTGACGTATCATTCAGAAGAATCTGGATACACTGTGGCGCGGCTCAAAACAGCACAATCTCGCGACTTAGTAACGATTGTGGGCAGTTTTGCCAACATCCAGGCAGGACAGACATTACAGCTAACTGGATTGTGGCGGGAGCATCCGCAGTACGGAGCGCAATTTCAAGTGACGCACTATAGAGAAACCAAACCTGCAACCATAACAGGGATTGAGAAATATCTAGGCAGCGGACTAATCAAGGGTGTGGGTCCCGTGACGGCAAAGCGCATCGTCGCCCACTTTGGTTTGCAAACACTCGATATTATTGAGAATCACATCGAGCGATTGATTGAAGTGCCTGGGATCGCCAAGAAGCGCATCAAAATGATTCAGTCTGCTTGGGAAACCCAAAAGGCGATTAAGGAAGTGATGCTTTTCCTCCAGAGTCACGGGGTTTCCACCACCTACGCTGTCAAGATTTACAAGCAATACGGCGATGCAGCGATCGCCACAGTCACAGACAATCCCTATCAGTTAGCAACAGATATATATGGTATTGGCTTTATCACTGCCGATGCGATCGCCCGTAACTTGGGCATTGCTCCTGACTCCGAATACAGGTATCGGGCGGGAATCGTTCACGTACTAGGGGAAGCAGCGGAAGACGGACATTGTTTTCTACCACAGGCAGAACTAACCGAGCAGGTAGTCAAGCGGTTGAGCATCAAAGACCATCAGCCGAACTCTGGGGCGATCGCCCCATTGCTAGCACAGATGGGGATGGAAGAACAACTAATAATGCAGGGACATCGAGAGCATGAGTTTATCTACTACCAGCCATCGTTCTATTACAGCGAACAGAATTTAGCCGCGCAGCTTCACCATTTGCTTGCTCGTCCGGTGACAGTAGATTTACCCCGCGTACTCAACTGGATCGAGCGATTCACCCAGGCTAAGGGGATTGAGCTATCAGCGCAGCAGCAACAAGCGGTAGAGATGGCGGCGAGTCAACGTGTGACGATCCTTACGGGTGGTCCTGGTACGGGAAAGACCTTTTGCACCCGAACTATCGTCGCATTATGGAAAGCAATGGGCAAATCTATTGTCTTAGCATCCCCTACTGGCAGAGCTGCCCAGCGTCTATCGGAAGTAGCGGGAATGGAAGCTAAAACCATACACCGCTTGCTAGAGTTCGATCCCAAGACGATGAAGTTCAAGCGGGATGCGGATAATCCGATAGAAGCAAAGGCGATCGTCGTGGATGAAGCCTCGATGCTCGACCTGTTTTTAGCCCACTCATTACTCAAAGCAATTCCACCCGATGCTCAACTGTTGTTGGTAGGTGACATCGACCAGCTACCGTCAGTGGGACCTGGGAACGTGTTGCGAGATTTAATTGCATCAGAGCAAATCCCAGTCGTGCGACTGACACAAGTATTTCGACAGGCAGCGCAAAGTTACATCGTTAGCAACGCCCACCGGATCAACTCTGGTCAGTATCCCCTGCTGGAATCTGTTTCTTTGACTCCCAGCTCCGATTGTTTGTGGTTGGGAGCGCCAGAACCCCAATATGGAGTGCAGGGAATTCAAGAGTTGGTCGCTGATGTTATTCCAAAACTAGGCTTTGACGCAGCACGAGATGTACAAGTACTCTGCCCCATGACTAGGGGAGAAGTTGGGACGCGCCACCTCAACGGCGTTTTGCAGAGTTTAATTAATCCCCCGTCTGCTGAGAAGACTGAGATTAAATCTGGTGGGATTGTATTGCGAGTGGGCGATCGCGTGATTCAGCAAGTGAACGATTACGACCGCGAAGTTTTCAATGGCGACTTGGGAACTATTGCGGCGATTGACTTAGAAGAACAGGAAGTGACAGTGCAATATCAGGAGCGGCTGGTCACTTACGATTATGCGGACTTGAATGAAATTACATTGGCGTTTGCTACAACCATACATAAAAGCCAGGGCAGCGAGTATCGGGTGGTGATTCTGCCTTTATATATGCAGCACTACATGATGCTGTCGCGCAACTTGCTCTATACAGGTTTGACCCGTGCCAAACAGTTAGCGATTCTCGTGGGTCCATCTAAAGCCATTGGTCTAGCAGTCAGGCAAGTAAAAGACCTTGGGCGATACACTTTACTGGCACAGCGACTAGCCAATTGCGAGAGCAATTCATGCAACTTACCCAGACAAAAAGTGCATGAGTCAAACTCAGACTAGTAGTGATTTTTCATAATTGGACCCGCTAGCAAGAACTCAAAGTGCAACTGCAAAGCAAAATCCCAACAGCAGTGTGGCGATCCCCCAGTTGCAATTGCTGTTGTTAACTTTCTGAGAGCCATACATATATAAGTCACAATGGGGCGCTTTCCTTTAAGAAATGTTGACGCTTCTCGATCCCCTTGTTAAGAAGGTATTGTGCGCGCACGACTAGTTCGGCAAATCTCAAATTCCAGGAGGTTGTGAAATGGATAGTTCAATCGCGCTCCCAGTGGCTGTATTAATCCTCGGTTGGCTCTTAGCTGCCGCTATCGGCTCTTGGGCTTACTTTGCTGGTAGCAACAATGAAAATGACAAATCGTTCCGCCTACCTAGATTTGTCACAAAGCGATAAGCGATTAGTAAATCAGTAGGAAGTTTCCCAAGTCCTTGATGTTGGTTGGGAAACTTTACTTCACGAACCGGGAGTTACATTCTCATAGTCATTCCATAGCTGTAGGTAGAGGTTGCTCCTCGGATGATGCATGACACTAAACTTAAGCTTGTGGAGTCACGAGACTATGTTGAGAAAGCTTATCCTCATGGCGCTCTGGATTGGGTTTACTTCCTATACCATCTGGTTAGCTCCCATCGACCGACCTTACACTTGGTTCGTGGGACAGAAGTTATTAACGCTGCAATGGCAGGAGCTAAACGCATTCATTCCAGCTCTTTTTTGGCTCATGGGCATCTGGTCTACGATCTACGGTTGCCTGATGTTTGCCGATGCTAGAATGCAAAACTTCCGCGCCCTTCCTTACTTCATCGGCTCCATGTTTACAGGGGTGATTTGCCTTTTACCTTATCTCATCTTGCGTAAACCCAATCAAGAATTCTCTGGAGAAAAGGACGATTGGTTGGAGTTTTTTGACAAACGTTCAACCGGGATAATTCTACTAGTTAGCACGATTGCCTTACTTGCTTATGCTTTCTTGGCTGGTGATTGGAACGACTATATTCGGCAGTTCCAAACTCAATCGTTCGTCCACCTCATTAGTCTGGATTTTTGCTTGATGGGCTTAATTTTTCCACTAACCTCGTTGCTTCAAGACGATATGGCACGACGCGGTTTGACTGACTCTAGAATTTTTTGGCTAGTCGCATTAATTCCCTTATTCGGTCCGCTTGTCTATCTAGGGTGGCGATCGCCATTACCAAATACTTCTGGTGAAAAACTTGAAGCACGCGATGTTGCACTCAGCCGCTGAGTGTCAAAAGCACTTTGCTGCTTTTACGCTTGAAAAAGGTACTGAGATATCTAACAGTTGCAGAATAGGAGTATTAGCTAAGATCCCCCACAAACCCTAGACAAGGTTATGAAACTCCGTTCCATTGAAACTACTCCCAGTCCTAACTGCATTAAACTTAATCTAGATGAACCGCTCGGTGCTAAACCGCTAACGGTGTCAGATACTACAGACATTAGTAGTGCGCCTAAAATCGCTCAGCAGTTGTTTAGTATTGAAGGCGTTCGGGAAGTTTTTTTAGTAAATGATTTTATTACCCTGACACGAAAAAGTCATGCCGAGTGGCAAGCGATTCTAGCCGAAGCTGCTCGTTTAATCGATCTATCTCAAGCAGGGGACTTAAATCTCACATCTTTCCAAGGAACTTCCTCCCAGTCCAGTTCAAAAAGCTCAGCATCTAACAATCAAAGTCAAAATTTTGGGCAAGTCGAAGTTACGATTCAAGCTTTTCGCGGTATTCCCGTGCAGGTGAAGGCAACCGCTACTGATGGACAGCAAACACGGGTGTCCCTACCAGATAGATTCAACCAAGCTTTGCAGCGCGTCATTAATGCAACAGAAGCAAACTATATAGGCGAGCGTCGCTGGCAACCTTATCAATCTCAGTTTGGCAATCCTGATGAGGTAGCACAAATGGTTGCTGAAGAGATCGCAAGTTTGATTGATGAGAATGAATTGGCTCGGATTGAAGCGGCTGCTATCAAGAGCGGAGAAATCGCTACCATCGAGCGTCCCTCACAACAGGCTTTATTAGCTGAACTTAGCCATCCCGATTGGAAATATCGACTCAAAGCACTCCAGCAAATCGAGGTGAATTCTGAAACTTTCTCTGCCGCGATCGCCCTTCTTGAAGACGAGCATAGCACCATTCGCCGTTGGGCTGCTGCAATCTTGGGTGGCAGCGGCATGAAACAAGCAGTCAATCCTCTGTGTCGCGTCGTCGTCTCTGACCGTTCGGCAATTGTACGGAGAACGGCAGGAGATGCCCTGAGCGATTTAGGCGATGAGGGAGCGATCGCTACCATGTGTCAAGCGTTAACAGACTCCTCTCCTCTAGTCCGCTGGAGAGCCGCCCGTTTTCTCAATGAGAGCGGTGATTCCTCTGCGGTAGAATTCCTACGTCAAGCAGCTGTTGGCGAAACAGAATTTGACGTTCGCATAGAGATGTTAGCTGCCCTCGAACGCATTGAAGGCGGTCGCCAAACTCAACTACCGATGTGGATGCGAATTGCTGGCGGTGACAAGTAACATAGTTGTCGCCCCTCAGCTTCCAGCTTCTCGATTGACATTCCCAACCCCATATTCCCGCTCGATTACCTGCAAAAGCTTATCCTCCAAGGGCGTGAGATAAGTTTGTTTGCCCAAGTGTTCCAGCACCATATACGCTGCGCGATCGCGAAATCCTGGGACTTCCCGCACCTTTCTTATCCGCTGCAAAATCTGCGGTAACTGTCGATGGGCTTCGGGCGAATCAATCTTATTCAAGTTTTCTGGCTTCACAGTAAGAGTCGTGTCGTGTACTTCAACAATCACTGTAAAGTCTCTCGGTTCCACTGCGATCGCCCAACAGCCGTTATATTTCTTTTCTTTACCCTCCAGCCTTACCAAGGTGAATACGTCACCCACCTGGCAGTAGTCTTTGGCAGATACCAAGGGCTTTTCTTTCAGCTGCTCGACGATCCCTTTGACAACCCGCCCAGATGGGACTTTGCCGTTAGATACTTCTACCGCTTGCTGCCAAACTTGGCACTGCTGCTCTGGCTCTAGTGCAGAGAGAGATCTAACCTGGCGTTCGTTGGTTGGCAGAGTTTGACAACCATTGGTTGTCAAATTTTCAAAAATATCTGCCCCAGCAATTAGGTAGTTAGCAGCCTGACGAGTGAATCCAAAGCGATCGCGGCAGTATGCCTCAAAAGTCTTGTGAGTAGAACGATACAATCGCCGCTCCCGCAATTCAGTTAGTGCCTTGCCTGCTTCATAAAATGCCCTTTCTACCCGCAATTCTAATTGGTGGCGATCGCGTTCCTCCGAATCGTCCAGTTCTTCCAACACTTCTACCTGAACCGCTTCAGCTTTGGTCAAACTCGATTCGTCGTATGGTTCTGGGTCGGGTTCGCGTAGCTTTGTAGATTTCGTAGGCATCGCCCGATCTCCACGCTTGACAGTTAGGGTTGAGTTGTATGTCACCATATCTGAAATGTCTGCAATGCTGTTGTCACTTGATGAGACTGTTGAGGTAGAGGACGCGCTTAAGGGTGATCGCTGCCAGTCTGGGGTCAAGGCAATTTCCAAGGGCAGATCGCCGCTGCCTAACAACTGGGTCGCCGCTCTTAATTCCAATGGGTCTGTCCAACCAATCGGCAGTCCGAAAGCCGCCTCTAAAAATTCGGGGTTGGCTACTTGATTCCTCCCAAGCAGCCCCAACTGCTTGCACTTGCCCTCGAACTTGGTCGTACCAGGGGGACGGCTCTTGGCTGAATTGTTGGACAACGCGCCTGGACGTGGCAACCAACAATAACCGAGTGCCAATCCAGGGCGTTTCAAAGTAGGCGCTGGGGACACAAATCCATTCCGCATCGTACCCGATGCCGTCAAGGGTTCGGAGCAGGTGTCTGTAATATGAACCTGGTGGCTCTCCTGGTCTAAATGGACAGGTGAGCAATTCTGGGACGTTTTCGATGACTGCAAACTTTGGTTGGAGGATGGCGATCGCATCCACGACCGCTGGAATGCAATCTCTGGGATCGTCTGCTCCCAACTTTTTCCTTCAACAGAGAATGGTGGACAAGGGGGAGAAGCTGAGATGAGACTTGGCAATTGTCCCCTCCACGATTTCCAGTGACTTCTATCCTTGACATCGTGGAAGATAGGGATGTAGGGGAATCGAGTAAGCAAGATATCTCTGATGTAGCTATGCTCTCGCTCGGCGATAAGGTCGCACAGTCCGACAAGGTTAAATCTTCTGGTGATGATTCCTGCTGCGGGAAAGCCAGCGCCGATTCCTGAGCAGAGATCGAGTTGGGTAAGGAGCATTCAATTACATCAAAATAGTCGCGGTGAAATAGGCTGTTGTCTGTCGTGCGTACCCAGTCGAGATCGAGACTGTCTATCTCAAACTCCATTCCAGCACAGACAAAATGCAAGTCATTGATGCGGATGCAATCGCCTACTTGGGGGATCGGGAGTGGGGAGTGGCGAGTAGGGAGTGGTGAGTGATGACTTTGGGTAATAGGTAACGGGTGATGGGTAATAGGTAATGGGTTTGCTTTTCTTCTAGAACTCGCCATGATACGCCTTCTCCTCGCACTCATCCTCCAGTTCTAAATCTGCCTCTGCCTCCTCTAGCTTTTTGGGATCGGCGTTACAAGCTAACTCATGCCGTTTGTTAGCAACGAGTTCTTCATCGGGAGTGTGATCGCATTTTCTGAGACTCATCCCCCTCGAAGCGTCCACAACACGACTTTGAATTGCTTTGAAATGGCTCTCTGCCGTGCGCTGCCAGTCTTCTCGGCTTCTTTTGTCTAGTTCCGTGCAAATTCCCACCGTGAAACGCTGGTCGTAGTTAGGATCGCCCCTATAGTCCGAACCCGCGTAGCACCTTGGGTTTTGGCAAGCCACAGGCTTATCACGGTATTGGTCGTAGTTTGGGATCGCTAGGCGCACTAGATTTAGCCCTACCAGCCCAGTATCTCGACAGCAAAAGCATCTCCATTTGGGAACCCATATTTCCTTGTCTGCTGTATTTTCTAGTTCGGGGCGAATGGGTTCGCGGGGCAGTTGGGGAAGATTCATAAACACACCCCCTCGAATGCATTAGTTGCCATCGCCCAGTCATAAAAGGCTTTACGCTGCTCTCGCTCCGCTTCGTTTTCTTGTACCCACTCGTAGCCGCGATTAAATGCCTCCCAAATCCACTCACTAAAACGCTTATCATTGCGCCAATCATGGCTAGTCGCGATCGCCTTCTTCTTCGCGGCGCGTCCGGCGGCGGAACTTAAAAATCTTTGATGCCAATTCTTGATATCTTCCTCACGGGCAAGGAAGCGTTCTAGGCTGACAATCTCCTCCCCCGATTCTCCATTCCTAGCTGTCAGCTTTTTCCATTCATCTCTAACAAACTTTTCAAAATTTTCTCTCTCGCTGTCTGAGAGAGTCTGAATAAAGTTTGAATAAGTCTTATTAGTCTGAGACGAGTTGGAAGCCTTTTCTGGCAAAGGTTCTGGCTGCCGATCGTTTCCTATAGGAAACTCTGGTTTCTTATAGGAAACTTCGGTTTCCTCTGGGAAATCTTGGTTTCCTATAGGAAACGCTGGTTCACTCTGGGAAACGTTGTTTCCTATAGGAAACGATGCGACATCGGACGTATCTGCTTTGATCCGAATTTTGACTCGTGTTAACTCTACGTGGATAAAACCTTTTGCATCTAAACTCTTGATAGCCTTTGAAACTGCTCCCTTAGATAGACCCAACTCCTCAGCTACCGCAGTGACGCTATACTCCAAGTTGCGATCGCCAAACGGATCTAAGGTTCGCACGTAGAGAAAAACCTTAATCTCTACTCCAGTTAAGTCTTTTAAGTCAAGCACTTCTTCATGGGTTAGGGGGTAGAACAGAGGCTTTTTGGTAGCTTTTTGCTCAGATGCCATTACTTCTTAACCTCCTCACCTGTAACTTTGACTGCAAAACCCAGAACCGCTGCCTCAATATCTGCCAGTGCTAAGAGCGCACTAGCAGTTCCAAACAAGTGCAATCGTTTTTGGTGTTGTGGATAAAAACCTGAGTAAACCAGTATTTGACCTAAAGCCGCTTTCCAGTCTTTGACAGCCTTAACTTCAATAATTTCGGTGTCGGTAAGCAAATCAATTCTTCCGGCAGGAGTAACAACTTCTACTAATCCACCTAATTCCGCATGAAGGCAATCGCGAATTGATTTTTCTATCGTGTTGACACTACGAACTTTGACCCATTCAGGCAGTAGCTCTATCTCTTGGAACTTAGCTATGGCTCGATAATATGTTGCTTTGCTCATGTCGCATTCAGACATGGCTGTAAGGGTATCCAAATCTTGATAGCGATCGCCCCAGGAATCTAACTTAGTTAGATACGCCCACAGCTTCCACTCTGCCGCAGTTAATTTTGCATCCATCAGCTTGTCCAATCCACCGTGGGTTAGGAGGTAAAACTGCTCATCAACACCCATGCCTAAACCTCCCCCATCTCTGCCTTTTGACAGATAGGTTTGCAGCCGGAGGCGGCTAAATTAGTGCAGTCCTTTGAAAATCGTTTTAACCGTGGTATTATTCCCATAGTTTTTTTAGTTGATGAAGCCCCGCGTCCGTGACAATGGAACGGGGTGAATTTTTTAAGTAGCCTTAACTCAATCCAGGTGTTTCCTGTTACTATGGAGCCATCCAGCCAGGAAAATCTTGATTTTGTGTTGCCACATAATATACCAGTTACCACATCTGGCAACAAGGGAGATTATGCAAACTTTTGTGAAGCAGGAAATTGAGACACATCAGAAGTTATTTGGCGAGATGCTCGACCGATATAAGCTCAACGCGAAGCAATTAGCGGAGACGGCAGGCGTGTCTCACACGATGATTTCCCGCTTTCGTAATGGAAAGACAGACTTAACTGCATCAAAACTGATGGCTCTCCTAGAGAACGTGCCTCAAGAAGCTAGAGAGTGGTATTTGTCGCAATTACTAGGGGTTAGCCTGAAGACGAGTTTGCGATCGCTGTTTCTATCTGCTTCTGCCAAGGAAAAGGCGGAAGTACTGAATCTCATGGCTGACTGGATCGAAAGCCGTAGTTGTACGGAGACGAATATAATGCCAGAGGCAGTATGATAGCCGCTGCTAATTACTCCGATCGCAAAAAAGTTGTGGAAGAACAGCAATTTAACAAAAACTTGGATGAATTAGAAAGTTTGCTGGAGAAGTGCAATCGCTTACCGCCAGATAAGAAAGCACAGTTATTGAAGTCCTTACTGGGCGACCAAGCTATATCTGTGGTATTTGGAAATAGCAATCTTTATGCGGACACCATTTACCAGATCAACGTATCGGATAACAATCAGGTGGCACAGCTATTTAGAACTATTACCCAGCGAATCACAAATGAAATGGATGGGGACTCGCAATCAGGTTCTAGCTAGTAGGTTTTGAATAATAAATTTTTTGTTCAATTTAATCTAAATTTTAAATGCGATCGCTCTTAGTATGTACTACTAAGTTAGTACGATTCAGTAGTTTTACGGTTTTACTCGAACGTTGTCAAAACTAGAATCAGTTTAATTCATTTTTTGTAGAAAAATCAGGGTTAGATTGTGGTTTTGCATCAGAATTTACTGCCTGCTTCGGATGGAGCGGAGGCAGCCAACTTGCCTATGAGCGATAGAGCAGAGCTTGCCCAGTATTGGATTGGTGAAGGATTAGGGATAAGAGTTGCGGTTGGGAATTATCAAAGAAGTTCTTTGACTGAACGGGTTAGGAGTGTGAATCGAAAGGAGATAGGGGAAATACTAGAGGCTATGGCTGAGTGTCTGGCTAACTAAGAGTAGCTGAATGCGATCGCGAAATTGCCCCTATAGTACGACACGAGTGTGGTCAGCAGTCCTGGTGTGTTGTTTTCTGGGGCTGCTTCAATTTTGGGTAGTAACCAAATAAATAAAGTCTGAGCTTTTATGAGCGATTGCAAATTGAGGAGTCGGGAATGGCGATCGCTATTTTGTACATTGCATAAATCTCGTCTGTTAAACGAATAAATATATAGGTGAGCATTACATCTACAGAGTAAGTACGAGGTAGCGGCATCACTTGAGAGTCTCAGGTACGCATCCCTGTCTACGGTTGAAGCCCTGGTACACCTAATACCGTACCTAGAGCATACAGCACATAGCTGTCATCCTAGTCCCTGCGCTTAGGTCAATGCGGGAATGTAAATGGCGATCGCTAACCGATACCAATTTCTTATACAGGAGATTTTATGCATACTGATTTTTGGTCATTTTTCACCGCCACCGCTTTATTGCTCGAAGTCATCCCTGGTTTGGTAGTCATTTCTCTAGCATTAGAAACCGAGAAAAAGTAGTTGTTATCAGCTGAAAATTTAAAATAATCGTTCTCGCAAAAATGCAATTAGCCGCTCCAAAGCTTCTTGAGTACACCGATATGGATTTCCCTGTTTGTCCGCGAAATCTAGTGTAAAAATGGCATGGGGGCTGGGTCGAATGCCGTCTCGCTTTCTTTCTTGGGCAGAGATAATCTTGCACTCAACACTATTGCCAAATTCTTTGCTCAAGGTATCAAGACGCTCCGGCGGACAAATCAGATCCTCTTCAAACCGCAGTACCAGCAAACCTGTTTCCTTTGCTCTTTCCTTTGCTATTGCTAATTCTTCTGGTGAAATGCCTAACGCTTTCCTTTGAGAATCTGTAAAGCTAGAGGGTAGGGAAGGCTGACTAGCAACAGGAGCCATCACGGTTTCATCTATCATCAGCGATAGGACAAATCCACCCGTCAAACACATACCAATTGCGCCAATTCCCCTAAAATTTTGGTGTTCTGGCTGGCTGTAAATTTGCCGACAAAGCGCCCTCAACCAATTAGTAATCGGGCTAGACTGCCGTTCTTTGAGTGCATTAAACTCTTTACTGAGACAAATTTGAGCCGTGTAAATGAGAGAATTAGCAACGACCGCAGCGATCGCATTTGATTCACCAGCTTTGCCAAATAGAAGCGGGAGATAAACTGTGAAGCCATTGTCAACTAAACGATTGGCGAATTTCAGACAGCTTTCTGTCATCCCTGGTAGTTCGTGCATGAGTAAGATGGCTGGCGATGACTCGTTAGAACTCCTCGCTCTCTTCCAATAAACTTTGTGAGTCATGCCGTCATGGGAGAATGGCGATTCAAATTGTGAGAATGTGGCAATGAGTGACATAGATTACCTCAACTAGTCAGTTAAGAAATATGAGAGATTACATAAGGGCAGTAGTAAAAGTAGTAAGAGCTGCCATAAGTCTAAAATTTAAGTGCTTCCTCTACTCAAACTCTCAAAATTTCTATAAGTCTTTAATTAAACTAAAGTTTTGACAGGTGCTTGAGTCGAGCAGACATCATGTAGCCAAAGTCTGTTATCCTGCCTTCCATAGGTTAGCGATCGCAAGCCGCCTCTATGACTCAGCATCGAATTGCCGTAGCAGCTAGAAAAGGTGGTGTAGGAAAGACTACAGTTGCTTGTAGTCTGGCTTCTGTATTGGCTTTTCAGGGAAAGCGGGTATTGGTGGTAGACCTCGATCCGCAATCCAATGCGGGATATGTTCTAGGTGTTGACCCAACTGCACTAGGTACGGCTGAGTTATTGTCTGGAAATGCACCAAAGCCCTTGGAAGCTGCACCAAACTTACACGTTCTGCCAGGGGGACCCGATCTAACAGACCACAACATCCAAACCCTAGACCCTGAAGACTTGGCAGATGCAGTAGCGCCACTTAACTATGACGTGCTAATCTTTGACTGCCCTCCTGGGGTGGAGTATCTAGAACGCTTAGGGCTAGTGGCTGCTGATGTGGCGCTAGTTTGTACGGACGCTCACCCGCTTGCAGTTGTAGGAGCGGGGCGAGTGTTGAATGAGTTGAATTTGCGACAGCAGAAGGGGCGTAAGGGTGCAAAGCGCTGGGCATTAGTTTTGAGTAAAATCGACCTGCGCCGCTCTATGGATCGGGCAATAGACGAGCAGTTAGCGGTAACTTACCCATCCATTAAGCGGTTGACGGTTCACCAGGATTCTGCTTTGGCGTGGGCTGCTGCCGAGCGAGTCCCATTGATGCAATCCGAGCCAAATTCAAAAGGGGCAAAAGATTTAATGGCGATCGCGGAGTGGATATTAAATGGCTAGACCTAGAAAACGTGCTGATAGTGCTGCCCTGATAGCACAGGCTGCTGCTGTTGCTGATGCCATTCACGAACAAGACCAAGCAGCAGAAGACAAGCAAGCAGGCGATCGCTCCCAAAGAGTCAACTTGCCCCTATCCCGCATTCATCCCAGAGCAGAAGATACTCGTCCGCTGCGAGAGCAACACGTCAAAGATTTGGCAGAGTCAATCGGGGCTTTGGGATTGATTGAGCCGTTGGTAGTCGATCTCAAAGGAATTTTGTTAGCAGGCGGACACCGATTAGCAGCAATTGGATTGTTGAAGGAAACTAACCTAGAACTCTACCAGCAGCATTTCTCCGATGACCTAGTTCCCGTGCGAATCATGCCTTTCGACTCCGCAGCAGAACCAGAGCGATCGCTACAGGTAGAATTGGCAGAGAACGAAAAGCGCGTTAACTACTCCCGCGACCAGATCGAACGGCTAGCAGAACGACTGCGAAGTCTCAACTATCGTAATATCCCTGGTCGTCCCAAGGAAGGTGAGAAAGCATTGGGTCCCGCCCTAGCAGTGGCAATTGGCGTATCCGCGCGATACGTTCGCAAGGTTCTAGCGGAGCAACAACCCAACCAGTACAAAAATACTAGGAACTCAGTTCCTAATTTCCAGAAACTCAAGACACTACGCAGGATTGAGGCAGCATTAGAGGAATTGATTAGTTTGCCAGCAGAAGATGAGCCAACGGGAAAAGACGATTCTCTTTACAAAGCCGTGCCTGTATTTTTGAAGAAACTGAAAGCCAGTATTGAGGAAGAGAAGAAAAGAACTAAGCAGACGTAGGTGTAATCGATCGAATAGCTTTTGTTTTCTTTAAATCTAAGTAAAGAAAATCATTGAAAAATTCTTCAATCAACACTAAATCTTCACCCGACAACAGTAGAATTTCTCTCCTGTCTACCGGACTGTCTACCCGACAATTGAAGGATATCCGGTAGACAGCGAGTAGTTGTATGGCAGACACCACCCAAAATCAAGAAGATTTTTCTAAAATTTCCATATTAGAATTGCGTGAAAAATATTCAATCGGTCGCGATCCGCTATACGCTCGGATGCGCTACTTACAGATTACAACTTGGAAGGTGTCTGGTAAGGCTTACCTTGATGCCGATCAGGTAGCCCACATGGACGGACTACACGCACATATCCAGCAGACAGGTAAGATGGAAGGCTACCCGATACCAGAGCCATCGGGACCAGTAGAGGCAGAACCGGAAGAAACAACGGCGATTGTTGAATCTGCGCCACAGCAAATTTCTACACAACAGAGTTTTGTGCCGACAGGTGAGCGAGCGCATAGTAGCGAGATGGAGCCAATGAAGCAAATAGTCACAAACGCTCAAAACAAAGCTACTGGTGTTTTAATTGCGGAGAATATGTTGGCAGCGGAGTACATCAAAAATCCCGATTCTCTGCCAGAAGAGTTAAGGGAGCAAATCAGGCAGTCGTCCGTACCTCCTGTTGTTGACCCTTTCGCATACGCCAGCGCGTTAATGAACTTCGCGGGACTGGCGGCTTAGGAAAGACTTCGCTCAATTTCCTGGTGCTGGCAGCAACCAGCTTCACGGCAGTGATTTATGGTGCTTCAATCATTTCTATGTTTGTGGCATCAGTGGGGGCGATCGCCATTCTACTCAATTGCCTCCCAGTTCCCAAGATGAGAAACCCCAGAGCGACCGATACAGATGCAAGAGAAGACGAGCCAGAAGAAACAGAGCAGCCACCAATTGTAGAATCGTCCAGACCAAAGCGACTTTACAGACAAGCCGAAGCCAATCGAATCAAAGCTTCTTTGCTAGCAAATAGCTCGATTCTCGTCGTTGGTGAAGAGGGCTGTGGCAAGTCCGAGTTAGCAACAGCAATAGTAGAAAGCTTACAGGAAGACGGGTTTACAGTGGCAACCACAGAACCCGCTACACCCAAGCAAATGCTAACAGAGATAGCGGAGCAGTTAGGTGTGGAAACCCGTAGCCTAGAGGGAAAGGCTTTGACAGCTGACAGATTGCAGATTGCGATCGCAGACTACTTTGAAGGCAATACTGCTTTTCTCGTCATCGATGACGCTCACCTATGTGAATCCAAGTTCAGAATTTGGCTCAAGACTCTCAAGCGCCAGGGCGTACCCATGTTGTTGTTTGCCACCGACCCACCCAGAAGTGATGTATTTATTAATCTTCCCAGGATTGAATTAGCTAGCTTGCCCGAATATGCTATCCGCGAACTGATGGAACAAGCTGCATTAGATCGGGGAATTAATCTAAAAGCATCAGACTTAGCAAAGCTGCAAGAACGGGCGGGAGGCAACCCAATGTTAGCAATTAGGGCGATTGATGAGGAATATTTAGGGCTAGAAGTTGAGGCAGGAGATCATCGCCGCTACTTCGACATCACGCCGTTGATTCTGCTGGCTGGGATTGGCTTTATTATCATGCGCTTCATCGGGCTGGGAACTGGCGACCAGGCACTCTACATCTTTGGTGGCATCGCAGCAGCAATCTTCCTGGGGCTGTCTCGGCTACTGTACAACCTGCCAGGAGAAGACAGGAAAATTCGCTGATGCTGGGAGTAAGCCATTTATTAATTAGCGGCACGGCGACAAGTCTCATCTTGGGGACGGCAGATCCGAGCGTCCTACTGGTGGGCGCGCTCGCTGGTCTGCTCCCCGATGTTGATATTTCTACCTCTCCCGCTGGTCGCGTTTTACCTTGGGTTAGCACTTACTTCGAGCGCCGCTTCCCTCATCGCAGTTGCACTCATAGCCTGCTTGCTACTGGAGTAGTGGCGATCGCAGGTTACTCTTTATCTCTGATTCTAGGGGAAAAGGTACTACCGTACACAACTGCTTTGAGTGTTGGCTATTTCTTTGGCTGGTTTGCTGACGTGTTTACCCGTGGCGGCGTAGAGATGTTTTATCCCTCACCTGTCCGTTGCGTCTGCCCAGGTAATCGTAAATTCAGATTGCGAACTGGGAGTAATGCCGAGTATGGAATCCTGGCGCTACTGATGGCGATCGCCTTCTTCGCTTTCAACATCAACAGCAAAGGTGGCATCCTCACCCAATTTAATCAACTAATTGCCAGCCCTTCTGGTGTGGAGCATCTATATAATGAGTCTGGTTCTACTCACCTCATCACCGCTCATATCAAGGGAGTGCAAATCAGCGATCGCAGCAGAGTTCTGGGGGATTATCTAATTGTCGAGGCTCACGGACAAGGTTTTATTGTCTCCTCGTCCACCGGACAAATGTACAAAGTCGGCACGGAACCAAACGCGCAGATCTTCACTGAAAAAATTACAGCTGATGTGGGCGCACCTGCAATTACCAATGTTGAATCAGTAGTGCTAGACGAGGAAGAGATAGGGGAAAAGCTAAATCCTTTCAATCGCGTCGGAGCAATGGTATTTGTTACAGGGCAATTGTCAGTTGACGATCCAGAAAGTATTCGTCTCATTCAAGATCCACGCCAATTCTCTACAATTCGCGCCTCTGGAGCGGGAAATATAACCCTAGAGGCTGCACCATTGGCAACCGTTCAGCAAGTTTTAGGCGATCAGTTTGCCACCGGACAACTACAAATCAGGAGTATCAATGTCAGCCAAGCCGCTACCAACGCCAGTCCTTAAGCCCAGTGAGAAGAAAAATACCCCTAAAACTAGCAGCAGTGCTGGAATAGTTTTAGGGGAAAATGTCACCTGGAATCCTACCAGTCTACCCAATGGTCATGTGGTGTTGATTGGTGGCAGTGGATCGGGAAAAACCCAAACCCTGAAGTCCCTTGCGTATGAACTCCCCAAGCTGTTTCCTACAGTGAGAATCATCACTATCGATCTACATGGAGATCAAGAGCTTCCTTTCGAGGTTTGCTATCCCCTTGATATGGAATCGCCCTATGGAATTAACCCGTTAACAGTCGATCTAGATACTAAAGGCGGTGGTCCGGCACTGCAAGCGATCGCCGTCGCGGTGATTCTCAAGAAAGCTTTTGTGATGGGAGCCAATCAGGAAGGATTGCTGATCTCGGTTCTAGAAAAGTGTTATGCACTGCGGGGCATAACTCAAGATGACCCTACAAGCTGGACTCTTAAACCACCAACATTCGCAGATTTAGAAGAAGAGATTTCTAGTCGCATTGAAGACGGCTGCAAAGAGTCACAAAAGCTGTCGTTGAAGTTAGCAGCTACATTTCAGTACGGTATCTTCTCTAAAAACCAACCATCCCTGACCGATTGCCCCATCATTCGCTTTGACTTGTCAGCATTGGGCAAAGTACCAGGGTTAAGCGCGATCGCTACTGAGTCAATCGTTAAGCAACTGATGGACTCTCATCGGCTCATGGGTGAAACTAGCGACAAAACGCCCAGGACATACATATTTATAGATGAAGCCAAGGAGATTAAGGGATCTAAGAGCTTCGATTTGGTATTGGCTGATGGTCGCAAGTACGGGCTATGTGGAGTAGCAGCATCGCAGCGGGATGCACATATTTCAGATAATGTGATTGCGAATAGTGCCACCAAGATAGTTTTGGGTGTAGACCAGACAGAAGTAGCCAGAGTATCTAAGCGTTTCAGGTTTGCGGCTGACCTCGTTGCTAACCTCGCTCCCCTAGAGGCACTGGTAAGGATGGGGACACAAGGACACCGTTGCAAAATCAAGCCTTTCTATGAGCGAGTGGAATAGCAGACTCACGATTGCTGCCGTCCTAGTAGCGGCGGTACTTGTTATCGGTCAGCGCTCGAAGGTGGAGGGCGATCGCAACTTTGCCATTGCTGCCAATAGCGAATCATCAACCCCTGAAGTGGTGGAAACTAACCCCAGTGGTTCCCCTCGAATACTCAAGTTTAGTTTATCTTTGTCGTCACCCAAGGATTTGAAAGTACACCAAGGCGATACGGTAACAGCGGGTGAAGTGCTAGCGGATAGGGTAGAGGAGCGATCGCGGTTGACCATCCAGCGCAAATCTTTAGCTCTTGCCTATCAACAAATTCAGCAAAGAGTTTTACTTAAACCCCCTGTCCCCCTTGTCTCTCCCACTGTCAGAGCGTTGCCCCCCATATCCTATGCGGAGGAAACAGCACAGATCCAAAGCGCAGCAATGGCTGTGTCTGAGGCAGAGAAAGCCCTACAGCAACAGAGCGATTCTATCAAGATAATGCCCCTGGAAGAATCAAGCGCCGTAGATTCAGCTCAAATCAAAGTTGAGAATCAGCAACGGTTGTTAGAAAACCAAAAGCAGAAACTTCAAGCCGTCCAGTTGCTCAAGGACTTACCCCCCGAAGTCGAGATCCACGAAACTGAAATGCTGAAGCGGCGAGAGTCGGAGTTGCAGCAAGCTACGGCTGAATATCAACAAGCTTCATCCAAGTTAACCATCGCTGTCAACGCTAGGAATGAAAGGCTGGCTCAACTGGCGACCGCACTACAGAAAACCAGGGGAGATTATCAACTAGCGATAGCCAAGCTTCAGACTAAAAAGGACACTAGGGCATATGCAGAATATGAGGCATCAGTCACTGCTGCCAGGAGAGCAGAGGAGAAGAACCAAGCGCAGCAATCGTACTACCGACAACTGCAAGATTTCCAACAGCAGGAACGCGATCGCTCTTTCCAACTTGCCCAACTCACTTCTAAAATTGCCGAAGTCAATGAAAAGCTCAGCACCATTAGCGTTGTCACTAGCCCTTATTCAGGGAAAGTCAGGCGGGTTAAAGTCATGGGACAAACTAATAATAGTTTGTCTGTTGAGCTTACTTTGGTTGTCGGTAGGAGCGATGCCGCAGGCGGTTCGCGGAGCGACCTTCGCTCAGGGACAAACTCTACCACCTCCACCCCTAGTCCCCAGCCCCCAAGCACCCCCTTCAATACAACAGGATTCACCAACAGTAGATGATGGGGGAGAAGTAATTGAAACACCAGACGATTCGGGAGAGCAACCATCAGATGATTCTACCGGAGAACCACCCCAACCAAACAAAACAAATCCCCTCCAACCAGCCGGAAGCGATCTTGATGCGATAATTCGGACTCGGATTAATGATGACTTATGGAATGCAATGAAGGGTGACTTACCCTGTCTCCAAGCAACTCGTGACTGCATTTCATCCTTACAGTCAGCTGCTACTCAGCACAATCCTTTATTAATAGAGGTTGACAAGAGAATTGAGAAAATCAACAACAAAATTGAGGAAGCAAGGGCGGCTAACAAGAAGGCTGTCAAGTTGTCTGTCATGACTCCGGCGCTGCAAGCTTTGATTCAACCCCAACAAATCCAGCAAGCGGATGGAACGACACATCAGACGGGTGGTTTTATTTCTAACCTCGCCTCGTTATTTGTCAATCCTACCGGAACGCTGGACAAGCTGCTCAATGCCGTGGGTGTTCCACTGCTACAAGCTTCCTTTGGTGGGAATGCAGAAAATCAGAGGAATGCGATCGCTATCTCCGATCTACAAGTTAAGTCAGCGGAGTTACAGCGGGGACGAGCAGAACTGGCGCAGAAGATCAGAGAGCAGGTTTATTTAGCTGCTTTTGAGTATGACGAAGCTGCTAGGGAATTTCAGATTTCTCAGGAAGTAGCCAAGCGCGATGCTGCTAGAATGCGGTTGCTAGAAGTAGAGTACCGCTACGGTGGGGGCGATAGTAATAGTTATCTCAGTAGTTTGAATGGTTTGGACGGGAGGAAGGCGCAGACCTATCGAGCTTGGGCAAGTATGCGATCGCGCATCGAAAAGATTAAGTTGTTAGTGTTGGGGGTAGATGAATAGATACTTGTTATTTGATTGCTCGACGATCGATAGTGCGAGCCTTCGTTTCAGTTCAGCGATATGCTAGGCTTCAGAACCACAAGCACTAAAAACTATTTCACTTCCATATCTGCCCTTACGACGTTGATATACGACTCAAAATGCTATTGCGTTCGGGATGGTTAAGCTCTCTCCTACTCTGCTTCCACACTTGTCTCCACTGAAAGACATGAAGCAAGGCAAGATAGGCAATAGTTAAGGCAAGCAACCCAACCAAAGTCCGATCAAAGGCTATAAAACTCAAGTCAAACCATTCCCTCAATAGGATTCGCAAAGTATCCATGAATCCAAGCACGATCAGAAAAACATCTGCTACAAGAAGATAGCGCAGGTTGCCTGAATGTCTTCTTATATCTCTATCTATCAGAGAAATCTCATTTTCTAGAATTTCAATAGCCTCATTCTTGGGATTCTCACTGTATCTGTCTAGGAGATCGATGTTCCTCTTGCCAATCTCTTTCTTCAGAGTGCTGATCGTCTCCCTGACTTTTATGAAGATGTTACCTAAATACGCTGCGAGGGCAATGACGATTGCTAATAAAATAAACTGAGTTCTGTCAAAGTCCATGTCGTCGTTAAGGAAACTGGATTCTCTAATTACCTGCGACTTCGGCTCTCCCTTCCTGATGGCAGATAGTAGACTTTGCTCTAGTTTGGTGACACGGGCTTCAAGCTTTTGCACACGCTCAATGACCTGACCAATCTGATTCTGCTGCGTAGGAAAGGTTTTTTGTATCTTTTGTTGCGCTAAAGAAACAGAAGAGAATGCACCAAAGCTTAGGATAGTAGCTAAAGAAGCGCTAACAACAAAGCGAGTACTAAGTCTAATCATGCGCATAATTTCCTAACGAGATAAGCATGAAGGTAGTTCAACAATTTATTAAGTTTGATTTTTCCTACAGCACTCGGATAGTGTGAACTATAACGCGAGTTAATAAAGTCCCTTGTGGAGATGAATCCAAGGCTTCAGATCTTTTCTGGTAAAGTACTTAATGCCTCCATACACAGTGCAATCCTGCATTTTCGCATTTTTGCTATAAAACTTTACGACTTATGCAGACAAAGTGCAGTCTAGTGCTGCCCTTATTATCTTGCTCTACGAAAGCTCAAGATAACTTCACTTATCAAGCCTGGGCAAGTATGCGATCGCGGATTGAAAAAATCCAATTGTTTGTTTTAAGTGCAGACGAGTGAACAGTACAGCACAACTCGATTAAATTGGTTTCCAAGGAAGACAACTAACAGCAGCAGCAGCTTGCTCAACGGCTCCACCAGCATAAACATTCGGTCGTAATTGAAAAATAGTTTCCAGTTGTCCAGGGATAATAACTGCTGGAGTTACAACAGTTCCAACGGGCTTTGTTGCATAAATGAAAAAAAGACATACCTTTGCTCAATAGAGAGGTAAATTAGTTTTCCACTTTGTAGCTGTCCGGTTTACCTAACTGGCTCATGCGATTGAGAGCAGCACATTGCAGGAATAACTCGACGGCTTGAGCGTCAAAGCCTCGTCGCCGTAACTTGCCCCAAAAACGGTTTTGAGCTGAAACATGGCTGTCTCGGACAATGAGCGTCGATGGTAACCACTAAGAGTGCTTCCACCGCTGGCGCCCGACTTGACGAATCCGTCTTAAATTTTCATCCCGTGGATGGGGCGGGGCTTTACGGTTTCCATGCTGCCAAATTTTGGCGTTACGTCTTGGCGGAATCGTGGCAGTTGCTTCTCGTTGGTCAATGGCATCGTAACAGTCTTTGGTATCGTAGGCACCATCGCCTGTCACTTGTGCAATGTCTTCGGCAACGACATCGAGCAACTGGGGCAACACTTCACAGTCAGCAACGACATCGAGCAACTGGGGCAACACTTCACAGTCAGCAACGTCATTCGTTGTCACCACTGCCGCTAAAATCTCCCCCGTCGCTTCATCAACTCCCAAATGTAACTTCCGCCACGTTCGTCGCTTGCTTGCTCCATGTTTGCGGACTTTCCATTCTCCTTCGCCATAAACTTTCACCCCTGTCGAATCCACCACAACATGAACAGCTCGCTCTTTTGGTACTACAGGCAGTTCTACCGACAGCTTGTTTAAACGACGCGATAGGGTTGAGTGATCCGGTACTTCTAACTCAATCCCCATGACAGTAAACAGCGACTCTAAAAACCCCTCCGTTTGTCGTCCAGGCAGATGAAACACTGATTGAATCGTCCCCATCGCAGCGATTGCCACGTCACTGTAATAGTTGGATGCTCCTCGTCGTCCTGTTTTCTTTTCGTTGCGCCATTACTCGACCACCTCCTCACTTATCCAGAAGGTAATACTGCCTCGTTCCTTCAGTGCCGCTTCGTATGAGTTCCAATTGCGAACTTTGTATTTCGCTTTGGTTTTCATGGTCAAACTAGGTGTAGAAGAGGAATAAGTTAAATTTACCATTTCTCCCTATTCATGCAACAACGCCGTTCCGACAAGAAGACTATTCTTGAGAAGAACATCGAAAGAGGGACTGCCGTTGACTCTCTTCTCTCTAACGAGAGTCAGAACTGCCTGACCGTTAGTGAAGGAAACAGAATTAGGCAGAGTATTAGGTAAGAAAGTAACAGTACACTGCGATGCGGACTGCGCTTGAGATGGGTTACTCAGAGTCAAAGGTGTAGCAGATATGATAGCCAAACCCATCAATGAGTGAATAATTCGCAATGCAAACTTGTTCATAGTAAATTTATCTAGCTCAAGGTGAATTCTTTGACAACACAGTATTATTTAGTATTCCTGCAATTTAACTTACGAAATTTTAGGATTTGTACAGGTAAGGTGTAATTCACTACCATTCGGCAAAAATTAATTTCACTCCGAGGTAGTGCGCTTTTCCACTGCTTCAAAATATTTTTTGATGGAGGTAATGCGAGTGAACCAAGTTATGACTTGCAAGACTGAGAGTTTTTCTCCATATAATTCTGAGAAAATGTCACCTGACCTTTTAGGTTATCTGTCCAATCACCCTGTGGTAGTTTTAGAGTTCTTTCAAGAGCAGTTTTTAAAAGCTTCTTTGCCTGCTGGCATTTACCTTGAGTATACTCACTATTTGCCCAGGCTATTTCGGTGTGGGCATTACTACTCTCGATAAAGTATTGATTGGTAACTGAATATTTACCAAAAATGTTCGTAGCACTCTGATACTTTTTTCGCCCACCATTAATGTCTCCTGTCAAGAACAAGTAATTTCCATAACTACGTAAAAGTGCAAGCTCAGAATTTATATCTTTTGAAACTTTAAGTCCGGCATCTAGAAATATAGGAACCTGAGTCATAACACCCTGATTAATTAGCGCTTGTGAGATAGACACATACTCTGGCGCTGAAATATCATTTGGGATACGATTAACTAATTCTACTGCTTGGCTAGACAACAATACATATTCTAAATTTATATTTGATGATAAAATATTTAAAACAACAGCATTGTTTTTATATGTAGTGAGAGTTTCGGCGTTTTCTTTAGGTAAGGCAATAAGTCGTTGAATAATTCCACGAAGTTCACCTCGTGCAGCGCGTTTGTTTTGACTGTCAACTTGAATATACGATGCCATAGCTGTACCTAATGAAAATACTACGGCTAGTGCTGCAATGATTGTTGATGCTTCTTTGTACCACGCTTTGGGCTGCATCACTTCAATTTGAAGAGCATCAACTTCTTTTTTGATAGTATCTAGTCTCTCTTCAGTTTCCGATTTTATTACAGCAATTTCCTCCTGTTGATGACTAACTGCATTCTTATGTAAAGCGTAAAACTCTTGCTTAAGAGACTGCTGTACCCTTTGAATCCGATTTTGAACTTCAATTCTGAGCCAGTCTATATTCTCATTCAGATGATTTGTAGCCGATTGAGGATTACCCATCATAACTTCTCTTTTAGACTGTGAAACTAACAATGTTTCTATACGCAGTGCAAGCCAGCATTTTCGCAGTTTAATTGTAAAGTTTACTAATTCTTTATAGAGTGCAGCTTCATGCCTTTTTGTCGTGTTTATCCCAAAAGCTCAAAATATTCAGATTCATCTTCAGATTCATCAAGCCTGGGCAAGTATGCGATAGCTCAAATCTACTAATACACCTTCTCGAATATTGTTTTGAGCCAGAATGTTGTAAAGTCTATCTCAATACTTATTGAAAGTATGAGATCGATGTAACTTCTAGATTCACCTCTTTCAAACTCGTTGCAATAATCCTTTAGTTCTAGTTTGGCGAAGTGCTCCCCGTAAGAAAAACCTGATGACTTTATCTATGCCAGCCAGAGGACCATAAACAAAAGTACTTCCAGAAAGTGATGCTTTGAGCCTTAAGCCATCAATATAGATCCACTCCATTGCGGCAGCAGGCGAGAGAAGCTGACAATAATGGAACCCCCTTGCAGAAGGAATGAGATAGTTAATAGGGGTTTTCATCACTGTCGATTTAACTTGATAAACTCGATCATTATTTAAAGACAGGTAGTTGTATTTAGGATAGTTCCAGATCCAGAGCGGTCCTGCTGCTATAGTTGGTGCAACATCTTCTCCCATATCTATTGGTACGCCAAATTTCTCAAAGTAGGATCGAGCTTCACTCCCTGCATGTTCCAGCGCCCACTTATAAACATGCTGATTGATTTCAGCCCCCCTTGAGGGTCCATCTGTTTCTTCGTAGCTTGGGTTAGAGGCTCCTGCATGTTTCCAAATATTTTGTCGAGAATTCAGTTTTGTTCGCAATGAGAAAGCTGAAACTGGAAAAAAGCCTGTATCAAAAACCTCCAACCAGTTATATAGTGCTTGGGTGACGCTAGTGATTGTCAGCGTACATGGTTCTGTCCCATGACAAGAATTCCGAATTTGGGGAATATGAACGTGCGGATTGTGAAACGGATCGGTTGTATAGGAACGGTGAAAACTATCAATAACATTTAAGTTAAACTTCACAGGAGAGGAACCACTCCCTGCCATAATTGAATTGGCGCTATTTTGAATCCAGGGCGAATAGGGCGTACATTTAGGATCTGTTCGAGTATTATCTTCGGCGCGATTGTAACAAGCGGGTTTAAAGCCGTTATACCCTTCTAGCAAAAATGAATCGAGCAGCGGTTGCAGTTGCTGTTGTGTCTTTTGTTGCTTGTCACTCAGAAATTTTAGATGGCTTTCTGAATTGGGATCAGATAGCTTTGTACAAATAAAATTGTACGCTAACTCACCAACTTGCTTATGAACTTCATCTTCTTCAATTTTGGGTTTGAGGTCAAAATCGGCAACGTAAGAAGTTGCTTCACCGGAGGCAAATTGCATGTGGCTTGCACCATCAATCGCTACCACGGGAAAATTGTCTATATCAGTGGATTGGGATGAATTAATCTGCTGATACCAAAACGCTGCTGCGATCCGTGTAATTCGAGCTAGTCCATCTAAAGTACCGCCAATGGTTAAGGTAGGAACAGTGTATTGAACGATTGTTTCTCCTCGCTCGTTCAAATTTGAGAGATATCCCTTGCCCAAAAAAGACCCCATTAATATCTGCCCTTTGGCATAGTTGGGAAAACTGTTGAGATACTTTTGAATGGCGATTCCACCGACAGAATGGGCAATAAAGAAAAGGTTGTCGGTAGGTGGCATCCCTTCTCGTTCCATCTCACCGATCGCCTGACCAACTGCCAATCCAGTTTCCCGTGGAATGGGAGAGTCACCAATGAATTGCGGAATGCCAACCCAAATTTCTAAATCAGGGGCAGCCGCTTGAATAGCCTGTGCAACTGGACGGTATCGCTCAATTGGAATTCCTTCTCCTTGAATGAAGATAAGTCCAACTACAGTTTCTTGTGTGTGAATCGGTTTCAGGACGATAGGTGCTCCAGCCCAGTTATTGGCGTAAGTCAGTTGAATAGTTACCACAAACAACAGTAATAAGCCTGTTAGGATCGCTCCAACCCAGAGAAGGTGAGCGATTGAGCCTCCCACCCAAACACTGGTACAAATGGCGGCGATCGCCAAAATACCCACAATCGATAATAGAAGGATTGTCAAGCTCTTGCCTAACCAAGGTAGGTCTGAGAAAAAATCTTTAAACAACATATTTGAATTAGGTGACGTGGGATTACTGAATTGCTCGTGTGGTTCGATCTGAAGTAGCTCGGAGTTGCTGGATAAAGAGAACGCTCAAGACAAACAACATTGGTCCCGTTACTCCGCCAGGGAAGTATCTGTGCAGAAACACCCAAGTGCCAATATGAAAAGCTCCATTCAATGTCTCAATAATTGCCCAACTCCACATAAAGATAAAACCTAGTCGCTTGCCTTTCTCAGCAGCAGGTACTGAACCTAATATCAAGGCGATCGTTAGATAGTTGAGAATTGCAAACACATCCGCACTGATTTCAAATAGAGGAATCCAGGGGAAGAGTTGATGCAATGCTTGACTCATAGAGCCGAATTCAAGGTAAAGTTTGGTGTATGTCTCTTCCATACTGTGAATAACCTGAGCTAATCCCAGAACCCAGTAGCTTTGAGCGATTTTAGCAACCTGGTTGCCAAGCATAAACAAACTTGCCTCTTGTTAGATGACGAGCGAAAAAAATAATAAGGGAAGTCTAGACATAGAGTAATGACAAAACTTAAAATTCTCTAATACTAAACGTTAATGTTTTGTTGCCTTAAAAGCTTTACCAAAGCAGACTAAAGAAATAGAGTTCTGCAAACATGGCAACGTTGATGAAGAGAAAAGCCGTAAAGTGCCACCATTGATTAAAGGTCGATTCTGCTACTACTCCTTCGATTACTCCTCCCACGGTTAAGAGCGACGGAACTAGCAACGACAGTATTTTAGGAAGTTCGGCAGCAGCTAAAGGTGCGCTAAAAAGGTAATAATAGGCAACGAGATTCACTGTTGCATTGATAATGAAAACTACCATTAGTGATGTAGCAAGTGGAAAAACGGGTTGATTGTTAAACTTAAATGTCACTTTTGGATTTTGAGGTCCGATAAATCCAACTACACCACTGAAGATCGCCAAGGCTAGCGTTAGTTTGTTGATGCCAAAGACCGCTAGAGAGAAAGTCAGAAGCCCTGCCGATTGAAACAAGAACAGCAATTTATAGGCTACTTCACGTAGCCATTCATTATTGAAGCTCTTGATATTGAATTCCGCAGCGAGAGGATTTTGGAAACATACGACTTGCCAGCCTTCATATTCGTGCATCACAATACCCATTAACCCCCCAAACGTTTGAATCAGGGGACTCACCATCAGCAAAAAAACTTGGATGTCCGTTCCAAGTTTTGCGCTCAAAGTGTCTGAATGCTGGAAGATATAAAAAGCCAGTAGAAAAGCTGGGATAAATGGGAGCCAGTGAATAAATTCGATGAGGTTGAGTATCCAAGAGCGAGCATACTGAGCTAGATCGTGCTTTACCAGATAGGTTTTCGGTTCGGGTTTCTGCCATTCCCAACCAGGTTCAGGATAGTAGCCTAAGCTCGGATCGGAATTTTTGTTGTAATTCTCAGCTTCCATATCACTATTCCCCCACTAGAAAATAGACGTTTACTTAACTCGGATCTAGTTGAAGAGAGCAAAACCTCCTTGAGTTTTACCTAAAGAGTAAACTTGAATAAGCAACCAAAGTTATTAACCCTATAAGTCGTAAAAAGGAATTCAACATTTTCAGGGGTTGCAGCCTAAAAAGTACAAGGTCAATTATTGCCGATTTAATATACTCTTGAGCTATGGAAACTGGAAAACCCTAAAGCGATCTAAATCATTTATTAGATTGATTTTTTCCATCTAGCACTTACAAAAGGTGAACTATATTGCTATTGTGAGAGAGCGAAGTATTTCCCTTCTGGGAGTAAATATATTGCAAACTGTCCATCTAGTACTCCATAAAAGGTCATACATAAAAAGTTTTTGCAAATTTTCTGACAAACTACTAATG
>ERZ1066119.349-NODE-349-length-34009-cov-13.050686_pt1 | contig 34009 bp, 20 predicted proteins | sample MGYA00382766_ERZ1066119 | MGnify/ENA primary metagenome ERZ1066119 (study PRJEB33369, sample SAMEA5778349) | biofilm metagenome | biome: Industrial cooling water; feature: Water cooling tower basin; material: Biofilm | place: United Arab Emirates | collected...
CCGCGGCGGCGCCCTCCGCCCCGCCGCCGAGCTCGCCCGGCTCGGCGCGAGCGTGGCGTGGTGGGGCGCGCACGGCTACCACCGCGCCGACTGACGGCGCGCCCGCCGCCGCCCCGGCTCGGCGTTAGGCAGCCTCCACGTTAGGCGTTCCCGGCGTTAGGCGCACCCGACGGGTCCGGCGGCACGAACGGGTCCGGCGACAGCGGCCGCGCGGGCTCGGCGTACCGGCGCCGCGCGGGCTCGGCCGCCAGCGTCAGCTCCGGCCACCGCAGCGCGGTGAGCGACCCGCCGAACGCGCACCCGGTGTCCAGGTCCACCGTGCGCCCCCGCCACCGCGGCGCCGTCACCGGCGTGTGCCCGTACGCCACCAGCGCCTCGCCGCCGTACTCGGCGGCCCAGTCGAGGCGCTCGGGGAGGCCGTGCGCGTCCAGCCGGCCGGTTGTCAGGCCGTAGAGCGCCCGCTCGCGCAGGCGGCGGCTGTCGCGCCCGTGGTAGCGCGCCGGGAGCCCCGCGTGCGCCACCACCAGCCGCCCGCCGTCCAGCACCAGGTGGCTCGGCAGGCCGGCGAGAAACGCGCGCACCCGCGCCACGAACGCTGGCCCCTCCGCCTCGACCGCCGCCACCGTGGCGGCGAGCCCGTGCGTGCGCTGCACGGGGCGGCCGGCGAGCGCGCGGAGCAACTTGTCGTCGTGGTTGCCCGGCACGGCCAGGGCGCCGCCCGCGGCCGCCGTCGCCATCACCAGCCGCAGCACGTCCACCGGCCGCGGCCCGCGGTCCACGAGGTCGCCCACGAACACCAACCGCCGGCCCGCCGGGTGCTGCCATGCCAGCTCGCCGTTGGCGTTGGCCGCCGCGGGGCCGTAGCCGAGCTGAACCAGCAGCGCCTCCAACTCCTCGGCGCACCCGTGCACGTCGCCGACGACGTCGAACGGGCCCCGCTCCCCGCGGCGGTCGGGCGGCAGCGGGACGCGCACTATCTCGGCCGCGTCCACCTGCTCCGGCGTGCGCAACACGTGCACGCGCTCGACGCCCTCGGCCGCGAGCCCGCCGAGGGCGCGGCGGAGCTGGTCGTGCTGCCGGAGGATGACGTGCGCGGGCGCGTCGCGGTCGGTGCGCGCCTGCCGCCGCCGCTCGGTCACCGCGGGGTCGAGGTCGAGGACGACGGCGGCCACGGGGAGGTGCGCGCGCCGGGCGAGCGCGACGAGCGGCGCGCGCGCCTCGGGCTGGACGTTGGTCGCGTCCACCACGGTCAGCCGCCCGCGCCGGAGCCGCCGCTCGACGATCAGGTGCAGCACCGCGAACGCGTCGTCCGTGGCCGACTGGTCGTTCTCGTCGTCGGCCACGAGGGCGCGGCACCGGTCGCTCGACACCACCGCGGTGTCGGCGAAGTGCCGGCGGGCGAAGGTGCTCTTGCCGCTGCTGGTGGTGCCGACGAGTAGCACGAGCGACGGGTCCGGGATCTCGACGCGCATGGCCCGCGGGCGGGTCACGAACCGGGCCGCGCCGCCCGGCGGCCGTGGCGTGGTGGTACCGATCGTGCCCCCGAGCGCGCCCCATGACCCCGAGCACGCTCGTCGCACCCACCCCCCAGGCCGACGCGGCGCCGGCGTCGCCCGACTGGCGCCGCCTGCCGGTGGGCGCCGAACTCGTTCCCGCCGCGGAGGGCGCCGGCGTGCACTTCCGCGTCTGGGCGCCCGAGCGCCGGGCCGTCGCCGTGGCGCTGGAGGCCACCGCCGACGCCCCCGCCCGCGACGTGCCGCTCGTGCGCGAGGACGGCCCCGACGGCTACTGGAGTGGCACGGTCGCCGAGGCCGGGGTCGGCACGCGCTACAAGCTCCGCCTCGACGGCGGCGACGCGTTCCCCGACCCGGCGTCGCGCTGGCAGCCGGACGGCGTGCACGGGCCGTCGGTGGTGGTGGATCCCACGACCTACGCCTGGCAGGACGACGGCTGGCCCGGCATCACCGCGCCCGACCGGCAGGTGGTCTACGAGCTGCACCTCGGCACCTTCAGCCCCGAGGGCACGTGGGCGGGCGCGGCCGCGCGGCTCCCGCACCTCGCCGAGCTGGGCGTGACGACGCTCGAGGTGCTGCCGGTGCACGCCTTCCCGGGGCGCTTCGGCTGGGGGTACGACGGGGTGCAGCTCTTCGCGCCGAGCGCGCAGTACGGCGCGCCGGACGACATGCGGCGCTTCGTCGACCGGGCGCACGCGTTAGGCCTCGCGGTGGTGCTCGACGTGGTCTACAACCACCTCGGCCCCGACGGCAACTACGCCCCGCAGTTCTCGCCGTACTGGTTCAACCCGGGCCACACCACCGACTGGGGCGCGGCCATCAACTTCGACGGCCCGCACAGCGGCCCGGTGCGCGCGTTCGTGGCGGCCAACGGGCGCTACTGGGTGGAGGAGTTCCGGGTGGACGGCCTGCGGCTCGACGCCACGCAGGCCATCGTCGACGCGTCGCCGGTGCACGTGCTGGCGGAGCTGGGCGCGGCCGTGCGGGGGGCGGCGGCCGCGTTAGGCGGCCGCCGCACGTGGATCGTCAACGAGAACGAGCCGCAGCGCGCGGCGCTCGTCGCGCCCGCCTCCGAGGGCGGCTGCGACCTCGACGCGATCTGGAACGACGACTGGCACCACTCCGCGTTCGTCGCCCTCACGCTCCGCGACGAGGCGTACTTCACCGACCACCGCGGCACGGCGCGCGAGTTCGTGGCGGCGGCCAAGCACGGCTTCCTCTTCCAGGGCCAGCACTACAAGTGGCAGCGGCAGCGCCGCGGCACGCCGGCGTTAGGCGTCGCGCCGTGGCGGTTCGTCCACTTCCTCGAGAACCACGACCAGGTGGCCAACGCCGGCGTCGGCGAGCGGCTGCACCAGATGTGCGCGCCCGGCGCGCTGCGCGCCGTTACCGCGGCGCTGCTCCTGGGCCCGCAGACGCCGATGCTCTTCCAGGGGCAGGAGTGGGCGTCGAGCACGCCGTTCCAGTACTTCGCCGACCACAACCCCGAGCTGGCGCCGCTGGTGCGGCGGGGGCGGTTCGCCGAGCTGTCGCAGTTCCCGGCGCTGGAGACCGACGCGATGCAGGCGCAGCTCCCGGTGCCGCACGCCGAGCAGACGTGGCGCGGCTGCGTGCTCGACTGGGCGGAGCGCGAGCGCGGGTGGCACCACGCGATGTGGTGCCTGCACCACGACCTCATCCAGCTCCGCCGCACCGACCCGGTGTTCTCGACGCCGCGGGCGGGCGTGGGCGTGGCGCCCGGCCAGTTCGACGCCGCGACGCTCACCGACGAGGCGTTCCTCCTGCGCTACTTCGGGCCCGGCGGCGACGACCGGCTGCTGGTGGTGAACTACGGGCGGAGCGCGCACCTGGACGTGGTGCCGGAGCCGCTGCTCGCGCCCCCCGCCGGGGCGCGCTGGGAGACGATCTGGCACAGCGAGCGCCCCGAGTACGGCGGGCTCGGCGCGGCCCCGTTCGACGCGGCCGAGGAGCCGCGCTCGCCGCGCCAGAAGCCGGAGCTGCGCTGGCCGCGCGAGAACTGGCGGCTGTTAGGCGGGTGCGCGGTGGTGCTGGCGCCGCGGCCGCTGGACGCCCCGGGTGACCACGGCGTCCCCGGCCGGCGCGACGCCGACGGGCCGACGCGGTAAGGCGCGCCGGCCCGCCCCACCGCTGTCATCCTGAGGAGCGAAGCGACGAAGGATCGCTCGCACGGCTGACGAACCCCCGGGTCTGTCGCCATGGCCAGCGATCCTTCGCTGCGCTCAGGATGACACGCACTTCCTTCAGACTTCCCGTACCGTCCTGATGCTCACCGTCCCCGAACCCGCCCCCGACTCCCGCTCCCTCCGCCTCGTCGACGCGGTCGTGCGCGCGGTGCCCTGGCAGCCCGACGGCGACCCCAACGCGCTCGTCGACCGCGAGTGGCTCGTCACCAACGGCCTCGGCGGCTACAGCTCAGCGAGCGTGGCGGGGTTCAACACCCGCAAGTACCACGGCGTGCTCGTCGCCGCGCTGGCCAACCCGTTGGGCCGCATGGTGATGCTCAGCCACCTCATCGAGTGCGTGGCGCTGGCCGACGGCTCGACGTACCGGCTGAGCGGCGCCGAGTGGGCGGGCGACGCGACCGACGGCAGCGGGCGGCCGTCGCGCGTGCTGGAGGCCGAGGGGACGCGCCACCTCACCGGCTTCCGGCTGGAGGCCGGGCTGCCGGTGTGGACGTACGTCGTGGGCGGCGGCGAGGGTGGCGGCCCCTCGGTCACGATCGAGAAGCGGCTGGTGATGCCCTACCGGCAGAACACCGTCGTCGTCACCTACCGCGTCACCGGCGGCGACGCGCCCGTGCGGCTGGAGCTGCGCCCGGCGCTCGACTTCCGCGGCTACGAGGCCGACCTGAGCACGCAGCCAGCCGACGCGCACTATCGCCTCACGGTCGAGCACGACCACTACGCGGTCGACAACCCGGACCAGCCGCTGCTCCCGCCGCTCCGGCTGGCCGTGCTCGGCGCCCCGGCCCGGTGCCTGCTCGACGCGGTGCGCACCCCCGCCCTGCTCTACCGTGTGGAGGAGGCCCGCGGCTACCCCGACCGCGGCGTGTTGTGGTCACCAGGACACTTTCAGGTGGACGTGGCGCCCAGGGGCGAGGTGGCGCTCGTCGCCACGAGCGAACGGGCCGAGGTGATGCGCGCGCTCGCCCCGGCCGACGCGTTCGCGGCCGAGCTGGAGCGGCGGCGGCGGCTACTCGCCGCGCCCGGCCGCGCGCTCCGCGCCGCCATGCAGGACGACCCGCGGGCCGCCGAGCTGGTGCTCGCGGCCGACCAGTTCCTCATCACCCCGGCGGGGCGACTCCGCGACCGCGTGCGCGCGCAGGCGGTGGGCGACGAGGTGTGCACGGTGATCGCCGGCTACCACTGGTTCACCGACTGGGGGCGCGACACGATGATCTCGCTGGAGGGGCTCACGCTCACCACCGGGCGGTGGCGCGAGGCCGGGTTCATCGTCCGCACCTTCGCGCAGTACGTGCGCGACGGCCTCATCCCCAACATGTTCCCCGACGGGAGCAACGAGGGGCTGTACCACACGGCCGACGCCACGCTCTGGTTCTTCCACGCCGTCGACCGCTACGCGCGCGTCACGGGGGACCGGACGACCGTGAGGCAGCTCCTCCCGGTGCTGGAGGGCATCGCGCAGGCGCACATCGCCGGGACGCACTACGGCATCCGCGTGGACCCAGCCGACGGGCTGCTGGCGCAGGGCGCGGAGGGCTATCAGCTCACGTGGATGGACGCCAAGATGGGAGACTGGGTGGTCACGCCCCGGCGCGGCAAGGCGGTCGAGATCAACGCGCTCTGGCACAACGCGCTGTGCGTGCTGGCGCACTACCTGGGCGACGAGCGCGGCCCCGAGGCCGCCGCGCCCTACGCCGACGCCGCGGCCCGCGCGCGCGAGAGCTTCAACCGCCGGTTCTGGTACGCCGACGGCGGGTACCTGTACGACGTCGTCGACCCGCTCGACGGGTCGGGCGACAGCACGGAGTTCCGGCCCAACCAGCTCCTCGCGGTGTCGCTGCCTAACGCAGTCCTTGAGTCCGAGCGGTGGGCGGCCGTGGTGGACGCATGCGAGCGGCGGCTGCTCACGCCGGTAGGCCTGCGGTCGCTGGCGCCCGGGAGCCCGGGCTACCGTCCGCAGTACGCCGGCGACCTCCGCTCGCGCGACGGGGCGTACCACCAGGGCACGGTGTGGGGGTGGCTGATCGGCCCGTTCGTGGACGCCTGGCGCCGCGTCCACCCCGGCGACGACGCCGGCGCCCGCCGCTTCCTCGACGGCCTGCTCGCGCACCTCGGCGACTTCGGCGTCGGGAGCATCGCCGAGGTGTTCGACGCCGAGGCGCCGTTCACGGCGCGCGGGTGCGTGGCGCAGGCGTGGAGCGTGGCCGAGACGCTGCGGGTGTATGCGGAGACGGCCCAGGCGGCGGGCGGGGGCGGCGGGGCATCGTAGCGTCGGGTGACCATGGATTCCCGCGTTCGCGGGAATGACGGGCTGGAGGGCAAGGCCCGCCCCCAGGAGCCGTCATTCCCGCGCACGCGGGAATCCAAGCTCCGCCTCACGCCGTCGCCCCGAGCCTAACGCGGCGGCGCCGCCGGCCCGAAGTGCAGCAGCCGGTCCGACCGGTCGCCCAAGAACAGCCGGGCGTCCTGGCCCGTGCGGGCGCTCGTGCCCCGCTCGCGCGGGTCGCCGAGGGCCTGCACGTACCACCGCGGCTCCGGGCCGCCGGGCAGCGCGTTGAGCTTGATCGGCGCCGCGGGCACCGGCCGCGGGTCGGCCATGTCGGGGACGTACGTGATGTAGTTCCCTTCCGCGTCGAACTCCCGCGCCCCGCTCACGTTGTTGAGCAGCAGCACGAACGCGCCGAGGTGGGTGTTCCACGACAGCGACGGGCCCCAGTACCCGCCCCCGTCGGGGCGCTGCCACGAGCGCGCCGGCGGCAGAAGCGGCGTCGCCTGGCCCACCGGCGTCGCCGGCCAGCGCTGGCCGACGCGCGCCGGGCTCTCGCCCTGCAGGCCGGGCCCCGCCCACCGGCCGCCGTACCAGCGCAGCACCTTGCTCGTCCCGTCGGCGCGGAGCGGCGAGCCGAGGTCGGCGACGGCGATGCGCGCGAGCTGAATGCCCTGCCGCGACGGGTCGTCGCCGGAGTAACTGGTGAAGGCGATGTAGGCGTACCGCCCCTCCGCGTCCACCGCCATGCTCGGGTCGCCGACGCCGCCGGTGAAGAAGCGCACCGGGCTCGCGCAGGTCACCGGAAAGGTGCCGTCGCTCAGCACCAGCCCGAGGTTGCGCCAGTGCAGCCCGCCGTCGGTCGACTCGGCCAGCCCGATGTGCGGCACGCTCAGGTACGGCCGCTCGAACGGCGCCGGGCAGCGCACGTACGGCCCTTCCTCCAGGTGGTACAGCCCGTAGAGGACGCCGGTGTCGGGGCGGCGGTAGACCGACTCCATCCACCGCATCGGGGTCGCCGTAGGGCGGTCGGCGGCGTTGATGTCGTGCACGTACCACCGCCGCCGCGCGTCCCACCCGAAGCTCGGGGCGTCGTCGGCGAAGCGCGCGAGCTGGAAGTCGCCGGCGCTCCGGGCGTCGGCGCCGCCTCGGCTCCGCCAGGCGTGCTGGTTGGACACCATCTGGTAGAAGGTGTCGCCCACCCACCACGACGGGCGGTTGCAGTCGCTCCCCACCGGACTCTCGATACGGAGCGCCGGTGCCGGGCGGAGCGTGAGCGTGGGCGGCACGAACGGCGCGGCCGCGGGCTTCGTCGCGGGCGCCGCGGATTGCGCGGCGACTGCTGGGGGCGACGCGTCGCCCGGCGCCCCGGTGCACGCGGCGGGCGGCAGCGCCGCCAGGGCGCACGCCGCCGCGGCGAGGGCGCGCCGCCCGCCGCGCGTCACGGGACGGCCGTGTTAGGCGGCCACCCCGGCCACCACCGCCCCCGACCCGCCGGCCGGCGCGTAGGCGTTCTGCACGTACTGCATCACCATGCGCTGCGTGTTGAAGTGCGCGCCGTTGAGCGCGATGCAGTTCCGCATCACCTGCGCCCACTGGAAGGGCAGCCCGTAGTACATCGGCACGATGATGCGCTCGAGCTTGTAGTACATCTCCGCCGCCGACGCCTCGGGGTCGTCCGGCAGCGGCTGGTCGTCGCCGATCGCCCAGCCGGTCGCGCCCTCCACGCACCCCTCCACCCACCAGCCGTCGATCACGCTCAGCGACGGGACGCCGTTGAGCGCGGCCTTCATCCCGCTCGTCCCGCTCGCCTCCATCGGGCGCACGGGGTTGTTGAGCCAGAGGTCGCTCCCCGCGGTGAGCAGCGCGCCTAACGCCATCTCGTAGTTCTCGACGTACACCACGCGCAGCTTGTCGCCGAGCGCGCGGGCGGCGGCGTGCACGTTCCGGATGAGCTGCTTGCCGAACTCGTCCCGCGGGTGCGCCTTGCCGGCGAAGACGAACTGGATCGGCCCCACCTGCTCGGCGATGGCGCGCAGGCGGTCGAGGTCGGTGAACACCAGGTCGGCGCGCTTGTACGTGGCCGCGCGCCGCGCGAAGCCGATGGTGAACACCTTGGGGTCCAGCCGCTGCCCCGTGCGCTCGGCCACCGCGTCCAGCATGAGCTGCTTGGCCTCGGCGTGCGCCGCGCGCACCTCGGCCAGCGGCAGCGTGCACGCGTAGCGCAGGTACAGGTTGTCGTGGCGCCAGTTGGGGATGTGCTTGTCGAACAGCCGGCGGAACGGCTCGCTCGTCCACGTCCCCGCGTGCACGCCGTTGGTCACCGCCCCGATCGGGAACTCGGGGAACATCTCCTGGCTGACCTCCTGGTGCCGCAGCGCCACGCCGTTGATGAAGCGCGAGCAGCGGAGCGCCAGGCGCGTCATGTTCAGCTCGGTCCCCTCCCACAGCCCGAGCTTGTCGAGCAGCGCGGCCTTGGGGCCCAACACCTGCCGGGCGAGCTCGCCCGAGAAGCGGTCGTGCCCGGCCGGCACCGGCGTGTGCGTCGTGAAGATGCAGTGCCGCGCGACCGCCTCGGCGTCGCTCACGCCCGCCTCGAACGCGGGGCGGGCGCCGAGGTGGCGCTCCAGCAGGTGCAGGCAGAGCAGCGCCGCGTGCCCCTCGTTGATGTGGTACTGCGTCCCCGTCGCCGGCGTCATCCCCAGCTCGGCGAGGAGCGCGGCGCCGCCCATCCCCAGCACCACTTCCTGGCACAGCCGGTAGCGGTTGTCGCCGCCGTAGAGCGAGTCGGTGAGGGCCTGGTCGTACTCGCCGTTCTCGGGCAGGCGCGTGTCGAGCAGGTAGACGGGGACCACGTGGCCGCTCACGCCCTTCACCTCGTAGCGCCAGGCGCGGACGCGCACCGGGCGCCCCTCCACCTGCACGGTCACGCGGTGCGGCACCTCGGGCAGGAGGGCACCCGGGTCCCACGGGCGCGGGGCCTCGCGCTGCACGCCGTCGGCGCCGAGCTGCTGCGTGAAGTAGCCCTGCCGGTGGGCGAGCGTGACGGCGACCATCGGGAGCCGCAGGTCGGCGGCCGAGCGGATGGTGTCGCCGGCGAGCACGCCGAGGCCGCCGCTGTACGTGGGGAGGGCCTGCTCCAGGCCGATCTCCATGGAGAAGTACGCGACGGGCGGAACGGCAGCGGGCATGACGAAAGACTCCGGTAGGCGGTGACGCGGGCGCGGGAGGGGGGCGCCGGTGAGGGGAGGGACGACGAAGCGGCCGGGCACGGAGCCCGGCCGCTCGGGCCTAAGATAATTCGACCCGGAGCGCCCCGCGCTCTCGACACCCCCTGCTAGACGCCCCCCTCGGCCCGGAGCAACGCCGCCGGCGCCACCGCGAGGGCGTCGGCCACCCGCAGGCGCCCGCCGGGCGCCTCCACCACGCGCCCGCTCACGAGGTCGCGCCACGGGCCGGGGCCGAGTGCGTCGGGGAGGGCGAGCGCGGTGTCGTCCCAGAGCGCGCCCACCGGCGGGGCGCCGTCGCGCGCCACCAGCAGCGGGAGTCGCGGGGCCACGGCCACCACCGCCCGCCCCGCGTGCTCGCGCGCGAACGCCAGCACCAGCCCCGCGCGCGGGCCCTGCGCTAAGAGCGGCGTGTAGCTCCCGGCCGCGAAGAGCGCGGGGTCGGCGGCGCGGGCGTGGAGGACGGCGCGGAGCACGCGCAGCTTGGCCTCCCCCGGCGACCGCGGCGCGCCGGCCAGGTGCGCCCGCCACCACGCCTCGGCGTCGCCCTCGGCCTCCGCGGCGCCTAACGCCGCCTCGCGCGCCGCCCAGTCGACCGGGCGGCGGTTGTCGGGGTCCACGAGCGCGAGGTGCCACAGCTCGTCGCCCTGGTAGACGTCGGGCGTGCCCGGCGCGGCGGCGTAGGCCACCGTGCGCGCGAGGGACGTCCACGCCCCCGCCGCCGCCACCCGCGCCACCAGCCCGCCCAGCTCCCGCCGGAACTCCGCGCCCGCGTCGCCCTGCATCAGCGCACGAGCGAAGTCGGCGAGCGCGCCCTCGTAGTCCGCCTGCGGGCTGGTCCACGAGGTGGACTGCTTGGCCTCGCGCGCCGCCTTCTCCACGTAGGCGAGCACCCGCGCGGCGAACGCGTCGTCGGCCTGGTCGCGCCCGTTGAACCGCCCGTCGGCGGGCCACACGGCCACCAGCGTCTGGTAGAGCAGCGACTCGGCGGCCGCGTCGGGCGCGGGGCGGCCGCCGCCGCTCGCGGACCCCGCCCCGGTGGGGCGGCGGAGCGCGGCGTGGCGCTTCCGCCACCGCTCCACGAGCCCGCGCCACTCGCCCGCGACCTCGGCCAGCGCGTCGAGCCGGGCCCGCGCGTCGGCCGAGCGCTTGGTGTCGTGCGTGCCGACGGTGACGAGCGCGCGCGGCGTGTGCGCCAGCCGCTCGGCGTTGGCGGCGTGCAGCCGCGCGACGGCGGTGCCTAACGGCCGGTCGGGCTCCCCGCCCACCTCGCACAGCGAGGCCAGCGGCGACCAGCGGTAGAGCGCCGTGTCCTCGACGCCCTTGGCCGTGGCCGGCCCGCTGGTCTGTTGGAACCGCAGCGCGAACTCCGCCGCCGCGCGCCGCACCCGCGCCGAGGCGGGGGCGGCGGGGTCGGGCACGTCGCCCACCAACACGCCGGCCGCCAGGCGCAGCGCGTCCTCCTCCGCCGCGCCGCGGCGGAGCGCGCGGGCGAGGGCGTCGTCCACCAGCGCCAGGTCCTCCTGGTCCGCGGCGAGCGGCCCCGGCGCGTCGCCCCCCTGCGGGCCGGGCTCCCCACCGGCCGGCGTGACGTAAGTGCGGTACACCGGGAGCGTCGCCGCCAGCTCCAGCACCGCCTCGGCCAGCGCCGGCCCGCCTAACGGCGCGCCCACGCCCCCGGCCGTCTCCGCGTCCAGCCGCCCGGCGTCGCGCGCGACGGTCATCAGGGCGCGCACGGCCCGGCGGATCTCGGGGCGGAACGCGCGGCGCAGCACGTACTCCTTGCCGCGCACCGCCACCTCCTGGAACCGCGCCTCGGCCCCCCGGGCGCCCAGCAGCCGGCGGTAGAAGCGCTCCAGCGACTCCGCACCCAACGCGTGCACGAACGCGCCCTCCACCGCGTTCAGCGCCTCGTACCCCGTGGTCCCGTCCACCGGCCACGTCTCGCGCAACTTCTCGTCCCCGACAAGGATCTTCTCGACGAACACGGGCACGTGCGCGCCGGGGCTCCGCGCGTCGAGCGCGGCGCGCAGCCGGCGGAGGTAGCCGAGCGGGTCGCGCAGCCCGTCGACGTGGTCCACGCGCAGGGCGTGCACGCGCCCCTCGGCCACCCGCGCCAGCGCCCACGCGTGCGTGGCCTCGAACACCGCGGGGTCCTCGGCCCGCAGCCCCACCAGGTCCGACACGTCGAAGAAGCGGCGGTAGTTGAGCTCCCGCCACGCCCGCCGCCAGTACGTCAGCCGCCAGTGCTGCAGCGACAGCAGCGCCTCCAGCCGCCCGCGCCCGTCCTCCCCCGCGGCGAACGCCCGCAGCGCGCCCTCCACGTACGCGCGCACGCCGGCGCGCGCCGCCGCGGCGGCGGCGAGCGCCGCCACGGCGGCCCGCGCCTCGGGCACGCCTAACGACGCGCCGCCCTCGGCCATCAGGGCGCCGCGCGCCGCGCGCACCGCCGCCGCGTCCGCCGGGTCGTCGAAGGCGTGCTCGTGCGTGAAGGCGAACAGCCGGTGCGCCGTGCGCGGGTCCACCGGCAGCGAGTGCTCGAAGTAGCGCACCCTGAAGCCGCCGGCCCGCGCGCCGGGCGGCGCCAGCTCCACCGTCACGTGCCCCAGCTCCAGCGCCCGCGGCAGCTCGTCGCCGAGCACCGGGAGCACCACCTGCCGCTGGTCGCGCCGGGCGAACGCCTGCCAGTCCACGTCGAACCAGCGGGCGTGCGGCGAGTGCTCGCCGAGCGCGAGCACGTCGTCCCAGTACGGGTTCTCGGGGCCGGCGCCCATGTGGTTGGGCACCACGTCGAGCACGATGCCGAGCCCGGCGGCGCGCGCCGCGTCGGCCAGCCGGACGAACGCCGCGTCGCCGCCGAGCGCGGGGTTGGCGCGCGACGGGTCGACCACGTCGTAGCCGTGGGTGCTGCCGGTGCGCGCCTCCAGCACCGGGCTCAGGTACAGGTGCGAAACGCCGAGGCGCTTGAGGTAGGGGACGAGCGCGCGGGCGCCGTCGAAGTCGAGGTGGGGGCCGAGCTGGAGCCGGTAGGTCGCGGTCAGCGGCGGCCCCGCGAGCGGAATCGCGTGCGGAAGCAGGGGGGTCGTCACGCCCCGCGGTCTGGGCGAGAGGCGTGCCGGTTTCGCTACCGCGGCCCGAACGCCCCCCGAACCGGCGCGTGCACCCGCTCGGCGCCGAACGCTTGGGCCACCGCGGTGTCGCCCGCCAGGTCCTCGACGTCCACGCGAAGCTTGCGCGTCCAACTGGAGAAGCGGTCGCCGCCCACGCCCGGCATGTTGACGGGCTCGGGCTCGCCGACGAGGTCCTCGAGCGCCAGGCCGGCCAGCCAGCTCGGCGCGCGGCGGAGCGCCGCGTGCACGGCGCGGCGGACGACGGCCTCGTCCAGCGCGGCGGCGTCGAGGGTGTCGGGGGGCGCGGAGGCGACGCCGTCCCCTTGCTGCCCAACGCCTAACGCCGACGCGTCCAGCACCCCCTCGTCGTGCAGCATCGCCACCAGCGACGCCCGCTCCCGCGCCCGCTCGGCCCGCGCCTCGGCCAGCGCGTCGTCCGCGAGGAGCCCGACCTCGTGCCGCAGCTCGACGTCGCGCCCGGCCCACCAGCCGGCGAGCGGCGCCAGGTCGTGCGTGTTGACGGTGGCGAGGGCCGGCCGCGGATAGCGCCGCGGGGGCGTGAACGCCCCGCCCGCCCCGCGCTCGAAGTACAGCACCCGGCTGGAGAGCACCCCCCACCGCGCCAGGGCCGGCCGCACTTCGGGCGGCACCGTCCCCAGGTCCTCGCCGACGACCAGCGCCCCCGCCCCGCCGTTCGCCCGCACGCTCTCGACGGCGAGCACGCCCAACAGCGCCTCGGCCGGGAACCGCACGTACGCGCCGTCGGCCCCCGACAGCCCGTCGGCGATCCAGAACTGGCGGAAGAGGCCGAGCGCGTGGTCGATCCGGAGCGCGCCCGCGTGCGCCATGCCGGCGCGCACCAGCTCGGCCCAGTCGCGGTAGCCGCGCTCCGCGAGCACGCGCGGGTGCCACGGCGGCAGCCCCCAGTTCTGCCCCTCGGGGCCTAACGGGTCGGGCGGCGCGCCGATGCTCGCGCCGCGCACGTAGAGCCCCGGGTCCCCCCACGCGTCCGCCCCCGCGGGCGACGCGCCGACCGCGAGGTCCTGGTAGAGGCCCACCGGGAGGCCTAACGCCCGCCCCCGCGCCGCCGCCGCCGCGAGCTGCCGGTCCAGCTCGAACTGCGCCCAGCGGTGGAAGTCGACGGCCTCCGCGTGCTCGGCGGCGAACGCCCGCGCCGCCGCGCCCTCCGCGTCGTGCAGCTCGGCCGGCCACTCGGGCCACCAGCCGATCCCCCGGGCGCGGAAGTGCTCGTCGAGCGCGGCGAACAGCGCCCACCGGTCGAGCGCGGCCCCCTCGCGGGCGGCGTAGGCCTCGAACGCGCGGCGGCGCGCGTCGCCCGCGGGGCGGCGCCGGAAGGCCCGGTGCAGCGCGTCGAGCGCGGGGCGCTTGGCAGACATCACGCCCCGGTGGTCCACGTGGTCGCGGGCGCGCAGGGCGCCTAACGCCGCCGCGTGCGCCGGGTCGGCGAGCAGCGCGCGCGCGGCCGCGTCGTCCGCCAGCTCGGGCACCGCCTCGACATCGAGGTAGAGCAGGTGCCGGTAGCGGCGGCTCGCGGGACTGTACGGGCTCGGCTCGGCGCCGTCGGTGCGGAGCGCGTGCAGCGGGTTCACGCCCACGAAGCCTGCGCCGTGGGCCGCCGCGAGCTCCAGCAGCGCGTGCAGGTCGGTGAGGTCGCCGACGCCCCAGTTCCGCCGCCCGCGCACGGCGTAGAGGTTGGCCGTCACGCCCGCCGCGCGCTCCGCGCCCAACAGCACGGCCGGGTCGGCGCACCGCGGCGGCGCGACCACCAGCGCCTGTTCCGCCGCCCGCTCCCCGAAGGTGCCGCGCACCGTCGCGCGCAGCCGGTGGTAGCCGACCGGCACGTCGCTCCCGCTGATCGCGACCGCGCACGTGCCGTCCGCGGCGACGGGCGCCCGGCCCCCCGCCGCGCGGCGCGTGCCGTCCTCGCACGCCAGCTCCAGGTGCCACGCGACCGTCCCGCCCGCGGCGTCAGGCACCGTCAGCGTCGCCCCCGCCGCCCCCGCCGCGCCGGTCACGCGCGACGGCGGCAGCGGGCGCTCGCGGTCCCGGGCCACGAGCGCGTCCAGCGCCCGCCCGGCCGCCGCGTCGTCGGCGACGTCGTGGCCGAGCGCGGCGAGGAGCCGCTCCCGCGCGACGTCGCTCGCGAAGACGGTGCTGCCGTCCATCGCCTCGTACCCGTCCAGCATCCCCTCGTACGCCGCGAGCCGCCGCAGCGCCGTCTCGCCCGCGCTCACGCGGCGGGCTCCCCCGCGGGCTCGTGAGGCGCGGCCGCCGCGTCCGCCGCGCCGGGGTCCCCGTCGGGGGCAGCCCCGGCGTCCGCCGGCGCGCCTTCGGCCACCAGCACCAGCACGCCTAACGGCGGCAGCGTCAGCTCCACGCTCCGCGCATGCCCGTGGAAGGGCGCCCCGTCCGCCGCCACCCGCTCCGCCGGCCCGAGGCCGCTCCCGCCGAACCGCCGGTCGTCGCTGTTGAGCGCCACGCGGTAGCCCCCGGCCGCCGGCGCGCCCACGCGGTACCGCTCGCGCGGCACCGGCGTGAGGTTCATGACCACGAGCGCCGGCGGGTCGCCGTCGTCGCCGTAGCGCGCCCAGCTCACCACGCTCTGGTCGCGGTCGGCGAGGTCCACCCACTGGAAGCCGCGCGGCTCGTGGTCGTGCCGCCAGAGCGCGGGCTCCGCCTGGTAGACGGCGCCCAGCGCCCGCACGAACGCGCCGAAGCCGGCCCGCATCTCGCCGCCCGCGCTCGCCCAGTCCAGCCCGACGTCGTGGTTCCACTCGCCCCACGGCGCCAGCTCGGTGCCCATGAACAGGAGCTTCTTCCCGGGCCGCGTGAACTGGTAGGCCAGCAGCGCCCGCAGGTTCGCGAACTTCTGCCACCCGTCGCCCGGCATCTTGCGCAGCAGCGAGCCCTTGAGGTGCACCACCTCGTCGTGCGACAGCGGCATCACGAACCGCTCGCTGTACTCGTACATCATCGCGAAGGTGAGCTTGTCGTGCGCGTGGCGCCGGTACAGCGGGTCGTTCTTGAAGTACTCCAGGGTGTCGTGCATCCACCCCATGTTCCACTTGAGCGTGAACCCCAGCCCGCCCTGCGCCGCCGGCCCGCTCACCTGCGGCCACGACGTGCTCTCCTCGGCCACGGTGAAGCAGCCCGGCGCGTCCTCGCGCACGGCCGCGTTCACCGCCCGCAGGAACGCGATGGCCTCGAGGTTCTCGCGGCCGCCGTAGCGGTTGCGCAGCCACTGCCCCGGCGCCCGCGAGTAGTCGAGGTAGAGCATGCTCGCCACCGCGTCCACGCGCAGCCCGTCCACGTGGAACTCGTGCAGCCAGTAGAGCGCGTTGGCGAGCAGGAAGTTGAAGACCTCCGTCCGCCCGTAGTTGAAGATCAGCGTCCCCCAGTCCGGGTGCTCGCCGAGCCGCGGGTCGGCGTGCTCGTAGAGCGCGGTGCCGTCGAAGCGGCGGAGCGCGTGGTCGTCCTTGGGGAAGTGGGCCGGCACCCAGTCGAGGATCACGCCGATCCCGGCCTGGTGCAGCGTGTCGATGAGGAAGCGCAGGTCGTCGGGCGTGCCGTAGCGCGACGTGGGCGCGTAGAACCCGGTGACCTGGTAGCCCCACGACCCATAAAAGGGGTGCTCGGCCAGCGGCAGGAACTCCACGTGCGTGAAGCCCAGCCCCTTCACGTGCTCCGCCAGGTGCGGCGCCAGCTCGCGGTAGCCGAGGAAGCGGTCCGGGTCGCGCGGGTCGCGGAGCCAACTGCCGAGGTGGACCTCGTAGATGGCCATCGGCTCGCGGAGGACGTCGCCCGCGGTCCGGGCGGCGCGCGCGTCCATCCACGCCGCGTCGTTCCACGCGTACGCGCCCTCGGCCGCGACCACGCTCTCCGTGCGCGGCGCCGGCCGCATGGCGAAGGCGAACGGGTCGGTCTTGCGCCGCGGCCACCCCTCGCGCGTCACCAGGTCGTACTCGTACTCCGCGCCGACGCCGACGCCGGGCACGAACAGCTCCCACACGCCGCTCGCGCCCAGCCGGCGCATCAAAAAGCGGCGCGGGTCCCACTGGCACCACGGCCCCACCACGCTCACCCGCCGCGCGTTGGGCGCCCACACCGCGAACGCCACCCCGGCCACGCCGTCGATGGTGCGCGCGTGCGCGCCCATCACCTCCCACAGCCGCCGGTGCGTCCCCTCCCCGAACAGGTGCAGGTCGACGGCGCCCACCGTGGGCAGGAAGCGGTACGGGTCGTCCGCGACCCAGTGCCCGCCGCCCGGGAAGGTGAAGCGCAGCCGGTAGCGGAGCGGCATCGCCGCGCCCGGCAGGAAGGCGCCGAAGAGCCCGGGCGCCTCCTCGCCTAACGCCACCCGCGGCATCGACTCCAGCACGTCGGCCGCGCCGTCGTCGCCCGGCACGTCCACGCCGCCGAGCAGCACCGCCTCGCACCCGCTGGCGTCCGGGTGCCAGGCGCGGAGCACCACGCCGGCCGCGCCGTCCACCGTGGCCGGGTGTGCGCCCAGCAGCGCGTGCGGGGCGTCCAGCTCCCCGCGCCGCAGCCGCGCGACGAGGTCGGCCGGGGGCGCGGGGGCCGGGGGCGCGGGGGCCGGGGGCGGTGACACGGCCGCCGCGCGGCTCACGTGCCGCCCCCGGCGGTGAGGTCGGCCAGGATCGCGCCGCCGCCCACGGCCAGCACGTTCACCGCGGCCGCGCCCTCGCTCGTCGCGCCGCTCAGCGCCAGCCGCCGCTCGGCGCCGTGGCGCAGCAGCACGAGCGAGAAGCCCTCCACCGCCGCCGAGTCGCCGTCGAGGGCGCGCGGCGCGTCGTCCTCGCGCGCCGTGTCGAGCAGCGCCACCCACGTGCCCGGGTCCGGCACCGCGGGCGCCGTGCAGGCCATCGTCTCGAACCCGCCGTTCAACCAGAGCAGCATCGTGTCCCCCTTGACCGGGCGCCCCCGGTCGTCGGTCTCGTCCGCGGCCTCGCCGCTGATGAGCATGCCTAACACGCGGCGGGTGCCGTCGCGCCAGTCGGCCTCGGTCATCTCGCGCCCGTCGGGGCGGAGCCAGGTCAGGTCCTTCGCCCCCTCCGCGCCGATCGGCCGGCCGCGGAAGAAGCTGCGCCGCCGGAGCACCGGGTTCGCGTGCCGAATGGCCACCACCCGCCGCGCGAACGCGAGCATCCCCGCCTGCCAGTCGGCCAGCGACCAGTCCACCCAGCTCGTCGGGTTGTCCTGCGCGTAGGCGTTGTTGTTCCCGCCCTGCGTGCGCCCCACCTCGTCGCCGTGCGACAGCATGGGCACGCCCTGCGAGAAGGCGAGCGTCGCCAGCATGTTGCGCATCGCGCGGCGGCGGCGCGCGTTGACGGCCGGGTCCGGCGTCTCGCCCTCGGCCCCCCAGTTGCGGCTCAGGTTGTCGTCGTGCCCGTCGCGGTTCCCCTCGCCGTTGGCCTCGTTGTGCTTGCGCTCGTAGCTCACGAGGTCGCGCAGCGTGTAGCCGTCGTGCGCGATCACGAAGTTGACGCTCGCGTACGCCGCCCGGTCGCTCCACGCGTACACGTCGCTCGACCCCGACAGCCGGCTCGCCAGCTCGGGCACCACGCCCGCGTCCCCGCGCCAGAAGCGCCGCACGCAGTCGCGGTACTTGCCGTTCCACTCGGCCCACCCCACCGGGAAGTTGCCGGCCTGGTACCCACCCGGCCCCACGTCCCACGGCTCCGCGATGAGCTTCACGCGGCTCAGCACGGGGTCCTGGTGGATGATGTCGAAGAAGCTCGACAGCCGGTTCACCTCGTAGAGCTCGCGCGCCAGCACCGGCGCGAGGTCGAAGCGGAAGCCGTCGACGTGCATCTCGGTCACCCAGTAGCGCAGCGAGTCCATGATGAGCTGGATCGTGCGCGGGTGCATCATGTTGAGCGAGTTGCCCGTCCCCGTAAAGTCCATGTAGTACCGGGGATTGTCGGGCATCAGGCGGTAGTACGCCTTGTTGTCCACGCCGCGCAGCGACAGCGTGGGGCCCATGTGGTTCCCCTCGCCGGTGTGGTTGTACACCACGTCCAGGATCACCTCGATCCCGGCGGCGTGGAGCTTCTTCACCATGGTCTTGAACTCGTACACCTGCTGCCCGTACACGCTGCGCTGCGTGGCGTAGCGGATGTCCGGCGCGAAGAACGCGATGCTGTTGTACCCCCAGTAGTTCGTCAGCCCCCGCTCGGCTAAGTGCCGATCCACGACGAAATGGTGCACCGGCAGCAGCTCCACCGCCGTCACGCCGAGCGACGTGAAGTGGTCGAGCATCGGGTCGCTGCAGAGGCCGAGGTAGGTGCCGCGGAGGTGCGGCTCCACGTCGGGGTGCCCGACCGTCATCCCCTTCACGTGGCACTCGTAGATCACCGTGCGGTTCCACGGCGTCTTGGGCGCGCGGTCGTCGCCCCACGTGAACGCGTCGTCCACCACCACGCTCTTCACCGCCCCGCTCGCGTCGTCGTCGGGGTTGAGCTCCAGGTCCTCGCGCCGCCCGCCCACCTTGTAGGCGAACAGCGCGTCGCTCCACGCGATCTCGTTGCTCACCGCCTTGGCGTAGGGGTCGATGAGCAGCTTGGCGGCGTTGAACCGGTGTCCCTGCTCGGGCGCGTACGGCCCCGAGACGCGGTAGCCGTAGAGCTGCCCCGGGCGCACGTCCGGCAGGTAGCAGTGCCACACCTGGTCCGAGCGCTCGCGGAGCGGGATGCGCGTGTGCTCGCGCGCGTCGGTGGGCCCGTCGAACAGGCACAACTCCACGCCCGTGGCGTTCTCGGAGAAGAGCGCGAAGTTGACGCCGCCGCCGTCCCAGGTGGCGCCTAACGGGAAGGGCTGGCCGGGCCAGACGCGCATCAGCGGGGCCCGCGGGCGCGGGGGGGGACGGGCGGGCTTGCTCGTAGCACGTACGGGGGGACGGGGACGCGGTCGGGGGGCCGGCGGCGCGCGGGGCGCGCCGCCGCTCCCGCGGGCCCCGTCAAACTAGGGCGACGGCTCAACGTCCGGCGGCGCCGTGCTGGCCGGCAGCCCGTCGTACTGCTCAGGCGGCTGCAGGAAGACGCCGCGCACCCCGGAGGCGCGCACCGCCGCCGCCGTGCGCCCGTCGACGGCGACGAGCTCCCGGTCCTCGGCCAGCCGGAAGCACGGCAGCCCGCCCGCGCGCTCCGGCAGGATGCGGAACGGGGCTGCCACGCGCGGGCGTCCCGGCACCTCGGGCGGCAGGGGCCCGGCGAGCGGCGCCGTGCACGCCACCGCGCCCACCACGTTGGCCAGCCAGTAATCGGTGGCCACGGCCGGCTCCGGGTCGGCGTTGGTGTACAGGTGGGCCGGGAAGTACTCGACGTTGTCCACGCCCGCCCCGTCGAGCGCGTCCCGCAGCGCCGACGACACCACCGGGCAGGGCCCGTCGAGCAGGTCGCTCGGCCGCTGCCCCCACGCCGAGATCACGACGCGCGTGGGGCCGGTCGGCGCCGTGGGGCCGCCCCGGACAGGGACGCCAAGACGCAACTCGTGGAGCAGTGGCGTCTCGATGGCGACCAGGAGCCAGCCGTCGGGGTGGACGTCCTGCCGCAGCAGGACGTACGGAGCGGGCGCGCTCACGTCGGCCGGCGGCTCACCGCCGCAGGCGGTACACGGCGACCACGGCCTTGCGCAGCGGGATCACCTCGGCCCCGCGGCGCACGCGCAACTCGGCCGCAGAGCCGTCCGGCGTGCGTGAGAAGACCAGCTCGGCGGGGGTCCCGACTGGCGCGGTTCGCGCCGCCTCCGGCGGCCCGAGCGCGACGCCCGCGCGCGCCAGGGCGGCGGCGGTCTCGTCGAAGTCGAAGGTCGTCTGGTACGAGAGCCCCGCGGCCCGGTCGGCGAAGGTCAGAAACTTGGGGATGGGCAACCCGGCCGCCACCGTCGGGTGAGCGAACGGCACCGGGACAGCCGCATCGCGCTCGCCGTTGAAGTACTGGACAGTGCTGAGTCGCGTTGGGGTAGGCAGCCCCTCGGCAGCCGGCACCCAGCGGTAGCGCGTGCGGTACGCGGCCCATAGGCCGAGCGGGAGCCGCGCGCGGTACTCACGCACAAGCGAGTCATCTTCCTGCGCATCATCGAGCACGCTGGTGACCATGCGGGCGCGGTCTACAGTCGGCGGGAAGCCGGTCGCTCGGTGCCAGTCGTCGTGCGCGACAGCGGCCTGGCCGAAGAACACCTCGACCTGACGCCCCTCGCCGGACAGCCAGACAGCTACTGCACCGCCCGGTGCCATCCCAGCGACCAACTCGTCGTAGTGCCCTCGGCCGGATCTTGCGCGTGCGCTCGCGAATCCGGCCGCGAACAGCCGGGCGATGCTGTCACGCGGGAGGGCGAACTCGCCGCGATACAGTTTGTTCTCGATGTACGAGAAGTACGCGATGGTAAACCGGTCCGGCACCTCCCGAGGCACGTCGTCGTCGGTGTAGATCGAGCTCGCGAACCCCCAACCCTTGTGAATGCGAGCCGAAGCGGGGATGTACGCACCCGCGTTGCCTGGTCCGAGAAAGTCTCCGCCGAGCACCCGCGTCGGACACCCGAGGGGAGCGCTGTTGCTGCCCGTGTAGACGAACTTGCCGTTGTCGCTCACCCGGCGCTCCACTACGTGAGGTGTGGGATCTCTCGTCGCCTGACCGGACACGTCACATCCTGACGTGCCGGCCGCAGCCAGCGCGAGACACACGCCGAATCGCAAGACACCCCTCAGCGGCATGGTCACGCGTACCGCCCTACCCCGGGTTGACGAGCCGCCATGGACGCACGCGGCCGGGGCCCTGCCCGGTCTGCCGCAGTACCCGGACGAGCATGGCGAACTCATCGGCGAAGGAGATGTGAAGGAACTGGTGCCGGAGCGTGCGGATCGCCTCATCCTGGTCGTCCTCCCAGTACCGGTACGTCGTCGGGCGCCCGGCGCGTGCCTCGGTCATCACGCGGTCGCGCCCGGGTACGCCGTCCGTGCTGTACGTCCCTTCCAACTCGGCCACGACCTTGATGCGCTGGCGACGAAGGAATTCCCCCATCAGATGCAGCGCGAGGAACGTGTACTCCCGCCGCACCATCGCCCGCCGGGCCCGCAGGCGGTAGCCCCACAACGTGGAGAATTCCCAGCTCAGCTCCGAGCCGCCGGGCTGCTGCCGGTACCACCCGCGATCGGCCAGGAACTGCCCGACGTCGTAGGCGATCGTACCGGAGACGAGCAGCTTGTCTTCCGGCCCGTCCCGGTACCCGCCGCCCACGTCCGAGTGCGCGCCGGGTAGGAACACCTCGGTGCCCTTCGTGCCCGAACTGGCGATGTTGGTCAGCGAGAAGCGCAAGCGGTACTCCTCCGCGGCGCTCAACTGGTAGACCGCCGCCGCCTCCCGGATGGCGTCCAGGTGGAGCACCCGCGTGTTGTAGGCGTACGACGCGCTGAGCGAGACGTCGTACGACGACACCGTGTCGAACAGCCCCACCGCCGCGACCTCGACCACGCCGACGTCCCACCCAGCGTTCTCCAACTGCGTCTTGAGCCGGACGCCGCGTTGTCCTTCGAGGCCGAACGGCGTGTCGTGCAGCACGCGGTGCACGCAGTGGCGCGCCGCTGCGGCTCCGCGGCTGAACCCACAGGTGTCCACGGTAACCTTCTCGATGAACGTGCCCTCCTGCTCGAGCCCGGGCAGTTCACCGATACGGCGTACCGCCGTCGCCAGCCCCTTCGTGACCCGCTGGACGATGCCCGTCACCCCCGACCCGAGCGCGTAGCCGAACAGACTGTCGCCATCCTCGTTCGTGGTGCCGATGCCCTCGGTGTAGACGTGCACGTAGTACGTGTAGCCCGGCGCCGATTCGCCCACGTTCGCCTCCAGCCGCGAGACGTTCGAGTGGTCACCCTCGTAGCTCGTCTCGCCGCCGCCGTGCGCCTTGTAGACGGCGGCAGCCCGGGCCGGCGAGAGGTTCCCGCCGCCCATCACCGGATCGAGCGCGTCCCGCGTGGCCACCTGCCGCGCCTGGACGTTCCGCCGGTTGTTCCGGGTGCCGTCGAAGAAGAGCGTGAGCCGGATGGTCACGTTCCGCACGTCCGGGGGCGGCTCCGGGCCCGGGCGCAGCACCCCTTCGCCGATCTGCATCGGCGACGCTACCCCGCAATCGTCGAGCCGCGCGCCAGCCGGTCGAGCCCGGCCAGCGGAATCCCCACCCAGTCCGGCCGGTTGCGCAGCTCGTAGGTCACCTCGTACACCACCTTCTCCAGCTCGAACAGGGCGAGCAGCGCCTCCTCCCCCGCCCGCGTCGACGGCAGGTACGCCGCCGCCCCGCCCGCGAAGTAGGCGTCCAAGAACGCCCGTCGCGCGCCCTGCTCCCACGCCGCCACGCGCTCCGCCGCCTGCGGCGACCCGTCGGCCGCCCGCTCCGCGAACGCCGCCGCGTACCCAAACGACCGGAGCATCCCGGCCACGTCGCGCAGGGGCGCGTGCTTGCGGCGACGCTCCGCCAGCGGCTTCGCCGGCTCCCCCTCGAAGTCGATCACGTAGAGCCCGCCGTCGCTGCCGCGGATCACCTGGCCGAGGTGGTAGTCGCCGTGGTGGCGCATGGCGGCGCCGGCGTCGTCGCCGAGCGACGCGGCGGTGCGCGCGATGAGCCCGCGCACGTCGGCCTGGCGCGCGTGCAGCACGGCCGCGCCTGGCTCCGCGCTCCCCTCCGCCGCCCGCACGGCGTCGCCTAACGCCCGCTCGGCGGCCGCCGCCCAGCGCGCCACGTCCGCCGCGGTCGCGGGCTCGGGGGCGAAGTCGGGGTCGGCGGCGTCGCCCGCGAGGGCATCGTGCAGCGCGCGCGTGACGGCGCCGAGCCGCCCGGCCTCGTCCGCGTAGTCGCCGCCCGCGTCGCCCGCCAGGAAGGCCGCGGCGGCGCGCACGGCGTGCGCCCACGCGTCCTCCGCGCCCGGCACGAGCTGCTGCGCCATCCCCACCACCGCGTCGCCCCCGGGGCGGCGCAGCGTGAGCGTGCCTAACAGACGCGGCGTGTGCGGGAAGCCTCGACGCGCCAGGAACCGCCCCACCTCGACGTCCGGGTTCTCCCCCGTCTCCACGCGGCGAAACAGCTTGAGCATCACCCCCGCGTCCGGGTAGACGAGCGACGTGTTGCTCTGCTCCGCCGAGCTGACGCGCGAGCCGGCGGACGGCGGGAGCGCCGCGCCGTCGAGCGGGGCCGCGTCGAGGACGCCGCCTAACGTCGCGCCCCCGCGCACCGCGTCGTAGAGCCAGCCCCGGAACCCGGCGTCGAGCGCCGCGTCCTCGACGCCGCCGTCCGCCGCGCGCACGAGCGGGACCAGCAGTTCGTACGGCGTGCCGTCGCCCACCGCCACGCGCACCGTGGCGAGCGCGGTCGGGGGGTCGCCGCGCAGGGGGGCGAGGGTGGGCACGTCGAGCACGCGCACCGCGCCCCCGCGCGCCCCCGACCAGCGCCGCCCGGCGAGGAAGGGGCCGAGCGCGTCGGGGGTCACGTACGGGGCCCAGCCGGCCGGCCCGCTCACCGCGCGGCGCCCTCGGCCGGGGCGTCGGGACCGGCGCCTTCGAGCCGGAACGCGAAATACCCGTAGGGCGCGAACGTCAGCACGTACGGCCGCTCCGCGCTCACCACCGGGAACGCCCGGTGGCTCCACAGGTCCACCGGCACCCGCCCGGCGAAGCGCGACAGGTCCAGCTCCCCGAACTCCGTGCTCCGCGCCAGGTTGACCGCCACGAGTACCGTTTCGCCCTCGTACTCGCGCAGGAACGCCAGCACGCGGCGGTTCTCCGGGTTGAGGAACTCGATCGTCCCCCGCCCGAACACCTTGGTCTGCCGCCGCGCCTGGATCGCGCGCCGCATCCAGCGGAGCGGGCTCGCCGCCGACCGCTCCTGCGCCATCACGTTCACCGCCGAGAAGCCGTAGGGGGCGTCGATGATGAGCGGGTGGTAGAGCGCGGCCGCGTCGGCCTCCGAGAAGCCGGAGTTCCAGCTCCCGTTCCACTGCATCGGCGTGCGCACGCCGTTGCGGTCGCCGAGGAAGACGTTGTCCCCCATCCCGATCTCGTCGCCGTAGTACACGATCGGTGTGCCGGGGAGCGAGAGGAGGAGCACGTTCATCAGCTCCACCTTCCGCCGGTCGCCGCCCATGAGCGGCGCGAGCCGGCGGCGGATCCCGACGTTGATGCGCATCCGCGGGTCCTTGGCGTACTCGCGGTACATGTAGTCGCGCTCCTCGTCGGTCACCATCTCGAGCGTGAGCTCGTCGTGGTTGCGGAGGAAGATCGCCCACTGGCACTCCGGCGGGATTTCGGGCGTGCGCGCCATGATCTCGACGATCGGCGTGCGGTCCTCCCGAGCCACCGCCATGTACATCCGCGGCATCACCGGGAAGTGGAACGCCATGTGGCACTCGTCCCCGTCGCCGAAGTAGGGCCGGACGTCCGGCGGCCACTGGTTCGCCTCGGCGAGGAAGATCCGCCCCTGGTACTCGGCGTCCATCGCCGCCCGCAGCTTCTTGAGCACCACGTGCGTCTCGGGCAGGTTCTCGCAGTTCGTGCCGTCGCGCTCGATGAGGTACGGGATCGCGTCCAGCCGCAGCCCGTCGACGCCCATGTCGAGCCAGAAGCGCATCACGTCGGTGACGGCCTCCAGCACCTCGGGGTTGTCGAAGTTGAGGTCCGGCTGGTGACTAAAGAACCGGTGCCAGAAGAACTGCTGCGCCACCGGGTCCCAGGTCCAGTTGCTGGTCTCGGTGTCGGTGAAGATGATGCGCGTCCCGGCGTACTTGTTCGGGTCGTCGCTCCACACGTACCAGTCGCGCTCGGGGCTCCCCTTGGGGGCGTGGCGCGCGCGTTGGAACCAGGGGTGCTGGTCCGAGGTGTGATTAATGACCAGCTCGGTGATTACGCGCAGCCCCCGGGCGTGCGCCGCGTCGAGGAACTGCTTGAAGTCCTCGACCGTGCCGTACTGCGGGTGCACGGCCTTGTAGTCGGCGATGTCGTACCCGTCGTCGCGGAGCGGCGACGGGTAGAACGGCAGCAGCCACACCGCGTCCACGCCTAACGACTGGATGTAGTCGAGCTTGTCGAGCAGCCCGCGGAAGTCGCCGTAGCCGTCCCCGTTGCCGTCGCGGTACGCCTTGACGTGGAGCTGGTAGATGATGGCGTCCTTATACCAGAGCGGGTCGGCCTGGGCGGGGGCCGGCACGGGCTCGGCGGCGGGGGCGTCTTCGCGTTTCATGCGGAGGTGCGTGGGACGAGATAGCGACGGTCGACGGGGCTGTCATCCTGAGCGCAGCGAAGGATCGCTGCGTGTGGCACACTCGACCGGGCCCCGCGACCAGCCGGGCCGCCCCGCGCCACGCACACCGATCCTTCGCTGCGCTCAGGATGACACCGGGGAGGGAGCGTCCCCTCCCCGGCCGGTTCCTACCGCACCCTCAGTGCCCCGGCGCCGCGTCCGGCGCCGGGTCGGGCACGGTCGCCCCGCGGGCGTCCGTGTCCAGCCCCGGCGCGTGCCGCGGGTCGTCCGGGCGCACCCGCTTGCCCGGCCGCGCCGCCACCCGGAACGCGTGCGCCGGCTGGTCGCGCGGGTCCAGCCGCACGTAGTTCCGCGCCCCGCGCCACCGGTAGCGCGCCCCGCTCAGCAGGTCCTCCACCTCGTACGTCTCCTCCGGCCCGATGCCCATGTCGGCGATCGGCACGGTCACGTACGCCCACCGCACCGTGTGCGGGTCGAGGTTCACCACCACCAGCACGTCCGCCTCGTCCGGCCCGCCGGCGCGCCGCGCGAACAGCATCGCGTCGTCCTCGACCGGGTGGAACGTCACGTTGTCCTGCCGCTGGAGCGCCGGCTCCGCGCGGCGCACGGCGTTGAGCCGCCGGATGTCCGCGTCGAGGTTGGGCTGGCGCGCGTAGTCGCGCGGGCGGAGCTCGTACTTCTCCGAGTCCAGGTACTCCTCGCTCCCCGGCCGCACCGGCACGTTCTCGAACAGCTCGTAGCCGCTGTAGATGCCGTAGAGCGGCGAGAGCAGACCGGCCAGCAGCAGCCGCTGGCGGAACATGCGCGGCCCGCCCGTCACCAGCGACTCGTGCAGGATGTCGGGCGTGTTGCAGAAGAAGTTGCCGCGGTGGAACTGGCAGACCTCGGGCGAGAGGAACTCGCCGAGCCACTGCTCCAGTTGCCACTTCTCGGTCTTCCAGGTGAAGTAGCCGTAGCTCTGCGAGAAGCCGAGCTTGGCCAGGTGCAGCAGCTTGTTCGGCTTGGTGAAGGCCTCGCTGAGGAACACCGCGTCCGGGTAGCGCTGCCGCACCTCGGCGATGGCCCACTCCCAGAACGCGAACGGCTTGGTGTGCGGGTTGTCGACGCGGAAGGTGCGCACGCCGCGCGCGCACCAGAACAGGAGCACGTCGCGGCAGGCGTTCCACAGCCCCTCGCGGTCGTCGCACCAGAAGTCCAGCGGGTAGATGTCCTGGTACTTCTTGGGCGGGTTCTCGGCGTAGGCGATGCTCCCGTCGGCGCGCTTGCGGAACCAGTCCGGGTGCTCCGTCACCCACGGGTGGTCGGGGGCGCACTGGAGCGCGTAGTCGAGCGCGATCTCCAGCTTCAGCTCGCGCGCCCGGGCGACGAACCGGTCGAAGTCCTCCAGCGTGCCTAACTGCGGGTGCACCGCGTCGTGCCCGCCCGCCTCCCCGCCGATCGCCCACGGGCTCCCCACGTCGTCGGGCGTCGGGGTGAGGGTGTTGTTGCGACCCTTGCGGTGGGCGACGCCGATCGGGTGGATGGGCGGCAGGTACACCACGTCGAAGCCCAGCGCCGCCACGCGCGGCAGCAGCGCCTCGGCCTCGCGGAAGGTGCCGTGGCGCGCGGGGTCGTCGGTGGCCGAGCGGGGGAAGAACTCGTACCAGCTCGCGAAGGCGGCGGCCGGGCGCTCCACCAGCACCGGCAGCTCGCGGTCGTACGTGCTCAGGTCCGACGGCGCCGCGTGCTCGCGCATGAGCGCCAGCAGCTCGGTGCTCACGCCGGCGCGCACGCGCGTCTCGGCGTCCTGCGCGGCGTCGGCCAGCACCTTCGCGTACCCCTCCAACTGCGTGCGCCCCTCGCCGAACCGGGTGCGCCGCGCGGCCGCCTCCACCTGCCGCGCGCCGTCCAGCAGCTCCACGCCGACGTCCTGCCCGGCGTCGGCCTTCTTCGCGAGGCCCGCGCGCCAGGTGCCGAACACGTCCGTCCACGCCTCGACCGTGAAGTGGTACGTGCCTAACGCGTCGACGCGGAAGGCGGCGTGCCAGCGGTCCTCGGCCGGCGCGTAGGTCATCTCGACGTAGCGCGGGGCGTCGTCGCCGGGGGCGCGGAGGCGGACGCGGGCGCGGAGCTGGTCGTGGCCGTCCTTGAAGACGTCGGCGCCCACGTGCACCGCCTCCCCCGTGACGCGCTTGACCGCGAAGCGGCCGGCGTCCACGGCCGGCGTCACGTCGCTGATGATGACGGCCGGGAAGCTGACGGGCGCGGGCCGGGCCGCGCGGGGGGCGGGGCGCGCCGCGCCCTTGGCGGCGGACTTGGCCGCGGGGGCGGCCGTAGCGCTCGGGGTCGCCGCCTCGGCGGCGGCGCTCGCGGCAGCACTCTGGGCGCCGGCGCCGCGCGCGGCGCGCCCGCGCGAGGGGGAGATGCGGCGGTCGCTCTTATCGGACATGCGGGCGGGGGTCGGGAGGAGTCGTGGCCGCGCCCGCGGGGGCAGCGGCCGCCGTCCCGCCCAACCTAGCGAGCCCGGGGCGCCGGTCCGACCGCACAGGGGCCGAAAGCGGGGGACAGATCGCGATACGGTGTCATCCTGAGGAGCAAAGCGACGAAGGATCGCTGGCCCTGGCGACGGACCCCCGGGGGGTCGCCAGCCGGTCCAGCGATCCTTCGCTGCGCTCAGGATGACAGGGGGGTGCCCCCCCTGCCCCGCATCACGGCATCGTCAGCGCCGCCGTCGTCGCCTCGCCCGCGCCGGCCGTCTCCACGACGAACACCACGCGCCGGTTGAGCTCCGCGCCCTGCGCGTCGCCCGACGCGCCCGGCCGCACCTGCCGCGACTCGCCGTAGCCCACGGCCCGGAGCTGCTGGTCGCCCAGCCCCTTGCTCACGAGGAAGTCCTTGACCGCGCCCGCGCGCCGGCGCGACAGGTCGAGGTTGTAGCGCGGGGCGCCGGCCGGGTCGGCGAAGCCCTCGACCGTGACCAGCGCGCCGCCGTAGTACTTCTGCACCACCGAGGCGAAGCGCTCGAGCGCCGCCTGGTCCTCGGCGCGCACGCTCGCGTCGTCGAAGGCGAAGTGCACGGGCATGGCGAACTTTACCGAGTTCTCCATCGCCGTGATGCGCGCGCCGAACTCGGTGCGCAGCGTCTGCAGCTCGCCGCGGAGCGCGGTGAGGTCGGTGCGGAGCTGCGCGACGTCGCGCCCCGCGGCGCTGTCGGCGGCGGCGCGCGCGAGGCGCTCCGACTCCACCTGGCGGTTCACGTACTTCTTGGTGGCGCAGGCGGTGGTGTTGAGGGCGGCGAACGCGGCGAGCGTCGCGAGCGCGAGGGCGCGCGCCGGGCGGGCGGCGTGGGACATGAGCGGTCTCCTGTGCTGGGTCGCGGGCGCGGCCGCCGGCCGACTGCCGGCGGCGCGCCGCACGCCGGGGCACGTTAGGGGCCCGGTGCCTAACGCCGAGTGACTCCGGTCACCGCCCCGCCCCGCGGCGGGGGCGGAGAGCGTGTCGCGGCGCACGCCCCGCGGCGATTTGTGCGCCCGGTAGCACCATTGTTACCGCGGTCACGCGACCTGCGTCACCAACGGGGCGTGGCGCGCGCGCCCGCCGGTCGTCCGCGCGCGAGCCCGGCTACAACTCCACGCCTACAACTGCACCCCGCTCTTGCTCAGCCACTCCCCGCCGTCCACGACGAAGATCCCGCCCGTGATCCAGTCGCCGGCCGGCGAGGCGAGGAACGCGACCATCTGGCCGATGTCGCGCGGCTGGCCCCAGCGCTGGAGCGGGATCGCCTTCCGCGCGTACTTGGCCATGGCGGCGTCGGCCGCCGCGAACACGTCGGGCACGCCCGAGTCCGGCAGCGGCGTGAACGCCTTGCGCACGCCCTCGGTGGGGATGGGGCCCGGGGCGATGGCGTTGACGCGCACGCCGTGCGGCGCCCACTCCACGGCCAGCGTGCGCGTGAGCGCGTCGACGCCGGCCTTGGCGGCGGTGGCGTGCGCCATCTGCGGCCAGCCGCGGTAGTGCAGCGTCATGCTCACGCTCACGATCCGCCCGCCGCCCTGCGCCTTCATCGCCGGCAGCACGGCCTGCGAGCAGAAGAAGGTGCCGTAGAGGTCGATCTCGATGACGCTCTTCCACGCGTTGGGCGACAGCGACTCGGAGGGCGCGTAGAAGTTGCCGGCGGCGTTGTTGACCAGCAGGTCGATGCGGCCGCGCTCGTTGGTCACCTGCTCGACCATCGCCTTCACCCGCTCCGGGTCGCGCACGTCCACGGCCACGGTGCTCGCCTGCCCGCCTAACGCACGAATGGCCTCGGCGCCCTGGGCGAGGTTCTCGGGCTTGCGGCTCGCGAGCACCACGTGCGCCCCGAGCGCCGCCAGCTCCTCGGCGATGCCGAGCCCGATGCCCGTCCCCCCGCCGGTGACGAGCGCTACCTGGCCGTCGAGCAGGCCGGGGCGGAAGATGGACGGGGCGCGGGACGGCGGGGGCGCGTCGGTCATGGCGGGTGGGGTGCGGGGAACGGAGGCGTCGTCGGACGGCGCAATGTCGTCGCCTGCCCGCGCGCCGGTCAGGGGGTGGGCGCGCGCGCCGGCGGCTCGGTGCTCACCGGCAGGCCGTCGTAGGTTTCTGGAGCCTGCAGCACGAGCCCGCGGAGCCCCGCCGCGCGGAGCCGGGCCGCGACGCGCGCGTCCACCACGACGAGCTCGCGGTCCTCGGCCAGGGGGAACATGCCGATGCCGCCGACCCGCGCCGCGTCGATGCGGAAGGGCGGGCTGAGGGTGGGCGACCGGGCACCGGGCGCAGGCGGGAGCGGCTCGGCGCACTTGATGGCGCCGATCACGTTGGCGATCCAGTAGTCGGTCGCGACGGGCTCGGGCGCGACGTCGGTGAACACGTGCGCGGCGCGGTACTGGATGTTGTCGACGCCGGCGTCGTCGAGTGCCCGGCGCATGGCGTCGGACACGATCCCGCACGGGCCCTCCAGGTAGTCGCTCGGCTCGGCCCCCCAGGCCGACACGACGACGCGCGAGGGCGCGTCCGCCGCGGAGGGTTCGTCGAGGAGCATCCCGATCCTGAGGGCCGGCACCAGGGCGGGGTCGAGTGCGACGAGCTGCCACGCGCCGGGGCGCATGTCCTGGCGCAGGAGCGAGTAAGCGGGCCGGGGCTCGGTCACGTGGGAGCGGGCAGCGGTCAGCGGCGGAGCCGGAACACCTCGACCTTGGCCGCCCGGAGCGTGACCGACTCGGTGCCGCGCCGCACGCGCACTTCGGCGCGCGCGGGGCCGGCGGGGGTCTTCGCGAAGACCAGCTCCGCCGGCGCGCCGGCTCCCGCCCCCGGCTGGACCGCCGCGCCCACGCGCGCCAGCGCCGCCGCCGTCTCGTCGAAGTCGAACGTGATCTCGTACGAGAGGCCGGCGGCACGGTCGTCGAAGGCCAGGTAGCTCGGAACGGGTAACCCGGCGGCGAGGACTTGGGCCGTGAACGGTACCGGCTGGCGACCGCGTTCACCGTTGAAGTACTGCAGCGGATCAAGCTGCGCGGGAAGCGGGACTCCCTCGAACGCCGGAGTCCATCGGTAGCGTGTGCGGTACGCGGCCCAGAGTCCGACAGGAAAGTGTTGCCGATACCGATCCACTAGCGGGTCCGCTGCCGACTCCTCAGCAAGCACATCCGCGACGAACTGGCGACGATCGAGCCCCGAGGGCGCCCCCGTTGCCCGATGAAAGTCCACGTCCGCCACCTGGGCTTGCCCGAAGAACACCTCCACGTGCCGCTCGGGCCCAGCCAGCCACACCGCCACAGCGCCCCCGGGCGCCATCCCGGCGATGAGCATGTCGAAGCGCCCGCGCTTCGTGGGCCCGTACTGAGTGGGATACTCCTCGGCAAGGAGTCGGGCGATGCTGTCGCGCGGCAACGCGAACTCGCCTTGGTAGAACTTGTCCTCCAGATAAGAGAAGTAGGAGACAGTCACCCGGTCCGGTACTGGGCTCGGCGTGTCATCTCCGGTGTAAATCGAGCGCGGTGTTCCCCAGCCCGGGGAGATGGCCGCTGCCGCCGGGATGTACGCGCCACCCGTCCCGTCAGGGGTGAGGAAGTCCCCGCCGAGTACCCGGATGGGTGCGCCCTTCGGCGCGCTGTTGCTGCCGGTGTACGCGAACTTGGCACTGGCGCTCACTGGGCGTCCGGGGCGGGATGGTGGTTGCGCCCCGCGCCCCGCCCCCGCGGCTTCGCACGCGGCTAGGGCGGCGCACAGGAGCGCGCGGGCGACGCGACCGACCCGGCGCGTCGTTGATTGCTGACGACGCATGCGCTTCATCCGCGGTTCACGAGACGCCAGGGTTGCGCAGGCGAGGCGCGCGTCGCGCGCGTCGGAAGAATGCGAACAAGCATGGCGAACTCATCGGCGAACGACACATGCAGGTATTGGTGTCTGAGCGTGCGGATCTGCTCGTCCTGGTCGTCCTCCCAGTACCGGTAGCTCGTCGGTGTGCCCGCACGGGCTTCGGCCAGGATCCGATCGTACCCCGGGACGTGTGTCGCGCTGTAGAATCTGAGCTGGGTCTTCTTCACGGGAATCGCCTCCCTCTCGAAGAACTCAGCCATCAGGAGCAACGGGATAAAGGTGTACTCGCGCCGCACCATGGCGCGCCGCGCCCGCAGCCGGTAGCCCCAGATCATGGAATACTCCCACGTCAACTCGGAGCCCGTCGACACCGTGCGGTACCACCCCCGGTCGGCCATGAACTGTCCGACGTCGTATGCGATCCCGCCGGACACCAGCAGCTTGTTCTCCGGTCCGTCCCGGTAGCCGCCCCCAACGTCCGAGTGGGCGCCGGGCAGGAACACCTCGCGCCCCTTGGGCCCCGCACTCAGGATGTTGGTGAGCGAGAAACGCAGCCGGTACTCCTCCGCCGCCGACAGTTGGTACACGGCCGCCGCCTCCTGCACGGCGTCGAGGCGCAGCAGTCTGGTGTTGTACGAGTAGGACGCGCCGAGCGACACGTCGTACGACGCCACCGTGTCGAACAGCCCCACCGCCTGCACCTCGACCCGGCCCACCTCCCACCCCTGCGCTTCGAGCTGCGCCTTGAAGCGCATGCTGTGGCCGCCCTCCAGCTCAAACGGCCGGTCGTGCAGCACGCGGTGCACGCAGTGGCGCGCCGCCGCCGCCCCGCGGCTGAAGCCGCAGGTGTCCACCGTGACCTTCTCGATGTACGTCGTACCGGGACCGATGCCGCGGATCTGCGCAATCCGGCGCACCGCCGTCGCGAGTCCCTGTGTCACGCGTTGCACGATGCCAGTGATCCCCGAGCCGAGCGCGTACCCGCCGAAGCTGTCGCCCTCCTCGTTCGTCGTCCCGATGCCCTCGGTGTAGACGTGGACGTAGTGCATGTAGCCGGGGGCCGAATTTCTGAGGTTCGCGTCGAGCCGCGACACGTTCGAGTGGTCGCCCTCGTAGCTCGTCTCGCCCCCTCCGTGCTCCCCATACACGCGCCGCGCATCCCCCGGGCGGATGCCGCCGCTGCCGACCGTCGGATCCAGCGCGTCCCCCGTCGCCACCTGGCGCGCCTGCACGTTCCGGCGGTTGTTGCGCGTCCCGTCGAAGAACAGCGTCAGCCGGATCGTCACCACCCGCACGTCCACCGGCGGCTCCGGCGTGAACCGCGGCGCCCCCTCGCCCACCTGCATGCTGGCCTCCGCTGGTGCTCGGGTCTGCCCGCTGCACGAGCCGCGCAAGGCCGAACGCCGTTCGGGCCGCTACTCCGCGCGCCCTGGCCCCATCCCCAGCCGGAGGAAGCTCCGTCGGTGATGTGCGGTCGGTCCCACCGCGCCGATCGCCGCCCGGTGCGCCGCCGTCCCGTACCCCGCGTTCCGCGCCCACCCGTACGCCGGGTGCCGCCGGGCGAGCGCCTGCATCAGCCGGTCGCGCGCCACCTTGGCCACCACCGACGCGCACGCCACCGCGTAGCACCGCCCGTCCCCGCCCACCACCGCCGTGTGCGGCACGCCGAGCGCGCGCACCGGCTTGCCGTCCACCAGTACGTGGTCCGGCGCGGCGCCCAGCCGCCGCTCGAGCCCCGCGAGCGCGCGGCGCATGGCCAGCGTGGTCGCGTGGTAGACGTTCAGCGCGTCCACCTCGCGCGCGCTGGCCGCGCCTAACGCCCACGCCGTCGCGGCGGCCCGCACGCGCGCCGCGGCGGCCTCGCGCGCCGCGGGCGCCAGGCGCTTCGAGTCGTCCACGCCGGGCACCTCGGGCGCGCCGGCCGGCATGACCAGCGCGCATGCGACGACGGGGCCCGCGAGGGGGCCCCGTCCGACTTCGTCCACCGCGGCGAGCCGCGGCCCGTGGGCCGCAAGCAGCGCGCGCTCGGTCTCACTCCAGCGGAGCCCGCCCCCGGCCGGGGCGGGGCGCCGCGGGCTCAGCCCTGCGACTC
>ERZ1066119.363-NODE-363-length-33454-cov-19.792539_pt1 | contig 33454 bp, 22 predicted proteins | sample MGYA00382766_ERZ1066119 | MGnify/ENA primary metagenome ERZ1066119 (study PRJEB33369, sample SAMEA5778349) | biofilm metagenome | biome: Industrial cooling water; feature: Water cooling tower basin; material: Biofilm | place: United Arab Emirates | collected...
TCCACTATCCACTATCCACTATCCACTATCCACTATCCACTATCCACTATCCACTGTCCACTGTCAACTATCAACTATCAACTATCAACATATGATAGAAAATTCATTTATTCCCCACGGGCATTGCTATCTTTGGAAACCGGGGCTGGTGTCGTTGCATGTGGTTTCTGACTTGCTGATTGCTCTGGCTTATTATGGGATTTCAATAACCTTAATCTATCTAGCCAAAAAGCGAAAAGACTTACCTTTTAATTGGATATTTTTGCTGTTTGGACTTTTTATCATCGCTTGTGGAACCACGCACTTGATGCAGGTTTGGACGGTTTGGCATCCGATTTATTGGGGATCGGGAACGCTCAAAGCTTTGACTGCGGTAGTTTCCCTCTCTACGGCAGCGTTTCTAATTGCATCAGTGCCGCAAATTTTAGCTTTGCCGAGCGCATCCGAGTTAGAAGCAGCTAACCAAAAACTGCAACAGCAAATCGCCGAACGCGAGCAGGTAGAAGCCGCGCTGCACGCTTCTCAAAGTCGTTTGGCGGGGATTTTGGATATAGCAGATGATGCGATTATCTCGATCGATAAAGATCAAAAGATTACCTTGTTTAATCAGGGAGCAGAAAAAATCTTTGGTTACAGTGCCGCAGAAATTTTAGGACAATCCTTGGATTTACTGTTACCTTCTCGCTTTGGTGAATTGCATAGCCAACACATTGGCGAATTCGCCAAATCGCCCGATGTAACGCGGGGAATGGGAAAACACCGGGAAGTTTTTGGTCGTCGCAAAGATGGTCGGGAATTTGCTGCCGAAGCTTCGATCTCGAAGTTGGAATTAGAAGGGGAAATAATATTTACGGTGATTTTGCGAGATATAAGCGATCGCATCGCCGCCCAACGCGATCGCATTCAAGCACAAAAAGCGCTGCAATACAGCGAAGAAAGGCTGCGGCTAACCGTAGAAGCAACCTGCATCGGCATTTGGGACTGGAATTTATTGAGCAATCGCATCACCTGGAATGACAATCACGCCAGACTGTTTGGTTTGATTCCCGGCAGCTTTACTGTTAACTATCAAGCATTTCGCGATCGCGTTCACCCAGAAGATATCGAACGGGTAGAAACCGCTATAGCTACGGCTTTAGAAACAAAAACCGAATACGCCGCCGAATTCCGTATTATTTGGCTTGATGGTAGCATCCACTGGATAGAAGGCAAAGGGCGGGGTTTTTACGACTCAGCAGGCAGGGCAATTCGGATGATGGGAACGGTGATGGATATAAGCGATCGCAAAGCCCAAGAAGCCGCCCTGCGCCGCGCCAATGACGAATTAGAACACCGAGTAATTCAACGCACTCACGAGTTACTAGAAGCCAATCTAGCCCTGCGAACCGAAATCGCCGAACGGGAATGGGCCGAACGCGGCGTAACAGTACAGTATGCCACAACGCGGGTACTAGCAGAAGCTGCTACCCTGGCGGAAATGTACTCCAGAATTTTACCCGCCATTTGTAATAGTTTGGGCTGGGTAGCGGCAGAATTTTGGATCGCTACCCAGGGTAATGAACGAGCGAACCAATTACCAATTACCCCTGCACTACAGTGCGTAGAAATCTGGCAAACACCTGGAATCGATTCGCCAGAATTTAAAGCGATCGCTCAAACCATCACCTTTGCCCCTGGAATTGGATTGCCGGGACAGGTTTGGACAACAAACGAACCAATTTGGATGGCGGATGTAGTTGCAGATCCAAACTTCCTCCGCTGTGAAATAGCCGCTCAAATTGGATTGCACGCAGGATTTTGCTTTCCGATTCGCATGGGGGGAGAAATCCTCGGTGCGATTACCTGCTTCAGCCATCAAATCCAACCAGCAGACGCAGATTTACTCGATCTAATGACGAGTATTGGCGACCAAATTGGGCAATTTATCCAACGCAAACAAGCCGAAGAAAGACTACAAGAAATCGCCGCATTACAGAACGCAATTTTAAATAGTGCCAACTACACGATTATTTCTACCACAGTAGATGGCACGATTCGCACCTTTAACGCCGCCGCAGAACAAATGCTGGGCTATACCGCAGCAGAAGTAATTGGCAAGGCAACTCCCGCTATCGTCCACGACTGGGATGAAATCGTACAGCGATCGCAAGAACTTTCGCAAGAGTTGGGCGTTACCATTGCACCGGGATTTGAGGCGTTTGTAGCCAAGGCGCGGCGCGGAGAAATAGATGAGCGGGAATGGACTTATATTCGCAAAGATGGTTCCCGCTTCCCGGTTTTACTATCAGTTACTGCTTTGTACGATGGCGGCAATAATATTACCGGATTTCTCGGCATTGGCAGCGATATTAGCGATCGCAAGCAAGCGCAACAAGCGCTACAAAGATATGCCGCAGAAATTGAAGACCTTTATAATCATGCCCCTTGTGGATATCATTCCCTCGATGCAAATGGTATTGTTGTCCGGATCAACGATACCGAACTCAATATGTTGGGCTACCAGCGGGAAGAGATAATTGGCAAGCATGTGACCGATTTCCTTACACCTGAGAGTGTGGTAACTTTTCAAGAAATCTTCCCCGATTTTAAACAGAATGGAGCGGTGCATAATCTGGAATTGAATTATCTTCGCAAAGATGGCACAATTTTGCCGGTGAGTTTAAATGCAACGGCGCTCAAAGATGAGGAGGAGAACTATCTGATGAGTCGATCTACGATGTTTGATATTAGCGATCGCAAGCAAGCAGAAGCAGCTCTGCGGCAAAGCGAAGCCCACTACCGCGCCGTGGTTGAAGATCAAACCGAACTGATCTGTCGTTTTCTGCCTAATGGGGTATTGACCTTTGTCAATCAGGCTTACTGCCGCTATTTCGAGCGGCAATTGGAAGACATTCTGCACAATGGCTTCATGCAGCTGATTCCAGAGGAAGATCGCAGATTACTTGTAGAAAAAATTGCCTCTCTATCTGTGGATAAACCATTTATTACCCACGAACATCGCGTCATTTTTCCCAGTGGAGAAATGCGCTGGCATCAATGGATTAACCGAGCTATCTTTAACGATCGCGGAGAAATCGTCGAGTATCAAGCCGTAGGTCAAGATATCACAGATCGCAAGCAAGCAGAAGAATCGCTGCGCCAGAGCGAGGAACGCTTGCAACTCGCACTAGAAGCCTCTGGAGATGGACTTTGGGATTGGAAAATCAACACTGGAGAGGTTTATGTCAGCCGCCGATGGCTTTTAATGCTCGGTTATGAGCTGGATGAAAATATCGCCAATGTCAATCAATGGGAAAGCCTAATTCATCCAGACGATCGCCCCTGGGTAATCGAGGTGCTGAACAATCATTTACAAGACAGTTCGGTTCCCTATTTCTTCGATTATCGAATGCGAACCAAATCCGGTGATTGGAAATGGATCGCGAATTATGGTAAAGTCGTGGCTCGCGACGAACAAGGGAACCCGTTGCGAATGACGGGGACGCATAAAGATATTAGCGATCGCAAAGCTACTGAAGCAGAAATCCGCAACCTGAATCGAGCCTTAGAAATAGCCGTTGTCGGCATTTCCCAAATCGATTTGCAAGGAAATTTCATTCAAGTCAACCCAGCTTATGCCAGTATGTTGGGTTACGAAAAAGAAGAGATCATCGGCATCGACTGGCAACAAACCGTTTACCCCAACGACCGAGAAAAAACTCTAGCCGCATACCAACAAATGCTGGCAACTGACAAGGCAGAAATAGAAGTCAGGGCGGTGCGAAAAAACGGGTCGGTTTTCGATCAGAAAATTGTCATGGTCAAAGCTTACGACCAACAGCAATTTATCGGGCATTACGGCTTTATGAAAGATATCAGCGATCGCCGAGAAATTGAGCGACTCAAAGATGAATTCGTCTCAATAGTCAGCCACGAATTGCGTACCCCTCTCACTTCCATTGCCGGTGCGTTGGATCTCCTCGCCAGTGGGTTATTGCAAGCTCAACCCGAAGAAGCGCAGCGGATGTTAGGAATTGCCGCTAATAATACCGAACGATTGGTGCGTTTAATTAATGACATTTTAGATATCGAACGCATCGAATCGGGTAAAGTAAGCATGACTAAGCAAATTTGTCAAGCTGACGATTTAATGCTTCAGTCAGCAGACGTAGTACAAGAAATGGCTCGCAATGCAGGCGTTACGATCGACGTTTCTCCGCTGAAAACCACATTGTGGGTAGATCCGGATCGGATTATCCAAGTTTTCACCAATTTGCTATCTAATGCAATTAAATTTTCTGACCCAGGTTCAACAGTTTGGTTAACTGGGGAAATTCACGCAGCAGTAGGACAAGGGGGACAAGGGGGACAAGGAGGACAAGGGGGACAAGGGGGACAAGGGGGACAAGGGGGACAAGGGGGACAAGGGGGACAAGGAGGACAAGGGGGAATCAACAACAATTTCTCCTCAGCTCCCTCAGCTCCCTCAGCTTCCTCAGCTCCCTCAGCTTCCTCAGCTCCCTCAGCTTCCTCAGCTCCCTCAGCTCCCTCAGCTCCCCCAGCTCCCTCAGCTCTCCCCTCTCCCTACGTATTATTTAAAGTCACCGACACTGGACGGGGGATTCCAGCAGATAAACTCGAGTCGATTTTTGCACCTTTTCAGCAAGTTGATGCTTCCGACTCGCGCGCCAAGGGAGGAACGGGTTTAGGTTTAGCTATCTGTCGCAGCATCTTGCAGCAACATGAAGGACAAATTTGGGCTGAAAGTATCTTAGGAGAAGGCAGCACCTTTTACTTTACCCTGCCAGTTTTTTACCGATCGGAAAGCGATTTAAACGCGATCGCCAAATCAGAGAACCCGCTGATATTAGTCTGCGATGACGATGCCGATATCAGGTTTGTGGTACAAACTACCCTGGAACAGCAAGGTTACCGAGCGATCGCAGTCGGATCGGGACAAGAAGCGATTCAACAAGCGATCGCTAACCAACCCGATGCGATTATCCTCAACTTGATGATGCCTGGAATGGATGGCTGGGAAACCCTAGCGCAATTAAAACAGCATCAAGAAACCCAAAATATCCCGGCGATCGTACTGAGCGGATTATTACCCGACAATCGAGAAGTTCCCCATCCAGGAGTAGCCGACTGGATAGTTAAACCTCCCAATCGACAAAACTTGTGCCAAGCGCTAGAGAAGGCTTTAGCCAAACAGAATCAGAAGATGAAAGTCCTAGTAGTAGAAGACGATTTGGATCTGGCACAGGTACTGATTGCCATGTTTGAGCGCTATGGAATTGAAACATTTTACGCTCGAACTGGACGGGAGGGGATTCAATTAAGCCAGCGCCTGCTGCCCGATTTATTAATCCTTGATTTGGGGCTGCCGGAAGGCGATGGTTTTGCAGTGGTGGACTGGCTGAGGCATCACAACCGTCTGTGCCACGTGCCATTAGTGGTGTATACTTCACGAGATCTCAGTCAGAGCGATCGCGATCGCTTAAAGCTAGGTCAAACACTTTTCCTCACCAAAGCCCGCATTACACCCCAAGAGTTTGAACGTCGAGTCATCAATTTACTCAACCGTATCGTTCGAGTTCAGCAAGGAGACTGCAATTTGTGAGCGCCAAACGCATTTTAATTATCGATGATGAATACGATATCCGCGCCGTGGCAGAACTAGCGCTCAAAACCGTCGCCGGGTGGGAAGTCTTCACCGCCGCTTCCGGTAAAGAAGGATTGAGTAAAGCCGCCAACGAACAACCCGATGCCATCCTGCTCGATGTGATGATGCCCGACATGGATGGTATCGCGACTTTGCAAGCCTTACAAGCCAATCCTGACACCAAGTCTATCCCCGTCATTTTAATGACCGCTAAGGCACAAGCAGCCGATCGACGTCGCTTTGCCGAACTCGGCGTCGCGGGGATTATTACCAAACCCTTCAAGGCTATGCAGCTATCAGCTCAAGTCGTCGCCATCCTCAGCTCGCAGCCGTGAGCCAGTTGTTTAAAATTTTTTAATATTTAGCGAGTACCATCTGCACAAGTTCTGCATTTTTTAGTTTTAACCTAATTAATCAAGTGGAGTTCAGTTGATTCAGGAGTTGGTTATGCACTCAATTTATAATTTAGTTCACCAAACTCTAAAAGGTGGCTATTTATCGATGGATACTGAAGCGCAAATCCGCAATCTTTTCGATACCCGGTTAAATTCCTACGACATTGAAGCGCTGATGTTGTTACAGCAAGCGATAGAAAATGGTCGGGTTAAGCGTCAAGTCCACGAGATTTACCAGGCAGCTCAAGCTAAATCTGGCAAATTACAAATGGCTTAAGCTGGGAGTTTGTGAGTATAAATCTGCTTGGTTCGGTTGGCTTCGTTGTGTTTCCTATCGAGACGGTTAGTAACCAATTAACTGCGAGGGATATAATTTTTTTAACAGACAGCGGGAAAAGCGAGAAAGTTTCCCTGCTGCTAAATCCAGAGGATTCAGATCGCGTTCCCTTGAATAGCCATTGAATAGCCATAGTTAAAACTGACGCCCAGACGCGGGGAGGCGCTGAGGCAGAGAGTTTTAATCGAGGGCTATTGGTGAGACATCATATTAAATAAAACAGCTTTTTTCTGGCACAGAGTGTCCTATTGCCTATTTGTGCCGCAAGTAACAAAATTTCTGCCTTTTTTGGTGAATCGCGCAATTTAATCCCAAAAAGGCTGTAGATTTGCACCGAAAGCGGGACTCCAACAGAGCAAGAGAGGTTATCTCTGCACGAGTTGGAGTCCTTTCCTTATTAGAAACACTTCAATATCGAGAAACTGGCTTCAAACCATTATCGGTACAAGGTTAGGGAATTTTGTGATTGTTTCTTAACTTAAAAGCGATCGCTTTCTGAAAACACTTGGTATGATAGGGGTTTAGTCCATTTATAGTCATCTGTTCCAGCATCGCGGGTACAGATTCTATAAAATCCTGATTTTACTTATAAACTTGTACAATTTAAATCCAGAGGTATCAATGACTCTTGCTAAAGAAAACGGTCACGATCGGGCGGTAAGGCCACAAGCGCTTTACCAAGGGCAAAAACTTGCTAAACCGAGTGTTAGAGGAGGTGAAGAGATGGAAATGACAGAGGGTTGTGGAGAAGTTTCGATATGCGATCGCTTAAATCGCGGTCGAGTAGCTATTTTTATCGATGGCGCCAACTTATTTTACGCAGCTTTGCAACTGGGCATAGAAATCGATTATACAAAACTACTGGTGCGCTTAACTGCCGGTTCAAAGTTGTTGCGCTCTTTCTTCTACACCGGAGTTGATCGCACCAACGAAAAACAACAAGGTTTCCTGCTGTGGATGCGTCGCAATGGTTACCGCGTCGTCACCAAAGAACTCGTCCAGCTCCCCGATGGCTCCAAAAAAGCCAATCTCGATGTAGAAATTGCCGTAGATATGATGACTTTAGCCGGATCTTACGATACGGCTGTTTTAGTTAGTGGCGATGGCGACCTCGCCTACGCCGTCAACGCCGTTAGCTATAAAGGAGTGCGAGTCGAAGTCGTCAGTTTGCGCTCAATGACCAACGACCATTTAATCAATGTTGCTGATTGTTACATTGACTTAGATAGCATAAAAGAATCGATTCAAAAACCTGGTACTCCTAACTATATTTATCGACCGCTGTCAAATTCTCCCCTTTAGTAGTAATTCAATCCAATTTAGTCAGCGAATAAGCAAGGAGCGTAATGTATATTACGCTCCTATTTCTTTGGGTGTATAACCTAATTTATAATTGAACCCCTCGGTAGATATACAAAACTTTTAATTTTGCTAAACGTATAAGTAAGGCTAAATAAAAGCTTGGTCGAACTACAGCGACCTTCGCTCGCCGCATTTAAGGCGTTTGAAGACAACGTGGGCGCGTTCGATGGCAATACAGCAACCCTCAAGGCATTGAGAGCGTTTTTAATTGCTGAAAACCTTGATTTGATCTAATTCTTCCTCGATTCCCTAGCCCCTAGCCCTTAGCTATAACTCAAAATCATTCTTCGCCAGGTAAAAAATATGTATTCCGATCGGCTGCCGCAACAATACACAACTTTAACAGAAACTGATTTAACCCAAACCACTCAAAGTGAAACCCAACTGAGCGACCAAACCAATGGGGTAAACGTATATGATGTAGTTCTCACCTTTAGTTCCGTGAGCTTGATCGCGATTGTAGCAGCAGTTTGTTTGATGGTATCAAAAATTAGGGTAGAGCTACCAAATCCTCTCGGATTTAAGCTCAAACCTTCAAATCAAATTCCCTGTAAAAACTGTCGCTACTTTTCGGGTAACTTTTATCTCAAATGTGCGGTACATCCTGATACAGTTCTGACCAAAGAAGCGAGCGATTGCGGTGACTACTCGGCTGTGGATGAGAAATCTGCCGAATGACAAGCTTGTAATAGTAGGTAAAATGAATACGCATAACAGGTAGATACCCGACTTTTTGAAAAAGTCGGGTATCTGGCTTTTTTCCGACCCGTCGCCAATATTTTAGCGTTATAAAAAATACATAAATAAAAGTATAAACCGGGGTGGCGAAAGGAGAGAATGGGTAAAAAGCATCCGGACTAGATAAAAATATAATGTAAATAAATACAATATTTGCGGCTAAATTAACCCTAGCAAAGTTTAAGCGATGAGAAAAACAAACCTCCTGTTGGGTAATTTGGCGATCGCTACCCTGTACTATCTTGGAGCTAGGCTGGGATTTTTATTGAGTATCTCCGAGGGCAATGCCTCATCGGTATGGCCTCCATCGGGTATCACCTTAGCGGCTCTATTGTTAGGTGGATATCGGCTTTGGCCTGGTATTTGGCTGGGAGCGTTTACGGCAAATCTCCACAATCTGCTGAGCGGTGACCAGCCGTGGTTGATCGCCCTTTCTGTAGCCTGCGGTACTGCAACTGGGGCAACATTGGAGCCGCTCACAGGAGCTTGGCTCAATCAACGCTGGTGCGGTAAAAGCCATATATTCAATCAAGGCCACAATATCATCAAATTCGTAGCCGCAGGAGCGCTCAGTTGCATGACTAGCCCAACTTTGGGCGTCTTCAGCCTGTCTTGGGGCGGTTACGTTCCCTGGAGTGATTTTGGATACAGTTGGTTTACTTGGTGGATAGGGGATCTCACGGGGATACTGGTACTAACGCCGCTGATCGTCACTTGGTTTTATCCAACTTTAAACTTTATACCGAGAATCTCGAGTTCCAGCTGGCATGGGCAATTCAACCGTTCACAATTGGCAGAGTTCGGACTGTGGTTGCTATTGGTGGGAACGATTGCAAAGATCGCTTTTGGGTTGAAATATCCGATCGAGTATTTGATGATTCCCTTGCTGGTATGGGCGGCGTTGCGGTTTGGCAAGCGGGGAGCCACATTCGCGATCTTTTTAGTAGCTGCGATCGCCATTATCGGTTCTGTCTACGGAGTCAGTTCATTTATCCGCAGTACGCTGTACGAATCCCTATTACTTTTGCAAGCCTTCGTCGGATCGGTAACGGTAACAACTCTCGTCTTATCTGCCGTCATCAACGAACGAGAAAGCGCTAAAGCCGAACTAGAAAAAGCCAATCACGAACTAGAAGATCGAGTCGAAGAACGCACCGCCGAATTAAAAGCAGCCAACGGGGAAATCACCCGCCTCAACCAAAGCCTGCAAGCCGAAAACCTCCGCATGTCTGCTGAACTAGCAGTGACGCAAAAACTACAACAGATGATTTTGCCCAAACAATCGGAATTAGAATCGATCGAGCAACTAGAAATCGCCGGTTTTATGGAACCGGCAGCAGAAGTTGGCGGCGACTATTACGACGTTCTCAAACAAAATGGTCGGATCAAAATTGGCATCGGCGACGTCACCGGACACGGCTTAGAAAGCGGGGTATTGATGATTATGGTGCAAGCAGCAGTGCGAACCTTACAAGCTAGTAACGAAACCGATCCGGTCAAGTTTTTGCAAGTAATCAACCAAATCGTTTACGACAACGTGCGGCGAATGAATTCAGATAAAAACCTCACCCTCGCCTTGCTGGACTACCAAGCGGGTAGGCTGCGCCTAAGCGGACAACATGAAGAAACAATTGTCGTCCGCGCTGGAGGGCGAGTAGAACGCATCGATACGATAGATTTAGGCTTCCCCATCGGTTTGGAAGAAGATATTGGCGGTTTTGTCTCCTACGCCGACGTCGAGTTGCATCCCGGAGACGTGGTAGTGCTTTACACTGATGGAATTACCGAAGCCGAGAATACAAACCGCCTGCAATACGGACTAGAACGGCTGTGCCAGGTAGTCAGCCGCAACTGGCAAAAACCTGCCCGTGAAATTAGGCACGCCGTAATTGAAGACTTGCGGCAGCATATCGGCACGCAAAAAATTTACGATGACATCACTTTGGTAATTTTCAAGCAAAGATAGGGAATCCTAGAAGCGATCGCAAGCGATCGCCAGTTTGCTTGCGTTCTCAACGCCTTTCTAATCAGTTCTTGTCTTCAATGAAAAAATCAGCATATTTACAGTCAATTTTAAAATATTTAATTCTGTCGCACACCGATAAATTACGGAAGTATAAACTATCAACAGGGAATAATACTGAGTAAATAGAAATGCTTTAAACATTAATAAATAGGTTAAAGCTAACTACTAATAACTAGCCATTATTGTGTAGAACTCACAATTCATGTTAAACTGCTTGAACCATAATTTATCGCAAAAAACGCAGCAATATTTGATTCATATTTTATATACTTGCCAGATATAAAATATGATTTAGCCGAAAAAATGGCTTGCTAGCCTCCCCCTTTAATCAACAAAAAAAAATAATTTGCTTGGCTCACAATCCAATAAGCTGTAGGGAGAATTAACTATCAACTATCAACTATCAACTATCAACTATCAACTGTCAACTGTTGAAAAACAACCAGGGGCATCGAATTATGCAGACAATTAACGAATATCAGATTATTGCGAAAATTTATGAAAGTGCAAATTCAATGGTGTATAGAGGACGACAAAATCAAGGTGGAAAACCCGTTATAATCAAACTTCTTAAATCTGATTCGACAAACCCTTTAGAAATTACCCGATATAAACAAGAATACCAAATTATCAGACAACTGAAGTTAAAAGGAGTTGTCCAAGCTTATGCTTTAGAAAAACATCAAAGTACTCTCGTTATCATTTTAGAAGACTTTGGTGGCGAATCTTTAAAAAATTTGATGCAAGTGCAAAAATTTAATCTAAAAGAGATTATAGAAATTGCCAGCAAAGTCGCAGATATTTTAGGCGATATACACACCGCCAATATCATGCACAAAGATATTAACCCCGCCAATATTATTTACAACCCTAAAACTAAACAAATCAAAATCATCGATTTTGGTATTTCCACTGTTTTACCGCGAGAAAATCCTATCGTCAGCCATCCGAATATTTTAGAAGGCACTTTAGCCTACATGTCGCCGGAACAAACGGGGAGAATGAACCGAGCAATAGATTATCGCACAGATTTTTACTCTTTGGGGGTAACCTTATACGAACTGCTCGCCGCTCAACTGCCTTTTGCGATAACGGATGCAATGGAATTAATTCACTGTCATATTGCTAAACAGCCAGTTCCACCTTACAAACTTAATCAAGAAATTCCCCAAATTATTTCAGATATCGTAATGAAGCTGTTAGCAAAAACTGCTGAAGATAGGTACCAGAGTGCTTATGGATTAAGAATCGATTTGGATTTATGTTTGAGCCAATTGCAAACATGCGGGAAAATTGCAGCGTTTCCTCTCGCTAGTAAAGATGTTTCGGACAAGTTTCAAATTTCTGAAAAACTATATGGCAGAGAGCGAGAGTTAGCAGCTTTACTAGCAGCATTTGATAGAGTCGCCGCCAGTGACGTAGACAGGATGGAAACAACATCTCTACTAGGCAAAAGTGAAATGATTTTGGTTTCTGGTTATTGCGGGATTGGCAAATCGACTTTAGTCCGGGAAATTTATAAACCAATTACGCGCCAGCGAGGATATTTTATTACTGGAAAATTCCATAATTTGCATAATAAAAATAATCCTTATAGTTCCTTAATTAAAGCTTTTCAGGAATTAATCAAACAGATTTTAACTGGGAGTGAAGCCGAGATCAAAAATTGGCGATCGCATCTTTTAACAGCACTCGGCGACAAGGGTCAAATTATTATAAATGCGATTCCGGAAGTGGAACTGATCGTTGGCAAACAAAACCCCCTGCCAGAACTACCATCAGCCAAATCGCCAAATTGCTTTGATTTAGTATTTCAAAATTTTATCAAAGTTTTTGCCACACCCGAGCATCCCTTGGTCATCTTTCTAGACGATTTACAGTGGGCGGATGCGGCTTCGCTGAAATTGATTCAACGCCTGATGACTGCTCCAGATAGTCAATCTTTACTGCTAATTGGATCTTACCGCGAAAATGAAGTCAGTGCAGATCATCCCTTGATGCTTACCTTGTCAGAAATGAAAAAGCAAGGAGCGATTGTCGATCGTATTACCCTGGCTAATTTTAAATTAAATCAGGTAAATCAGTTAATTGCAGATACGCTCAAAAGCTCCCCCGACAAAACTAAACCATTAGCTAGATTGGTTTTGCACAAAACCCACGGCAATCCTTTTTTTGTGAATGAGTTTTTAACCTATCTTTATACAGAGAATCTGCTAGTATTTGATTGGAAAGAGGGTGCTTGGCAGTGGAACTTAGAGCAAATTAAAACTGTACAAATTGCTGATAATGTAGTTGAATTAATGGTAAGCCGGATTAAAAAGCTCCCAAAAGCAACGGTAGGGCTATTACAATTAGCTGCTTGTATTGGAAATAAATTTGATTTAAAGACGTTATCTATTATCAATCAAAAGTCAGAAATTGAAACAGCAAACGACCTGTGGTCAGCGATTCATGCTGGATTAATTTTGCCGATAGGAGATGAATACAAATTTTTGCAAGTAGCTGGAGAGAGCGATCGCTTAAAAATTGCCTATAAGTTTGCACACGTTCGCGTACAACAATCGGCTTATTCTTTGATTGCAGAAGATGCGAAAAAAGCCATTAACCTGCAAATTGGTCAGTTGCTGCTCAAGCAAACAGAACAGTTAGGATTAGAAGATAAGTTATTTGATATTGTCGAGCGCTTAAATCTGAGCCGAGAATTAATTACTTGTTCCTCAGAAAGAGAACATTTAGCTGAACTAAATCTGATGCTTGGTAAGAAATATATAGCATCTATAGCTGACGAGCCAGCTTTAAAATATCTGACAGTTGGACTTGAAATTTTACCACAAGATTGCTGGGTTTCCTGCTACCATTTGAGTTATGAAATGCATATTAATTATGCAGAAGCTTTATCAGTTTCCGGAAGACTTGATGAAGTAGAAAAAATTTTTAACTTGATTTTGACAAAAGTTAATAACAAGCATGAAAAAGCCAAAACTCACGCAAAATACAGCGAAATTCTACATCACTTAGGAAAAACCATACCAGCTTTCAAAGAAGCTAGTAAAGGATTGGCAATATTTGGGATCGAATTCCCCAGTACGCCGGACAAAATTAAAGCAGAAGCAGAACCTTTGATCGCAGAATTGATCCAAGCAGAAACGATTAAAAAGTTGGCAGGATTAAATTCAGCCGGAGAAACAGATACTCTAATTGGTAGGCTGTACGATCGCGCAATTATTAGCGCTTATTTTTCTCATTCAGATGATCTAAAATTAGTCATTGGTAAAAGCGTCAAGCATATTTTAGATTGCGGTTTAACGCCTCAATCTGGGATTGCGATCGCTTGGTTTGCTACCATTTTGGCAATGATGGAGCGTAAAGGATTATCTTTGAGCTATGCCGAGTTAGCTATCAACATAGCACAACGCTTCAACGATAGCTACTTTAGCGGTACAACTAAGGTATTAGCTTACGGTTTTTCCTTATGCTGGAAACATAGTTTTAGCGACAACAATCAATTGCTGCAAGAAGCATTTTTGCTGTGCCATAATACGGGAAATCTCCAATTTGCCAGCTATGCTTTGTTATGTAAGTATATCGGCAGTCTCACCCAAAGTGCCGACTGTAACGAAGTATTAGAAACCTGCCAGCAATGGCACGATTATTGTGAGAAATATGCGACTTTAGAACTAGGACAAGCTAAAATTCGGCTCAACTGCATTAGTCAATTAATGGATTGCGATCGCAAACAACTAAATATAGAGCAAATCCTGGCAACATATACTAATGCTAACAATTATTTAGATGTTTGCGGAGCCTTAATAGAGATTGCCCGCATAGAAACTCTTTTTGGTAATTACAAAGTTGGCTATGAAACCTGCAAGCGTGCTGAGCCTATGCTTTTAGCTGGAGCAGCTGGTAGTTTAGTAATTCAGGTAACATTTTATCATTTTTATTCCATTTGCTGCGCCAGACTTTATGGTTTGGAGTCTCACGAAGAGTTAAAGCAAGAATATCTAGCTCAACTAAAATCCAACCTGGAGAAATTTTCTCACTGGCTCGACTTAAATATGGATAACTTTTATTCTTACTATGTTTTAATTAAAGCAGAAATAGCGAGAGCGCAGGCCGATCGCGAGAAAGCAATCTTCTATTATTTAAGAACAATTAACCATGCCAAAAAACATTCTTACACTTTACTTCAGGCAGTTGCTAATGAATTTTTGGCTGAGCTTTATGCAATAGATCAACACAGATTTGCTAAAGGACGTTTTGAAGAAGCCCATTGCCTTTACCTGCAATGCGGTGCGAAAGCCAAAGCCAGAATTTTGTCCGAAAAATTACCTCAAATTTTCCAACGCCAAGGTGAAGCATCAGCATTTTTAGATCCATCGACCAGCGTAACTTTGAGTTCGAGGACTACTGAGAGGTATTGTAGGACGCTGGATTTAGAAAGTGTAATCAAAGCTTCTCAAGCGCTTTCTAGTGAAATTGCCTTGGAAAAATTATTGACTTCTTTGATGAAAATATGCCTGGAAAATGCCGGGGCACAAAAAGGAATTATGATTTTATCCAATGAGGGAAACTTGATGATTGAAGCCGCAGGATCGATCGAGCCAGAGATGATAGAAGTGTTGCAATCTATTCCTGTAGATTCGTGCTATAATTTACCATTAAATATAATTAATTATTTAGCAAGGACTAAGTATCATGTAGTTTTGAGTTATGCTAGCAGAGAGGGAATATTTACTCAAGATCCTTACATAGTCAGAAACCAAATTAAATCAGTTTTAGCAACACCGATTATCAATCAAGGTGAATTAATCGGAATTTTTTATTTAGAAAACAATTTGACAAGCGATGCTTTTACTCCAGACAGGTTAGAAATTTTAAGAATTCTTTCAGCCCAGGCAGCGATTTCGATCAAAAATGCCCTGCTTTATCAAACCTTAGAACAAAAAGTTCAAGAGCGTACTGCTCAACTGGCGCAAGCAAATGCCGAAATTTCAGCGCTCAACAACCGACTAAGAGCTGAAAATATCCGCTTAAGCGCAGAATTAGAAGTAGCTCGTAAACTGCAACAAATGATTTTACCAAAAGAGGCAGAACTAAATCAAATACCAGAGTTAGAAATTGCAGGTTTTTCCGAACCGGCAGCCGAAGTCGGGGGAGACTACTACGACATTATGCAACAAAGCGATCGCATTAAAATCGGCATTGGCGACGTCACCGGACACGGTTTGGAAAGCGGCGTATTAGCAATTATGGTGCAAACCGCCGTGCGGACGCTGCTGGCTAACAACGAAACCGATCCGGTTCAATTCTTGAAAGTTCTCAACCGCACGATTTACGACAACTTACAGCGAATGAATTGCGATAAAAATCTTACGTTCGCCTTAATAGACTATCAAGGAGGTATGCTGCGCTTAAGCGGACAACACGAACAACTAATTGTAATTCGCTCTGGCGGCTCGGTAGAACTGATTGATACTATAGACTTGGGCTTTCCACTCGGCATAGTTTCAGACATTGCCGATTTCGTCGCCTACGCAGATATACGGTTAAACTCAGGAGACGTCGTGGTGTTGTACACCGATGGTATTACAGAAGCAGAAAATATTAATGGACTGCAATACGGATTAGATAGACTATGTGAAGTAACTTGCCGTAACCGGCAACGCTCCGCAGCCGAGATCAGACAAGCAGCGATCGCAGACTTGCGGCAACATATCGGCGACCAAACTGTCTACGATGATATCACCTTGCTGGTATTCAAGCAAAAATAGGTAATGGCTAATGGTTAATCTAACCAATCAACAATTTCCCGTCTCAAATCCCGGCAAAACAGCTATGACTCAAATCTTTGGAGACTTCATTGCAGATATACCAACCAGCGAGGAATACTTAATTATCGGGTTTTCTCCTAGCTCTATGCCACTCAAACAGCGCTGGAGAAATAATGGTTTATCGGCTGATTTTATCGCCGACTATTTTACCACTTTCTTCCCTGGCGACCCAGCTCCTGACAAACCCATTAGCATGAAAGCCGAGGTGAAGAGCGCCGTCAGCTTTATTGCTAACGAATTACTAGAAAATGCAATGAAGTTTAGCGACGAAAGCTCCCAGTACCCCGTGACGATTCAACTCAATTTAAAGAGTAACAATATGGTGTTCTGGGTGACTAACAGCATCACTCCTCAACAAGTAGAAAAGTTGCAGGCATTCATCGAGGACTTAACGCTCAACGATCCTGGCGATTTGTTTATTCGTCAACTGGAAAAAGAGCCTAACCAAGGGGAATCAGGCTTAGGCTTGCTGACAATGGTTAATGATTATCAGGCTAAACTAGGCTGGAAGTTCGAGACTGTTCAAACAGAGCCTTTAACAATTGCTGTCACGACAATGGTGCAGTTAAAAATTTAACACATCCACCCGCAAAGCGGATAGGTGGATTTGAGGTAACACCCTCGTCTACGAACGTATTATGTTTCAGGCGTGGGGTTGACCTTTCCGGATTACATCCGTTGCACGTGGATGTAAGCTGTCTACCAGAGCTGTTTCCTCAGAGTGAGAAAAACTGCCAACCTCAAATTCAAAATTTAAGGCTTGAGGCTAATGGAAATTAGAACCCAAAATTACAGCATTTACTACGACAAACTGACTGAAACAGCAATCTTTAACGGTTCCCTGCGGCTGAGTGGAATGGAAGAGTACGATCCCATCGTGCAGTTACTCAACCAGGTTGCTGACACTCAGCCTTCTACAATTACTCTCAATTTGCGAGAACTCGAATTTCTCAACAGTTCGGGCATCAACATTCTGTCAAAGTTTGTCATCAAGGTGCGTCAAATAGGAAATATTCATATGGTAGTTATTGGCTCTAAAGAAGTTCCTTGGCAAGGAAAGTCGTTAAAAAATTTGCAGCGGCTCATGCCTTCGTTAGATTTAGTGTTGGAATAGGAACTTCACTTGAGTGTATGGTAAAAATAGAAAAACCTGACAACTCTATATTTGTAATTGGTGCCAATATCAAACCAATGCAACCAGAACTATCCAGAGAACAGCTGCTAGAGGTGATAGAAAACTTGCGCCTGGAAGTGGATACCTTAAAGCGAGAAAAAGCCGATCTGGAAATCTTGCTGGATACTACCACTGCCCATGCCGATAATATTGTAGAAATGTTGCAGGCAACGTCTCTACAACTGCACGAGTCGAATAAACAGCTACAAGCCGAAATTGCCGAACGCCAACGAACAGAAGCCGCCCTCAGAGCGTCTCAATTAGAACTCCAGTCTTTGTTAGCAATTGTCAGTCGCGACAAAGCCGATCTGGAAATTATGCTGGAGACAGCTACTCAACATGGCGATTTGATTGAAGAGTTGTTGCATAACCAGTGTATCCGCGATCCGCTCACGGGTTTGTTTAACCGCCGCTTTTTAGGAGACTTTCTCGAAAGGGAACTCAATCGTTCTTTGCGTCAGCAGCAACCCTTGGGTGCGATCGTGTTCGACATTGACCACTTTAAGCGGTTTAACGACACTTTTGGTCACGACGCCGGGGATGTGGTTTTGGCAGAAGTCGGGCGGTTTTTGCAAAATAGTATCTGTAATTCTGATATTGCCTGTCGCTACGGGGGCGAAGAGTTTATGCTGATTTTGCCCGAAACCGATTTGGAAACTACCAAACAGCGCGCCGAACAACTGCGCGATGGCATTAAGCGCCTGAAATTAGAATATTTGCATCAGCCCTTGGGTGGCATTACCGTCTCTCTGGGGGTGGCTTGTTTTCCCGAACATGGTAGTACTGGGGCAGAACTGATTCAAGTTGCAGATGTGGCGCTATACCGTGCTAAGGCTTTGGGCCGCGATCGCGTCGTCACCGCCAAGTGTTTGAACGACTTGCAGCAACTCATCCCTTCTTTACCGATCGAACTACAGAAAAAATTTCCTTTTTAGTTGACAAAAAATATCAGTTTTTTAGGGACAGTCAATCAGCTTATTGCTGAGAATGCCAGTTCTGCATTTTAAGCTAAAAATCATTCCAAAGCAGGTATTTTTAGATTCTTTTCGCAACTCAAGCATAACCAAAACCTCTACCTATCGATAGAGAGCGATCTTTGACCCCAGCAGCCAAACCCAGAGAATTGTAAAGCTTTATTGCAACCTTTTAAAAAAATCTGGAAAAATCAGCCAAACCCAGTTGAGGCGATTACCCTAGAAACTTAATAGGTTCTGTTGAGCGATAGAGTTATCATGGATAAAATTCAAAAGTATCGCATGGTCTGCACCCTCACCTTTGGGGATATCTACGGTCAAATCATCGTTTGGTTAATCGTTATTTTCGCTAGCCTTGCCTCGGCACTTGCCTTGTGGAGTAGCACCCGTCAGATCTACGCGATCATGACAGTAGGGTTGATTGTGGTAGTATCGCTACCTTTCTTGCTATTTGCTTTCGTTACCACTTTGCTAAATCACATTGAGTTTCTCCCCCTGGATGCCAATAAAAGCACTCGCACCAGTCCGGTGAACGTGCCTAGCCAAGAAGCCAGGGCAACTTGAGGGAATTTAAGGATTTTAGATTTTAGATTTTAGATTTTAGATTGGAGATCTAAAATTCGCCCTGCAAAATTTCCCTGCCCTTGGGTGGGGACTTTTTTTTGAGTCATACCAAATCCGCTTTCATTACCCCCTTTATGCCTAACGACTAAAGTCGCGGCTATACAAACAAAGACCGCCTGCGCGGTCTATAAGAATAAGGGGGGTGATTAACCCGGATTGGGTATCACCATAGATTGGCAACTATATTTTATCGAACGGACATGCTGGAACACGACGTTATTATTGTTGGCGGTGGATTGGCTGGGTGTCGCGCGGCGGTGGAAATTGCCCGCACCGACCCTAGATTGAATGTAGCTGTAGTAGCGAAAACCCATCCGATTCGTTCCCACTCGGTTGCCGCCCAAGGGGGAATGGCGGCAACGCTGAACAATGTCGATTTGGAAGATACCTGGGAAGCTCATGCATTCGATACTGTCAAAGGTTCTGACTATTTGGCTGACCAAGATGCAGTAGCCATCCTGACTCAGGAAGCACCGGGTGTGGTGATCGATTTAGAACATATGGGCGTGTTGTTCTCGCGCCTAGAAGATGGCAGAATTGCCCAGCGTGCCTTTGGCGGACATTCCCACCGGCGCACTTGTTATGCGGCGGATAAAACTGGTCACGCGATTTTGCACGAATTGGTGAATAACTTGCGGCGATACGGGGTTCGCATCTACGACGAATGGTATGTGATGCGCCTGATTTTGGAAGAAGGTCAGGCTAAAGGCGTGGTGATGTACCGCATCGAGGATGGGCAGATGCAAATCGTGCGCGCCAAGGCGGTAATGTTTGCCACCGGCGGTTATGGACGGGTTTACAATACGACCTCGAATGATTATGCTTCGACGGGCGATGGCTTGGCGATGTCAGCGTTAGCGGGCGTGCCGTTGGAAGATATGGAGTTTGTGCAGTTTCACCCGACGGGGCTGTATCCGGTAGGGGTGCTGATTTCTGAGGCGGTGCGGGGAGAAGGGGCGTATTTGATTAATAGCGAGGGATCTCGCTTTATGTCCACCTACGCCCCCAGTCGCATGGAACTGGCTCCCCGCGATATTACATCGAGAGCGATCGCTAGGGAAATCCGCGCCGGACGCGGTATAAATACTGACGGCAGTGCGGGCGGCCCCTTTGTCTATCTGGACTTGCGCCACATGGGCAAGGAAAAAATTATGAGCCGCATTCCCTTCTGCTGGGATGAAGCGCACCGCCTGCTGGGCATCGATGCGGTAAACGAACCCATCCCCGTCCGTCCCACGGTTCACTATTCGATGGGAGGCATTCCCACCAACACAGACGGGCAAGTCCGCAGCAGTCCAGAAGGCTTAGTCGATGCCTTCTTCGCCGCCGGAGAATCTGCCTGCGTTTCCGTTCACGGCGCTAATAGATTGGGAAGTAATTCGCTGCTGGAATGCGTTGTCTATGGAAAACGCACGGGCGCAACAATAGCGCAATTCGTCCAAAATCGCAAGCTTCCAGATATCGACGAACAACGCTACCTGAAGGAAGCACAGCAACAAATACAATCCCTGTTCGACCAGAAGGGAACCCAGCGCATCAATCAATTGCGGCAAGCATACCAAGACTGCATGACCCAGCACTGCGGCGTGTTTCGCACCGAGGCGAGTTTGCGCGAAGGGTTAAATGAGTTGCAACAGTTACAGGAGCAATATCAGCAGATTTACTTGGACGATCAAAGTAAACTGTGGAACACGGAAATTATCGAAGCGTTAGAACTGCGAAATCTAATGGTTGTGGGACAGTTAATTATTGCTTCAGCACTCAATCGTAGCGAAAGTCGGGGGGCGCATTGTCGGGAAGATTATCCCGAACGGGATGATAGCAATTTCCTCAAGCACACGATGGCGTATTATTCGCCTGCGGGGATCGATTTGCAATATCTACCTGTAGCGATTACGATGTTTCAGCCGCAAGAGCGCAAGTATTAATAGGACTGAGGCAAAGAAACCGGGTTTCTATGAAAAATCGTTGGTTTAGAAACTAGAGATCTACGAAGAAACCCGGTTTCTGGCGTCGGCGCGCGTAAGTCCTAATTAAGTTTGATATCTTGCCGGGAAATATTTTGCATTAGTTTGACCACCCGCCCGGAAATAAATTTCCCGATTGTAGAGACGTTACATGTATTGTAGAGACGTTACATGTAACGTCTCTACAATTCGGTTTCAACCGACTGAATACCCGTAATATCTGCTTTTTAGATCAAATTTTAGAGTCCCCATTAGACGCAATCACAAGCTGCTGAGTTTGCTTGTAGAGGAACTTTTTTGGCAAAAATTCATGTAAAAATTTGTAGCTTTTTTCTTCATTGTTCAAATAAAAAGCCACAACTGAATGGGGGTGCTATTTGTTTTATTTGGCGCTAGAGCGCCAATTCACTAGGTTATAAATTCGCAAAGGAAAGAAGACATGGCAACTTTTAATCTTGGGGTGTTGAGTAGCACCCCCATTGCGCGCGAAGAAGAAGTAAGTAGTAGCGATCGCACCGATATATACCAGTTCAGCTTAGGTAGTAAAAGAAACTTCAATCTCGCACTTACGGGACTCCCAACCGGAGTTCAGGCGGCTGTATCGGTGTATAAAGATACCAATAATAACTCGATCTTCGATGAAGGCGATCAAATTGTCGCCAGCACCTTTCACGATGGCACAACTAACACAGATGCCGCAATTAATCGGCAAGCTTTCTCAGCCGGAACCTACTTTGCTAAAGTTACTTATGGCAGCGGCGACTTAATCGATTACAAGCTACTTTTATCTGCCACTCCACCTGGGCCTGGTACAATTTCACCCAGTAACTTGCTAGCCAAAGAAATCGAAATTGGCGATCTTCTAGGTTTAACGGGTGTTGGTAGCAGAACCTTCGATGACTTAATCGGCAATGGCGACACCGCTGATGTCTATCACTTCCGCGTCGATTACGATGCTACGTTCAGGGCAGCTCTCTCCGGACTAAGTGCGGATGCCGATGTCCGACTGATTAAAGATTTTAACAACAATCAGATTGTCGATCCAGGCGAGACGATCGCTCGTTCGATGAATGGTTACATCGCACCGGAATTTATTACCGCCAGCTTGGATGCTGGTGACTACTATTTCCAAGTCTATCAATACAGCGGCGACACTACCTATCGCCTCAATCTATCGGCGTCGTTGATTTAACAAGCAAATTAAGTCAAGCACGAGGATAAAAGACTCGTGAGCGAGTAGGAAATACTAATCGATGAGGATGAAAGACTCGTGGACGAGTAGGAAACACTCGTAGGCGAGTATAAAATACTCATTCATCAGGATGAAAGACTCGTGGACGAGTAGGAAACACTCGTAGGCGAGTATAAAACACTCATTCATCAGGATGAAAGACTCGTGAGCGAGTAGGAAACACTCGTAGGCGAGTATAAAACACTCATTCATCAGGATGAAAGACTCGTGAGCGAGTATGAGTGACTCCTGGGCGAGTCTTTTAAACTCATCGACGAGTGTTTTTGTTTCGTGGGCGAGTCTGGGAGACTCATCGATAGATTACAGTTGTTCGGGGTCGATGCCGCGATCGCGCAATCTTTCGATCAAAGCTTGATAGCGCTGTTGTTCTTGTTCTAGTTGAGCGATCGCATTATCAGCCCGTTGACGTTCCTCTTCGGCACGTTGACGTTCCTCTTCGGCACGTTGACTTTCCTGTTCTCGTAGTTGATCGAGTTCAACAGAGGTGAGAAACTTTTGTCCATCTGGGCGATAAATTTCTAAAGTGTCTTCTTTAAGTTCAAATCGAATCCCTAGCCGCGGACTCGTCCAACCATTCATCTCATCAACTGGTTCTAACAAATTCCCCGAACGAATCAAGCCAGTTAATTTTATATCCTCTGGGTCATAAATGTAATATTCTTCTACTCCATAGGCTTGATAAAAGATGGCCTTTTTGAGCATCTCTACTGCGCGATTTCCTGGGGAGAGAATTTCAAAGACGACTTGGGGAATCACATTCTCTTCTTGCCATTGTTTGTACGAACCGCGATCGCCTTTCGGTCTGCCAAACACAACCATGATATCGGGTGCAGTCCGGATTTTATTGTTTCCTTCTACGGGATACCACAGCAAATCCCCGGCGACAAACACATCAAGGGCGTTAGCAAACAAGATTTCTAGATTCTCTTTAATCGTGACAATCCAGCGAAATTGTTTTGTATTGTCTGACATTGGTTGTCCGTCGCTGTCGGGGTAGATGATTTCTGTTGCCGTTTGGGGCGGGAGTTGCTGAACCATTGCCGTTTCTACGTCGGATGGGCTGATTTTAATGGTAGCTTTTGGGGATGGGAGGCGATCGCTCTTCGGGGCACGGCATCTTTAAGCTATCTATTTGTGCCAGAATATTTCCCTGCCGTGCCCCTAAATCATGCACTGCTACGCCTTGACCGCGACAGCGCTCTGCACGAGGTTGACATGCACCGACTGTGGCAGTGGTGGCAACGAGCCAAACGCTGCGGCTATGCATATGCCCAGGTTTCCCACCTTCACGGAGCGGCTCCTGAGCGTAAATTTGTCAGGGAAATTGGCTTCAGCACGATGAGCCGATAAACCGGGTTTCAACCAACACTTTTTCACAGAAACCCGGAATATCAGCTTCAGTCCTATCTGCCAAAGAAAATGAATAAATAATGATAAAAAATTTATTGCCCACGATCTTGTCATCTATGATCAGATTAATGTATTATTACCTATAGAAGAAGGGGAGTAGCTGCTAGTTAAAACTCAACTAGCGCATCTGAATCAACATACTGGCGACCAGCCTGGTTCGGGTGACAAGTTTTAAACTTTAAACACTTGGAAGCGAGACCTTCACTAAGTTTGCATTGATGTTTGACATCAAACTGATGTGAGCTTGGTGAAGTTTTGCCGCTTTCATCAAGCTTCACTCAGATAAGAAGTTCACGAGAAAATTCTGAGGAGTTTGAGAAAGTGTTAACAGCTTTTACCGCCGGGTTATTACTAATTACGGTTTCGGAATTAGGCGATAAAACCTTTTTTATTGCCGTTGTGTTATCGATGCGGCACTCGCGGCGGCTCGTATTTACCGGCGCGATCGCAGCCCTAGCAGCGATGACAATTCTATCCGTTCTAGTGGGAAAAGCCGCATCTTTGCTACCTCAGCACTATATCAATTACGCGGAAATCGCTTTGTTTATTGGCTTTGGCTTAAAATTATTGTACGACGCCAGCCAAATGCCTGCGGATTCCGGTTGCGATGAAGCCAAAGAAGCAATGATAACCGTTGACAAAGCACAGGCGAAGCTGGGACGGAAAATTACCCCCCTGGCGGTATTAGTGCAAACATTTCTCATGACCTTTATGGCAGAATGGGGCGATCGCACGCAATTTGCCACCATTACTTTAGCCGCTGGTAACAATCTAATTGGAGTGACAGCGGGGGCAATTTTAGGACATGGAATTTGCGCCGCGATCGCAGTCCTCGGCGGACGCCTAATTGCCCAACACATCTCCGAAAGAACGATGACCGCATTAGGAGGATTGCTGTTTTTAATTTTCGCCGCCGTCGCCGCAATAGGTAAATAGTTAATTGGTAATTGGTAATTGGTAATTGGTAATTGGTAATTGCAAGCTAGCTAATTGTTCAAAGCATTTCACATTAACCATTACCCATTAGCCATTACCCATTAGCCATTACCCATTAGCCATTACCCATTTTAAGGAGAAGCAGACTCGCCCTCATCTGGTGAAGATTCATTAGCAGAATTATCTGGTGGAGGTGTTTCCTCTGCTAGCTGCTTAACTCTTGCCTTAATTTGATCTTTATACTTAGCGGGTGCTAACTCAGTAGCAGCGTTAAAGAAAGACTTCGCTTCCTCGGTTTTGCCCTGCAATTGTAGGATAGCGCCCTTTCCCCAGAGTGGGCGAAAATCTTCTTTATTCGTTTTGATCGTATCGTCGTAGATAGCGATCGCTTCGTTATAGCGCTGCTGCTCGGCATAAACGCTAGCCAACAGCAATTTTACCGAAGTTTCATCCACCGTCTTTGGCTGAATTTTATTCAGATTGGGTGCCGTATCCAGGGTATCTTGCAGCAAACCAATAGCGGCTTCCGGGCGTTTTTGTGCCATCAGCAAGGTTACGAGTCCTTCCATTGCCTCCATATTGCCCGGTTTAGCCTCTAACATCGAACGATAAACCGCTGCTGCACCCTCCAAATCGCCAGTATGCTGCTTAGTTTGGGCTAACAGAATCGAGTATTTATTGTCATCAGGATTGAGATTCGCCAGTTTTTGGAGAGGTTCTATCGTATCCCGCAGACTACCCGCACCGATGCGAGCCAATTCTATCCTCGTATTCACCAATTCAGTCAGCGCCGTTCGATCTTCTGGTTGCCGTTGCAAAACCGCCTCAAAACCTCTAGCCTGAGTTTCCAGTTCCGCTTGCTTCGCTGCCGTCGTTGAGTCTACCACAGGCGTCGCTGCATTCTGTCCGGCGGGTTCTTGAGGCTTGAAGATACTAGCAAACAGGGGTGATAAAGTTGACCTCCCCAGGAAAAATCCACCAACGACGATGCAGACGAGGATTAACCCCGTAGTAATTAACCGGCGTTGCTTGGCTTCGCCAAACGTTTTGCGATCGCGTTTTCGGGCCACAGGACTGCGTTGAACTCTCACGACATTAATTATGAATCCTAATGGCGAAAACAGAGCGGGTGAGTAGGGAAGCTGGGGAAGCTGGGGAAGCTGAGGGAGCTGAGGGAGCTGGGGGAGCTGGAGAAGTAATTACTTCTACTTCTTTATGTCCATCACCTCCATCACCTTTGCACCTCTGCACGCTCTTATGGACTCGGCGTTGCTGTTGGCGGCGTTACACTATCACTAGGACTAGGATTTGTCAAGTTATTTTCAGGGGTGGTTGCGGGAGCGGGTGTAACGGGTTGGGTTTGGACGTTGCTGTTGGGTGTGGCAGCGGGAGCGGGTGCAACGGGTTGGGTTTGGACGTTGCTGTTGGGTGTGGCAGCGGGAGTCGGTGCAACGGGTTGGGTTTGGACGTTGCTGTTGGGTGTGGCGGCGGGCTGTCCTGGAGTAGGAGAAGGCTTCGGTGTGGAGGTGAGGATTTCGATTTGTTGGATTTGCGCCTGAACTTGCTCTTTAAAGGCGGCGGGGGCGATTTCAGTGGCGCGGTTAAATAAAGGCTTAGCTTCTTCCTTTTTGCCTTGCAATTGCAGCACGATGCCTTTAGCTAAAAGGGGTCGATAGTCTTGCGGGTCGAGTTTGGTCGCATTATCGTAGATAGCGATCGCATCATCGAAGCGTTCCTGTTGGGCGTAAATGCTGCCCAACTCTAACTGGTAAACAATATCGTTAGGATTGAGCCGGATCAGTCTTTCTAAAGGTTCTATCGTCTGCCTGATATCCGCCGCACCTAATTGCACCAGTTCTTTGCGCGTCTCGAACAGCGCCATCAAAGCCGTCTGATTTTCTGGTTCGCTCTGCAATATGGCTTCGTAACCCCGTGCTTGACCTAAAAGCCTTTGTTTGAGTTCTTCTTGCCTAGCCGCCGCAGACACTTGCACGGGTTGGGCTGTAGAAGTTGGTGTTGGTGTTGCCGTTTCCTGGGCAGAAGTTGGCCCCGTCTCGACACTGCCCAACAGAGGCACAATCGAAGTCCACACAAAGGGGATAATACCTAAAATCATTACCCCAGCAATTAACCAGCGACGCAGCTTTTCAGACACGGGATTAAATTGAACGCCGATCCTATTATCGCAGGACTTACGCACGAGGAGGCCAGAAACCCGGTTTCTTCGTTGCTCTGCGATCGCTAAACCAGCGATTTTTCATTGAAACCGGGTTTCTTTGCGTCAGTCCTATATCGGCTACCTTTGCACCACACCCAAGACGTGAAAACCGACAAAACTTTACGGATAAAAGGCAAATGTAGGTGCATAAATGACAATAGGCTGGCTGATATAGCCATCAGTCTGCTATCACTAACAGGAGTAACCTTTGGCAATAGGGTCTTTTTGCTGAAGCGACCTACCGTCGTTTGAGCAAATCCCCTATCAACTCCAAAGCGAATAGAGTAGTAGATACAGGGCAAAGCTTGGTGACTGGTATGGGCGCGCAAAAATATCCCGGCTCGACAACCGGGCATTTTTAAGCCGCCCCTAAAACCTACCAGTTTCTCCAAAAAGCAAAAAAAATGTGTCTCCGCTGCAAGGAGTGTTTATGAGTCCCCCTCCCAACAAAATCCCGCCATCCTCTGAAGCTAACAAAGCTCAAACCCCCGAACCCGCCGTTCGTAGACCCAAGGAACCGCCAACTGCCTCGCTCGGCGAGCCTAAAGAGCCGCCAACTGTCCCAACCCCCGCAGCTAGCGCCCCGGCACCAGATCCCAAACCGGCAACTGAACCGGCAACCGAAACTGCAACCGAAACTGCAACCGAAACTGCAATTGAAGCCACGTCGCCTAGCTTAGATGAAAAGCAGCGGCATGGCCCCATACCTGCTCCCTCGGAACCAATGCAGTATCGAGCCATTGGTTTAGTCCGGGGACAATACGCCCCCAGTGACGAACAATTCACCCGCGGTAACTTAATCGTCAGCGATGGACAAGCGATCGATGCCGTGTTACTCGGTCGCGTTATGAGTTTGGTGAAAAATCACTTAGATTTGGCAACCGAACACCTGTGGGTAGTTTATCCCCGGACGCGACAACTAGACAATAATTTGCACATGCAAATTGTTGGAGTTTGGGAGCCAGAAAACTTGAACAAAGTTGCACAACCCGCAGGCGAAACCACCCCAGAACCAGCCGTTGAGGTTTCTGAGGATAGCAAAATTGAAGATGGTTATTTTTCCATTCGCGGTGAGGTGATTTTTCAAGCCCAAGATAACGAACAGATTGTTGTCAAGATTAGGCAAACACCCAAATCCGATCAAGAAGAAGCCAAATACTTCAAGCTGACACTCAAAGGCGTTCTGGACAAGAAAGCTGTGGGTCACTTCTGGGATTTCCAAGTGAAACGACAAGCGGAAGCTTTAGTAATACAGCAGGCTGAAGACGTCGGACTGATACGCCCCAAAAAACCGTCCAAGCCGCGTCCAAAAAGACCGGGTGGCGGTGGCGGTGGCGGTCGATGGCCCAGAAAACCCGGACCAGGGCAAGGGCAAGGACAAGGACAAGGACAAGGAAAGGGTCGCTTCTCACCTCGTCCAACCAAATCGGCACCCCCAACGACGCAGACGACGCAGGCGGCCCCAGAAAAGCCCATCCCTCGTCCCGTCAAACGCCAGCAACCGGGCAACGGCGAAGCTAAAAAGTAGTACCATCCTGTAAAAGGGGCGAAGCATTGGGTGAAAACCAATATGCTTCGCCCTAGCAAATCGCTGACTATTCGAGGATGGTGTAGTGGGACAGTACGAACGTTTGATATTAATGGCAGAGGATGAACTAACCCAGTACAGCACCGATGCCCGCAAAATTGAAAAACTCAGACAAAAAATTGGTTTATCTGTAACCGCTGCCGAACAAAAAAAGGTCAAAGAAGCCTTGTTAGCAGAAATGCCCCAAGATTGGTTAAGTCAGTTAGTAGAACAGCAGCGTCAAACTGTTTCGCTTCCTTTGTGGGGCATTGCCGGACTGGGGTTACTGTTTGGAATTTCTTTAAATCAACCCCTTGACTTTATCGCTACAATAGCTGGAGGATTTCTAGCTATAAAAATTCAGCAGTGGGGCTGGAAACTACAGGCGAAAAGATTGGTTATCCAAACTCTGGAAGACATCGAAGAACGAATCCGAAATAAGTAGCGGCAGCATTAATGCTGCGCGCTTGACAAACGAAGCCCGCCTACGCGGGCTATTAGTTTCTATATGTACGGTGCGTTAGCGATAGCGTAACGCACCAGCTCCACCCTATCTGGGGTTGCTAGGTAAGTCCTGTGACAATTACCAATTCCTGATCTATTCCAGAATTGCAAATTGTACTACAGAGTACCTACTGCTTGGAGTCGGTCTAACAAACCTCATTTTAATAACCCTATAGATTTCTTGACCTGTTAGTAGACTACCTACTTTTATCGTGCCGTCAAAGTGACCAGAAACAAAAAGTTGATTCTGCGGGATCGCAATATAATAAAATGCTGGACGCCACTGGAATGTTCGTAGCCGCTCAAAGTTTTGCCATAAGGTACTTTCAGAATTGGTCAAAATCAAAAATCAAAAATCTAAAATCTAAAATCATTCTAGTGCAATGGTTGCGCCCCAGCGGTCTTGAGGTAAAAAAGCGCGATCCATAGGAATGGAAGCAACTCGTTCGGTGAGGGTAAATTTCCCTTCTTCGATCCATTGTTTTAACTCTAATGCCACTTGTCGGGATAGATAAATACTAGCAAGGGGAGCCACCCTCACCGATTTTCCTTCAATCGTCATCTTACCGGATTTTAATTGCGCGTAACTGACTAATCCAAATGTGGGACGGACGCGGCGGGGTATGGAAAAATCTACTACTGGTGCAACTAAATCTTTGTCTTGTACGGCACATTTGGCAACAACTTCTTCATGCAAAACTGGGATGGGAATCCCAACTCCTAGCATGATGGAAGCGCCATAATTTTTAAAGTAACAACCCCTTACCCACCGCCTATCCATTTGTTTGGCATCGCCAATCAACGCTAAAGTAGCAGCAGGGCCGATGGGGGTGCGATTGGGTAGACGTTTTTGTAAGGGGAAGTGCTGGGTGCCTTCCCAAGCGACGTAACCTATACCGCCGCCTAGAAAAATGCGGGTGCCGATGCCAATTATTTCTAAATCTGGGTCGTTGAGTAAGGGAGCGATCGCACCCGGATTAGAATATACCGCATTTCCCAGCCGCGGTTGTAGCGTACCCAGGTAGGTGAACAGCGCGCGATCGCCTCCGTTCACCCCCACAATAAAATTCTGATACAGGTTGCGCGGATTATATAAATAAAACTGGTTAATTGTATCGCGAGTAATCGTAGTTTCAAATGTTGTTCTAGGGTAACAGTCCGTTGCCTGTCCAATTGCTCGCAATTGCACGGGTTTACCGGCGATTAAATCTTCGATGACATGACCGCCGCCTCGTTCTTTAGATTCTTCCCCATCGGTTATCTCACCCGTGCTAGGATAATCCACGCCTTGGGCGGCTCCTAAAAACAAATCTACGGCACCAAATCCAGAATAAGCTAACACTCCATCTATCCAGCAAGAGCGAATTTTAATCGGCGGATCGGTATGCCCTAAATTAATAATTGCCCCGGTTGATTCCATCGGCTCAAACGTGCCGGTGGTAATCACATCTACTTGCTTAGCTGCCTCAGAAACGCCAATTTCTGCCACCCGCGCTTTTAATTCTTCGGCTGTCCAAACAATCGCAGATTTTTGGTTAATTTTGTCGTTAATTTCAGCAATAGTACGCATAATTTATTTCAGATTTTAGATTTTAGATTGCAGATTTTTTCTCATTTAAATTTACTTATCTCAGATTTTAGATTGCAGATTTTTTCTCATTTAAATTTATTTATCTCAGATTTTAGATTGCAGATTTTTTTCTCATTTAAATCTACTTGTCTCAGATTTTAGATTTTAGATTGCAGATTTTTTTCTCATTTAAATCTACTTATTTTAGATATTAAACTAAAATTATAACATTATTTTTAACCTAAAATATTAAATTTGCCAGATGGAATTCTGGGTAAATCTGCAATCTTAAATCTGCAATCTGCAATTAGCTATTCTTCATTTTCAGGCTCGTCAATGGAAGCGTCTGGGGGTTTTGGGGTTCTGGCTGGCAATATGGGAGCGTTATGATCTACTTGGGCGACTTTTTGGGATTCGGCTTCGCCAGCTGCGTTAAACTCGGCTTCGCGATCGCTATGCCACAGATCTAGCACATCTTTAATTAAAACTTCTGTCAGCCAAACTTTAAGCACGACTGTGAGAGGTAGCGCCAAAATCAGCCCTAAAAATCCAAAAAATGTCGCAAAAAATACTTGAGACATTAACGTGATTGCTGGTAACAATGCTACTTGTTGCGCCATCACGTAAGGCGTCAAAAAGTTACTTTCAAACTGCTGAATCACAATATACAGAATTAAGACGGCAACCGATTTCCACCACACCCCATCTAACAGCGCGATTGTCATCGGTAACACGACGCTCAACGTGGGGCCAATATTCGGAATCAAGTTGAGCAATCCTGCTAGAATTCCTTGAGCTAGTGCCAGCCTTACCCGTAAAATTGACAAGCCAATTAGCGACAGCATCGCCACCACGCCCATGCTAATTAGCGCTCCGATAATCCACCTACCAAGTGCTACCTCGCATTCATCTAATATCCCTTCTACTCGCCGCCGATAAAATGAGGGAAACAGTCTAACAAATACTTTGCGGTAGGCTCTCGGTTGAGCTAACATCATCAAGGTTAAAACTAGCACTAGCAAAAAGCTTAAAAGCCCTCCTAGCGTATTCGAGACAAATGCACCCGCACCGCCCAATAGTTGACTGAGGAATGGCTGCAATTGTTGTTGGAGTTGTTGGCTTAAAGTATTTCCTCCACCACCAGGTTTCTGGGGCAGCAGATAGGGAGCCAACTGACTGGGAATGTTTGATTGTACCTGTTCTATCCAAGGAGTCAACTGATCGATAGCGGTGGGCAATAGCTCTGCTAATTGTCGAAACTCGGTGGCAAATGGCGGTACGATCAGCCAGAAGAAACCGATCAGAACGGTTAGCAAAATCGCCACCGAAAGCGTGACAGCCCATCCCCGGGCTAACCCTGACTCTTGCAGGCGTCTTGCCAGTCGGTTTAAAGCGGTTGCCAAAACGACGGCGGCAAATACCAGCAATAGCACTTCCCGAATTTGCCACAGAATATACAAACATATTGATACGACTAACAGGCCGATGAGTTGACCCAATTTCACGGTACTGACTCCAGGCACGTAGGAAAATTAAGAAAACTATGAGATTATAGCTCAAAGATAACTTGAATGAACGAACTAATTCTATTTTGACGATGCCATCGGTTCGAGCTGGGCGATCGCTCACTTTTACCTATCAAATTGCCAATGGTAAATTAAGGAAAACAATATACAACCATTTGACGATTTTGTTAATGAAATTAATATTTTTTATCAAACAAATCCGGCGGGCTTTGCAGCGTGAAAGTATCGATCGCATTATTTTAATAATTGGCATCCTTATTGCGGTTAGTTCGATCAGTTTATCGTTACTGGAACCAGATCTATCTTTATTCGATGCTTTCTGGTGGAGTATTGTTACCTTAACTACTGTTGGCTATGGCGATATTGCGCCAAAAACTCCTGGCGGTCGCTTGATTGCTATACTGGAAATGATTTTTGGGGTGGGGATTTTAGCAACGTTCAGTGCTACAATCGCTAGTATTCTAGTAAATCAAAAGTTTAGGCAAGAACTTGGTATGAGTTCTTATAAATTTGAAAATCATATAATTTTGTGTGAATGGAATTTGCGATCGCGCGTGATTCTAAAAGAGCTTCGCCTCGAACCTCAAACTAAAGAAAAACCGATAGTTTTAATTGCCAATATAGAAAGAAAGCCAGTTGAAGACGAAAATTTATTCTTTATTCAAGGTCAGGTTTCTGATGAAACCTTGAATCGGGCGAACTTAATTAAAGCGAAGACGGTAATTATTTTGGGCGATGATAGTTTAGAATGCACAACTCGCGATGCCAAAGTTGTTTTATCTACCCTGACAATAGAAAGCATCAATCCCAATGCTTACACAATTGTGGAACTGGGAGATCCTGCCCACGTGCAAACTTGCAAGCGGGCTAAAGCTGACCAAATCATCGTCAGTAGCGAGTTAAGTAGTATGCTTTTAGCTCAAGAAGCCCTCAATCACGGCATTACCAAAGTTGTTGCCGATTTGTTGAGCTTTCAAGATGGCAATCAATTGTATAAAATTCCCCTGCCTAAATCTCAGATTGGAAAGCCGTTTATTGATGTCTTTATCTATATGAAGCAAATGTATCAAAGTACTGTAGTAGCTGTACAAAAAGCAAGCGATGGCGAAGTTATCTCTAATCCGCCAACAGATTATCATCTGGAAAATAACGACGATTTAATTGTCATTGCCAGCAGCAAACCGCGAATTTAAGTCCTCAAATGCTAATTGCTAATTGCTAACGGCTAATTGCAAGATTGTTTTTCTATTAACTCAAGTTGCTAGTGATGAGGTCAAGCATTTTAGATCCCCCTAAATCCCCCTTCACAAGGGGGACTTTGAATCCGGTTCCCCCCTTTTGAAGGGGGACTTTGAATCCGGTTCCCCCCTTTTGAAGGGGGGTTAGGGGGGATCAA
>ERZ1066119.385-NODE-385-length-32052-cov-51.388568_pt1 | contig 32052 bp, 26 predicted proteins | sample MGYA00382766_ERZ1066119 | MGnify/ENA primary metagenome ERZ1066119 (study PRJEB33369, sample SAMEA5778349) | biofilm metagenome | biome: Industrial cooling water; feature: Water cooling tower basin; material: Biofilm | place: United Arab Emirates | collected...
GCGATTAATGACAATATTATGCGACTAATGACAATACTATGCGATTAATGACAATATTATGCGACTAATGACAATACTATGCGATTAATGACAATTAACTCTGGCATTGAGGACAATAATAAATGCGTCTGGCGCCCATTACACTTTTAATAATAGTCGTACTACAAACGTGACAAGGTTGATTGTCTCGATTAAAAACCCAGTGACGATAAGCTTTGCGTGGTTTACCAGCAGCTTTAAGCTTTGTCGCAATGGCGATATCATTTGTAATTCCCTTAGTAATATAAGATTTACGAGGAATTACAACTACTGCTTCTGCTAGTTTCTGAATTTGCCTGCTAGTACAGTCCATAGGACGGAATGAAGGATTTATACGTGCTACAAACAAAATCTCACTACGAAGATAATTACCTATTCCACAAATAAATTGCTGATTGAGTAATAACGGCGCCAACCCTCTCCTATAAAATTGTTTATCAAGCAACCGTTCTTCAACTTGTTCTATAGTTGTAGCTTCATCCAATACATCGGGCCCAAGACTCTTTAAAAATGGATGTACAGCGATTTCAGCATCATTAAGAACAGATATATCTGATGCGCTGTATAATAAAGCTGATTTTTTATGCGTGTGAATTGCTAACCTTAATTGTCTGTTTGTTTTGGGATAAGTATTTGCGTCACGTATATACCAAAGTCCATAAAGTTGGTTGTGACTATATATACTAAGGTCATTACTAAATCGAATTAATAATGCTTTGCCTCTGGGTTTGACGGACACTACTTGCTGACCTGTCAGAATTTTTTCAAACTCTTTCAGTGCGTCAAAAGCAAAGAATATATCAGTTATGGGTACGTTACAAATAGCTTTGGCAATTTTGGCTGCTGCTAATTTAATCTCAGGTCCTTCGGGCATTTGATAATTTCATCTATAGAAACAAAATTTCGCAATTGTCTTCCCTCGTAAGGCATAGAATAACATCCCAAGGACTTTAAATATTCAACTGCCATCGCTGAAAGCTCCCAAGCTTGCTCCTCATTCACTTTGACTATAGATGCCTCAAAAATTGGGGCGCCTGTAAATGTGTAGAGTTCCTTTATTCTCTCAGATTTTACCCGTAAACGCTCAAGTATCGACGAATTTGCCCACGACCACTGCCATGTTTCGCTTTTATACGAGAAACTACCAATAGGTGTAACAAGCGCTTCAACCTGCACCTGGTCTTGGTCATCTTGAAATTGCAGCGTTCCTATTTCTTGGTCAAAGCAATACTTAGGAAAACTTCCAAAAGCGTATTTGTCTTTTAAATCTTCCTGCTTACGCTGAAGATTATCTATAGATTCTTCAAAAAAAATAGCAAATTCATCTTTATTCATAATTTTTATTTTTCATTATAAGTGAATTCCTGCTTTTGAGAGTTGAGAATTTAGTTGATAGTCTAAAAATGTCCACAAACGTAAGTCGGTAAAGTCGGGTATTGCCATACAGGCGCCTATCTCGCATAATTTTTCTGGGTCATGAGTTGATGCAATACCGATAGTTTTTATACCTGCACCAACAGCAGACCTAATACCCGATGGTGAATCTTCAAGAGCAATCGCGTTTTCTACACTAACACCTAAACGTTGTGCAGCGACTCGGTAGGGTGTGGGGTCTGGCTTTGCTTTTTCTTCGTCTTCTGCTAATACTATCAATTCAAATGCGGCGCCTAATCCTAAAACTTCTAACATAAAGTAAGCATTTGCACGTGGTGCATTTGTAACTAATCCACGCTTAATATTATGCGTGTCTGTCCAAGCTAATAACTCGGTTAGTCCTGGTAAACGCTGTAAAGATGGCGCCATTTCTCGAAACATCGCTTCTTTTTCATCCGCAAATTCTACAGCTTCTTGCGGTGACAATTGTGGCAAAATATCCGCAAGTATCTCTGGGTTCAATCTACCACTAATATTTTTCTGGTAAAAACTTTCATCTATATCTATACCATAGCGACTCAGCATTTTCTGCCAAGCTACAAAATGGATAGGGTCAGTGTTGACGAGGGTTCCATCTAAGTCAAACAGAAGTGCTGTCAGCATAAGCTATGTAAATAAAGTTAATAAAGCATAAACTTTCTTTACATATTTTACATGAGAACGGGCGCCTGTCCAAAATTCGCTTGCACGTCAACATTTATATATGGATATAAAACAATTAAACTATATGGTAATATTTTACTTAATCAAAATCTACCACGTCTCCAGGTGTGAGCGAAAAGTGAATGACAGCAGATCCACTCTTCTACAAAATCTTTCAAAACCTACCAGAGCTATTTTTTGAACTCATCGGTGAAGGACAGGATAATAAAACCGGATACGAGTTCAGTGCCGAAGAACTCAAGCAACAAAGTTATCGCTTAGATGGTTTATACAAAACAAGCTCAGGATATAGCTTTATGCCACTATATTTTGTCGAAGCACAAGGATATAAGGACAGTGACTTCTACAACAGCTTTTTTGGCAAAATAATGATGTATTTGACCCAAAAAAACCACCTAACATGTGTTTAGTTGCCAAGAAGAAAGGTAGAGAGAAAATAGGGAAATTAGCTCGACAGTTAGTAGTTAGAACAAATTCAGAAATTACCAGTCCCGCTTTAAAAGAAAAAGTTCTACAATTTATTCAAACGGTGGTAATGGACAAACTTCCAAACTTATCAGTAAAGGAACTAGAAGCTATGCTTGAGTTAGAATCGCTAAGAAAAAGCAAAGTATATTTAGAAGGTGTTGAAGAGGGTGTCCTTAAACAAAAAATGGCGACTATCCCTATCTTACGAGAGGCAGGGTTTACTATCGAGCAAATAGCAGAACGCTTAAAGCTGGATGTAAAAACTGTTCAAGAGAACGTTAAACAATAGCATTGTGTCGCAGCGCGTTTGTATTTAAGGCGCATTTGTATGGTCATCAGTGACGACCATACTGTTAGAGGATGTTTGAAAAGTCAGATAAGGTATAAATTGTCATTCTGAGTGGAGTCTTACGGAAGGAAGAATCTACGTTTTGGTGCGTATACTGAGATGCTACCCTGCGGGAAAACTGCGTTAACGTGCCTCAGCATGACAAAAAACAACACTTTTCAAACAACCTCTTAAAATCTATGGTAGTTTAATATCAGGTTGAGAAATAAACACTTCTACTTTAAAACTTCCAAAAATTAAATGATTCATATTGTGGAATGGGCATCCTTGCCCGTTGCAAAGCAAAATTACCATTTTTGATAAGGAAGAAACTTACCAGACATAATAATTCTAACCCTATCACCTTTTGGGTCTTCTTCCTTATCCACATTTAAAGTAAAATCAATCGCGCTCATAATTCCATCGCCAAACTTTTCTTGGACTATATCCTTGAGAGGTAGTCCATACACCTGCATAATTTCGTAAAAACGATAAATAAAAGGGTCAGTTGGTACAATAGAATCACTACCTTTAATAGGATACTTCGTTAACTCAGAAGCATAGAGTGGAGGAACTTCTAGCGCATCAACTAAAATTTTTGCTTCTTCGAGTGAAGCACTAGCTTGGCGATAAATTACAGAAGCAACCCAGACCTCATTTCTTTTCACGAGTTTAGCTAAATCTTCAAAAGTTAATCCTTTCTCTTCTTTCGCTTTCAACAGTATTTGAGTGATTTCAGGAATATGCATTTTAATTATATAGAATTTACTATTGGGTTACTTGGTAATACTACCATTAATGGAAACTTGTGAGAAAGGCGCCTGCATATTAACCCTCAGAGGATGTTTGAAAAGTGCCTGTGACTGTCATGCTGTAGCTTGCTTCCCGCAGGGTGGAACGCGAAGCAGTATATGGATTAAACCCTAGATTCTAGCCTGCGGCAAATGCTCCGCATTACGTTCCGCTGCGCTTCACTCGCTTGGGACAATTTATACCTTATTTGACTTTTCAAACAACCTCTCATAATGATAAACCTCTGTATAGTAAGGGTTTTAATAATATATGCTCTTTTACCATACTTACTTCCAACCAAAGCGCTTCCACGTTTTCATGAATTAAATTTTTTACATTTTTTTACACAACCCAGTAATAAGGGTTTGAGGCATATTTACTGCCATCGTCTGGTTCCACATTTACTGTCATCGAGTGGTTCAAGTAGCAAATTGCTTCTCGTATAAAGGCTTTAATGTTTCAGTCCCGTTGCCAGGCATCGCTGAGTTTCAAGGATCCTAACCAAGTAGCACCACTAGCAGCTGCTAAGAGTTTCAGTCCCGTTGCCAGGCATCGCTGAGTTTCAAGTTTCGAGCTTGGATACAATCGGGTAAAGTATGCACGTTTCAGTCCCGTTGCCAGGCATCGCTGAGTTTCAAGTATTGGTGTTAGCTCAAAAGCAAATTTCCTTGATAGTTTCAGTCCCGTTGCCAGGCATCGCTGAGTTTCAAGTGGGAAGAGAAACAGTATAGGGGCTTGGTATTGCTTGTTTCAGTCCCGTTGCCAGGCATCGCTGAGTTTCAAGAAAGATAAGTGCCGCAATGGTTCAGAATCGGGAGGGTTGGTTTCAGTCCCGTTGCCAGGCATCGCTGAGTTTCAAGCAAACTGGGTAATGTTGAGCGGTAAAGGCGATGCTGGGGGGTTTCAGTCCCGTTGCCAGGCATCGCTGAGTTTCAAGACTTTATTTTCAATATAAAGAAATACCAAAACCGCGTTTCAGTCCCGTTGCCAGGCATCGCTGAGTTTCAAGCTGGTAAAACCTTATTGGCACTTGAAAAAGCTCGGGTTTCAGTCCCGTTGCCAGGCATCGCTGAGTTTCAAGGACCAAAAACTACCAGTATCGGCATCTGACAAGAAAGTTTCAGTCCCGTTGCCAGGCATCGCTGAGTTTCAAGTATATGTCCCCCTCTCTTCTGTACTAGCCCCATTGGGTTTCAGTCCCGTTGCCAGGCATCGCTGAGTTTCAAGGGGTGTTTACTTCTTATTCCAACGTGTAATTACGTGTTTCAGTCCCGTTGCCAGGCATCGCTGAGTTTCAAGTAAAACCAAACTTTTTGCGGAGATAGGAGATGCCAAGTTTCAGTCCCGTTGCCAGGCATCGCTGAGTTTCAAGCAAGGCTCACAATTGTAAATTTAGGCTCATAATTTACGTTTCAGTCCCGTTGCCAGGCATCGCTGAGTTTCAAGTTTTAGTGTGTATATCAGCTTGACGTTGTTCAAAACGTTTCAGTCCCGTTGCCAGGCATCGCTGAGTTTCAAGCGCTTATCTAGTTCCGCATAGAGATAAATCATTTAAGTTTCAGTCCCGTTGCCAGGCATCGCTGAGTTTCAAGACCAGGCATAACTTGTACAAACCTGTTCTCCATCTTGGTTTCAGTCCCGTTGCCAGGCATCGCTGAGTTTCAAGCCCGCCCTTTGAAGTCCTTACAGAGCAAGGATTCTACAAGCAGTTTTGGCAAACCTCAAAAATGACCTCATTTCAGCCACTCTTATTGAGATAATTTTTTATTTATCTCGAATATTCAAACGCTGTAATTATTAATTTGTCTAGGTTCTGGCGATTTTGGCAGAACCCCCCAGGTTTTAGCCCCCGCTTCGGTCTGCCAAACATCAAGCTATTAACCAACTATATAATAATGGCTTGCTCTTGTCGAGGTTTTTCTGAACCATAGCTTATGGTTCGTTTTACAGCACCTGCATCAAGTACGTAAACGCGCACTGAATCTTCCTCTGATTTTATTAGCCTTTCAATTTTGATTTGCATCTCAGTAAATTTTACCGCAGTTAAGAAACATTCAAACACACTATATTGCGTCCAAGCTCCATAACCTGTGAGCATTTTGTGTAAACGATTACGACGTTTATTTGCGGCTTTGTTATCTGGTAAATCGTAAATGATTAAATAAAACAGTGTCGTCATTGAGATTTTAGATTATAAAAACATTAACACACAAAATCAGCATTTAAAGCCTGCGAAGGCAGGCTTTGTTTGTATAGTCATACCCTTGAGGGTATGCTTGTACACGTACAATCTTCATCGCAAAGCCAAAGGTTTATAAGGAATTCCTTCTTGTAAATACCGACTCAATAATCTCGCTTGTAATTCAATTGCCCGTCGATAGGTACAACGATAATCAAACACTGGATGGATAAATTCATCGTTCATCTTCCGCTCGAATGCTGTCAAAAAAGTTTTTCTCCCAGTCTCAGAAAGACGATAGGCGCCTAAACTTTCGGTAAAATCTTGAGGTTGAATTTCTCGTTTGCTCAATACTCCCAACACAACGTTATCAGAAATCAACGCACGGAATTCTTCCATTAAATCTAGTACCATTGCTGGTTGACCGTGGTGAACTTCATGCAAATAACCGATGTAGGGGTCAAGACCTGCGAGATGAGCTGCTGCGGTAACTTGAGTTTTGAGTAAAGCGTAAGAAAAGCTTAATAAAGCGTTGACTGGATCGGTGGGTGGATTACGATTTCGTCCGTTGAATATCCATTGTTTACCCACCATTTTCTGCCAACAGGCAAAATATTCTCGTGCTGCTAAACCTTCTACTCCTCGCACTTGGTCGATGGTTTGTTGGGTTTTTACTAAGTTTTTGCGTTCTTTAAGAGGGTTATCTCGTTGGTTGTGGCGATAAAGTACGTTGTACTGATTGTGTATTTTGGTAGTAACTATTGCTTTCACAAGTTCCAGTCTTTTAGGAATATCGTTGTAAACCTGGTATTGTGCCAATCTTAATTGACCGTTACGCGAGTATCCAGGAAGCGCTGAACCTAAGTATTTACCGAAGAAAGAAAGATAGTGTACGGGCATTCCTAATTCGAGAGCGTATACCAAAGCGTCTCCGGTAACTTGAGGGTTTCCCATCAAAATTACTTGTTCTGCGGTTTGAGCAGGTATCGTTTTTTTCTTCCAAGTTCCATCTTCCTGTTTGAGCGAGACGGTAAATGCTTCGTAGACTTTACTTAGAACTGCTTCGGGTTGAGTAACGTAAATAACTGTCATTTTAATTATTATTGGTTAGATTGTAAATTACTAGAAACTGTACGAAGGATTTTGACTTCAAAGGGCAGGCAAATTCTTTGCAAGCTACATGATTGACATTTTTTGGTATTATCAATAGGGGCTGGCATTCCTCTGGTAGCAACAAGTTGAGCTAGAGCAATTGCGTTTTCTGTAGCTTGTCGTAGTTCTGGTGTGAATGCTACAGTTTGTCTTCTACGATTGCTGTGATAAAAAATTTCTCCATAAGTAATAGTGCGTCCTATGCGTTCTTCTAAACACAAAGCGGCGCCACAAAGTTGAAAATGGTCGTTGAGGTGTTGTGCCATTTTTCCTTTTTTATATTCTACTGGCACAAGTTGTCCACCAGACTCTTCGACGGCATCAATAATTCCAGCAATTTTTAAACGCTCACTCCATACCCATTGTTGTTGGCGAATTACTGTGGCGCCTTCGGTAATTACTAATTCTTCGTCAATATTACGGTGTAAATGGCGCCCTAAAATAATATGCTCGTTGTCTTCCATTTCTCCCAGCACATATTCTAAATAAAATCGGCGTGGACAATATTCCCAAGCGTTTAGATACGCAAGGGGCAAATAATTTTCTATCAATTTCTAACTCCTAACTCCTAACTCCTAACTCCTAACTCCTAACTCCTAACTAATTACCGTTTGCCCCATTCCCATTGCAGTTTTTCTCCCAATTCCGGCGAAGGTGGCAAAGTGAGCTAATATGGTGGCAATTCTAGCTTGTTCGCTGTCTGTAAATCTATATCTCACTAAACCTTCGGCGCCAATTTCCGCTCCACCTTCCATTTTCATAGCGTAGGTTTTGAGTTCGTAAGCTGAAACAATACCATTCCATTCAATTTGAGGAAATTTTAAAGTTTCTGGTGCGAATATATTCCAACGTCGTAATAGTCCGTTGAAAACCAATTCTGGTAGAGGAAAAGGTTGAACGTTTTTACCTTGTTTAAAACTGGTGGGGGTGAGAAATTTTAAGTCAATACTATTTTGGGTTGGTTGCTGTGTAAGTTTCTCAAAGTTGCTTGTTTGGGTAATATCAATCCAACCATCAAGACGACAGGGAATACCTGTTAGGGTAATTTCTTGACCTAAGTCTGCATTCATCCCCCACAATAACGGCGCCAGTAATCCTTTTTGTAAAAGGCTGATTTTGAGGATGATTTTTTTGGGAGAGCAGTATTCCCATCCTGTTGTTATGGGTAAGTTTTCCTGTTTATGTAATGTTTCAGCTAATTCTGGGTTGGTGTTAGCAAACCAGCGAAAACACAATGCATGGATAGCGCGCGCTAATGTTGCAGGAAGCGGTTGAACTGCGGAAATCGCAATTTGAATTTTGTGTAGAGAGTCGGAATTAACTTCCACACCACCTATTTCGTAGGGTTTTTGGCGCCATTCTACAAAATTACCACCTGCGATTTGTTGCCAGAGCGATTGCATTAAGTTTGTGTATAAATTAGCCTCTGGCATTACGGACAAAACTTTGGTGGCGCCGTCGATTTTACGTAAGGGTATCCAAATGGGTACAGGTTCAATGGATGTTAACCACTCGTTTAAGTTAACAAGGGTGGAAGTTGTCTGAGTCGGACGTAAAACAACACTTAGTCCGGCGAAAGTTGGTTCTGCTGTTGAGCTATTTTCTGAGAGATTCGCATTTTTTTCAGTATCAGTCTCTTTGGTAGTAGTCATAACGGGCACTGGTAGAGTGAAGTTTTAACGGTAAAAACCCTGGTTTAATAATTCTATCTTTGCCGATTTGGGCTTTGTCATTAGAAAAAGGATTAATACGGTTGAAAGTACTTTTTTTGCCTAAGTCATCCATTGGTTGAATAGTATAACTGGCGTTGGGGTTAGGTATAAAAGTTGGTTGGTTTGTAATTTGAGTGCAGTCAGGTAAGTATTGGAAAAAGCAACCTTTTTTACCAAAATAGTTGATTTGGGCAAATAAGTTGGTTAATTCTTGTAACTTATTTGACTCATCAACTCCGCAACAAATTTGTAACTCTCCCTGTAAATGTATCCATTCCCGAAATACAAACCCATCTTGCATAGGTATAGTAGAGCGATTTTTGTCAGCTTTGTCTGCCGTTTGGTCGTAATATCGCAGCTTGTAACCATTGCGATTGACTACCAGTTGTTGTGGTGGCAGGACGTATATCAATAAATCTCGAATCCAAGCAAATTCCTGTTTTATCCATGCGTCGAAGTCATCTCGATGGTATTTACCTTGGCTTTCGAGTAAAGCTTTAAGTAGTGCCATTTTGATTGCATAGGGTGTGGGTACCAAGTTAGAGCGCGCTGCCATGCTGGTCGCATCCGAGCGTTTCAGGGTAAATAAGCTCACAGGTTGGTAGCTGAGAGTGAGCCATTTTTTCTCTAAATAATTATTCGAGGGCTTCGGCATTTTCACTCTCCCAAGGTTGTCCTTGTTCTATAATGCCTTGAATTTGTTCGGCAAATTTAGCCATCGAATCGAATTCAAAGCAGCGAATTGTACCTTCACCGTTAAGGTTATTCAAAGTCTCTGCCAAGCTAAGAACTTGTCGATTGTAGCTTTCTTCCAATGGGCTTAACATTGGTGCAGGACAGCGACGGGTGCTAACGGTGATAACTCCTTCAAAATAATCGGGGTGTGGTAAATGGGTATTCCGTTTGGCGCCATTAGGTTGCATATAGGTATAGAGAACGCTCTTTAGAAGAGCATCTAAACGTTGTTTGCGTTGGATTGCATCAATACTGTAGCCGAAATTGTGGGGATTATAACCGATGCGAAAAGCTTCGAGATTAAGAACAGTTGCATACAAACCAGAACTAACTTGGACATTATATGGAGTGGGGTTTTCTACACCATATTTAGCATGAAAATAGCTCTGAGTTTTGACATATGTAGGTAAACCAACAACGGCGCCAAATTCAATTACAGACTCACGCTTGAGTGTTTGTCCTTTCTTTTCTGTCACCATAAACCCCTCTAAATCGCTGATAGTACAGAGTTGGAGAACTTTGGCGGTTTTTGCGGCTAAATCCGTATCTTTATCAGTAAATATGGGTAAACCTTTATCTATGTCATACCCAATGCGATCAGGGTTGAATTGTTTGCCACCTGCTGATAAAGTCAAACCCGATTCAAGAGCAATACGGTGTAGATGTTCTGCTTGAATATGTTTAAGCATATCACCAGAAATACCATTAACATATTCAGGTTCATTACCACCTTTTTGGATAATATAAAAACGCCTTGTTAACGATTGATTACCTTCATTTCCTTCATTATTAAGAGCATGAATTTGCCACGACAGTAAACCACTAATAGAAACCGAATAAATGGAAAACTTTTTAGACATTTGACTTTATTCCTATTGAGTATTGTAAAAAAGGCGCCTCTTTCTCCCTTATTAAGGGGGGAAAAATTTCTTAATCAAGCAGTATTAAAGAAACTATGCTGCTTCTATCTCATTATTAACATCATCACCTACATCTGGTTCCTTATCCTTACCCTTACCCCAACCTTTAGCATATCCATAGGCAATTAATAGATTTGCAACTAAACTACAACCATATCGAGGATTATCTATCAACTTAATCAACCTATCCAAATCATCTTTAGTTGTCCAAATTCTCCGAGGTTTTTCCTTAGCTCTTAATTCATCATCAATGCGTAGATTCTCATTCTCATAACTAACTAAAAATGTGCTGATTTCGATAATAAAATCCTTCTTAGAGCCAGATTGACTGCTTAAACGTTGTGCTAAACCATACATTCTTTCCCATCCAGTTTCCTTAGTTTTTCCTTCCTTATCGCGAATAATTCCTGCATACACTGTAGCACTATTAATAGCTTTAGCAATATTTAAAAAGCCTGGGTCTTCGGTTATTTCTGTTAATTTCCAATCACTATCATTTTGACGCGATTTACTATTAAAATTTCTCATCATTAAATCTATACCCTGTTTTGAAAATAAACAAACTCTAGAATTAGCATCAGCTAGTTTTTTCGTTACATAATCTGCATAACTGACTTGAAAACTGAAAAACCTATATAAATCATTTCCAGTAATAAAATCTCGATATGCTGCCAGTAACTCACTATTACCCTCATCAATAGAAAGCGAACGCACGACTTTGAGATGCTCTTCCAAAATATTGCAATATTCATACAATTCATCTTGGTTACGGGGATGTATCCAAGCTGGAAGTCCCAAACTGAAAACCTCCTTAACTCCGTAAACCTGCCCCTTGGCACCGAAATGAGTACCTGCAAAGTTGCTGACAAATTTATTTACGGGTTTATCAAAAATATCAAAATCTTCTTCGGTTTCTTCAATCTCCTCTGGAACCAAGTGATAATTGAGCAATTCCTTACAAAATCGTAATACTAACTCCGCATCAAATCGTGAAATCCCATGTCCTCCCCCTGGTGGATTATATACCAACAATTTTTTAATAACACTACGATACTTTTGTAACTGAATATCTTGGGGTTGTAAAGCAACAACTCTCCAATCAAACGCGCGGTCACTAATTTTTACCTTTTCAGCAATTGCAAAATGAAATAATCCGTTAGCAATTAGCCACAAACTTAACCAATCAGCTTTTTGCGAGTCAACTTTATTGCTATCTGCTTTAACTCTACTTACCCCTTGGACAGAAGTTGGTAAATAAACCTTTACAGCACTTGCCGCATCTGGCAGTTTGCAACCCGTAGCTTTATGAAAAATTTCAGCAACCGCTTCTACCCCACCGTCTTCTTGACTAAAACCTTGGAAAAGTGCCGTAATTAGGGCGCCGTAATTTTCCCGCAATTCCCAACTACCCATCCAAAGGTCATTATGATTACGGTCGTGACGCATGGAAGTAAGAATGGCGCCGTTTTGGGTTCTTGAATCTGGAGGTTTGGGTGCTTCCTCTGGGTTTTCGATTTTTCCCCTGTGATGAAACAGAAAGTCTCGGTAAACCTTGCGAGTATTGCTATGCTCCACAGTGTCGAAAACATCCGTTTCTGTAGGTATTTTACTGGTATCGGTTTTATCTCCTTTGACTGGTAGAAAAGGATTAGTATAAGCGAGTTTAGTAATTAGTTCGAGATTTACAGGTTGTTTGAACAGGAGAATATAAGCTGTTCCCCTATCGACTAATTGAATCGAGCTTTTCTGTTTTGTTTTGGTGAGAGCATATTCGACAAGTTGGGCTAAACCCAACATCATAAATGTATCAGCGTAATTACTGAACAATTTAGTAACTATTAATCGCTCTGTCATAGGACTTGAGCCGCGTGTTATTTACTGACCTATTTATAACATGGGGTTGGAAGAGGGGTGTTCCGATGCCAGTCCAACTTCTTGTGGCACGGGCGTCTCGCCTGTGCAGTGACATAGTTTTATTCACTACAGAGACACAAAGTTCACAGAGATAAAAATCAAGAGAGCTATACTCCAAACGAGTAAAATCTTAACTTATGCCATGCTCAAAAACTTATGTCATGCTGTAGCTTGCTTCCCGCAGGGTGGAACTTAAACGGAGTTTTCCCGCAGAGTAGCATTTTAAAGATTTTAATATTATTTAAAAGTTCAGTTTTAACCCGTTTCTGGTACAAGCTTCAAGTACTTAATTACATTGCTCAACAACAAAGGTTTTAGTCCCGCGTGCGGGTTTCGTTAAGCTTTAAGTTCATGCTTGGGCGGTGCGTGAATGTTATAAAAATTTTGTTTCAGTCCCGCACGCGGGTTTCGTTAAGCTTCAAGGTGGACGCGAGTTTTGGCAAAGTTTCCTCGACTCGGTGTTTCAGTCCCGCACGCGGGTTTCGTTAAGCTTCAAGTTGGTTGCGTGTTTCGTCTCGCGCGCGACTTCACAGAGTTTCAGTCCCGCACGCGGGTTTCGTTAAGCTTCAAGTACGACTTCAGCTTCAAACTCACCTGATGGAGTATTTAGTTTCAGTCCCGCACGCGGGTTTCGTTAAGCTTCAAGCCAGTGATTAACTGTATCTCTGGTCCATCGACATTAGTGTTTCAGTCCCGCACGCGGGTTTCGTTAAGCTTCAAGTAGCCTCAATGGAGGAAAATATTCAGCAACCTCAAGGGTTTCAGTCCCGCACGCGGGTTTCGTTAAGCTTCAAGCGTAAATTATTTACTGCGAGTATCGCTACTGGTGATGTTTCAGTCCCGCACGCGGGTTTCGTTAAGCTTCAAGGTACGACGAATAACAAAGACTCTAGTACAACCATTACGTTTCAGTCCCGCACGCGGGTTTCGTTAAGCTTCAAGCGCTGGCAGCAAGAACGAGAGAAATATTTCCAGAAAGTTTCAGTCCCGCACGCGGGTTTCGTTAAGCTTCAAGTTCACACCCGCCTATTAGGCTGATGTTTATTTGATGTTTCAGTCCCGCACGCGGGTTTCGTTAAGCTTCAAGTTCATTTCATAAAACTTGTCTACTGGTAATAAATCGTTTCAGTCCCGCACGCGGGTTTCGTTAAGCTTCAAGTCTAGAGTTTGACCTCTGCGGAAGTTGGAAATTTTGGTTTCAGTCCCGCACGCGGGTTTCGTTAAGCTTCAAGTGGTTTATTGTGTTCACACTGCAAGCGGACAAGAAAGTTTCAGTCCCGCACGCGGGTTTCGTTAAGCTTCAAGCTAGTCCCTGTATTTAAGGCTGGGTTGCTTGTTGCGTTTCAGTCCCGCACGCGGGTTTCGTTAAGCTTCAAGTACGCACGTAACCCGCACGACTCTTTTGAGAATATATGTTTCAGTCCCGCACGCGGGTTTCGTTAAGCTTCAAGTTGAGGTCAAAATAGCGCGCTACAGACAGACAGAGAAGTTTCAGTCCCGCACGCGGGTTTCGTTAAGCTTCAAGTTGAAGAAGCAGTGGAAAATAGTAATGATGCCGATGGTTTCAGTCCCGCACGCGGGTTTCGTTAAGCTTCAAGCCTGACACACTACCTAGCTCTACATCACGAATATCGGGTTTCAGTCCCGCACGCGGGTTTCGTTAAGCTTCAAGCTGGATTGGATATTGAGTTAATGCCTAATATTGACGTTTCAGTCCCGCACGCGGGTTTCGTTAAGCTTCAAGCTTTCTGTTTCCCACTGATGACATGGGTGAGAGAAGTTTCAGTCCCGCACGCGGGTTTCGTTAAGCTTCAAGTCGAGCGCTAGTTGCTCGACCTCTGACGTTGCATGAACGTTTCAGTCCCGCACGCGGGTTTCGTTAAGCTTCAAGCAATAATTAGTAGATAATTAAAAATTTTATGTATAGTTTCAGTCCCGCACGCGGGTTTCGTTAAGCTTCAAGTCTGTATCTGTGCATTGGATGTAGAGGGAAGTTGCGTTTCAGTCCCGCACGCGGGTTTCGTTAAGCTTCAAGGCCCGCCCTTTGGAACCCTTACGGAGCAAGGATTCTATCAACGGTTTTGGCAGACCCCAAAAATGACTTCATTTCAGCTATTGTTATTGAGATAGTTTATCACTTGTCTCAAAATCAAAAACGCTGTAACTATTTAATTATCTAGGTTCTGGCAATTTTGGCAGAACCCCCCAGGTTTTAGCCCCCGCTTCGGTTTGCCAAATGTCAAGCTAATTGCTTAACTATAGAGCAAGATGTTCTTTCTGTCCAGGTTTACGTAATAATTCTACAGACCTTTGGTTATATAGGCGCCACACTATTAACTCACATTTTGCACCAGGTCTAGAAACCGGGCTTCTTGCGAAAAATTTTGCGATAAAACGTTAATTTTTCGTACAGAAGCCCGGTTTCTTTGGGCTTGCCCTTGAATGCTGCATTCCGGTGAGTTAATAGATATATTTGTAAGTATTCAAGTTCGCCGTTCTCTAAGTTATTCAAGTCTAGTTTCCTAAATAGGTAAAGGCTACGTTTCAATATAACTAAAAAGTTGTTACTATATTTATTTTGAGGATATTCATAGGTTAATCAATATTTAATATTTGTTTTACTTGTTGTAAGTTTTGAAAAGATTGAGTAACTTTTTCCTTCCTTTCAGTATAATACTTTTTTGTGTTGTAGTACTTTTCCGTGTTGATATATATATTTTTCATATATCTAGCAACTTTACTCTCTTCTTCTAAATCCTCATAAACCTTGCGTAGATTTTTATTGCGTAATTCATAAGAAAAATCAATAACGTAATTCCTACGAGAATCGTGTACTGATTTCGATAAGGGATATTGTGATGCAATATCGATACCATTAACACAAGCATAATACTCTACCAAGTGCAACGCGGCATAAAAGCACATAGTTACTGCCCAGTCTGGGTAACTATCTCTGATGCTACGCGCTGCTTGCTCATTATTTTTAGCTTGTTCAAGGTGGTGTTTGCAGGTCATTTTTATCTCAAAGCTTGGCGCCAAGGTAATTAATGCACAATTAATTTAAAAGGGTATTCGACTAAATTTTTATACCTACTTCCAGATTTTCTAATTGATTAGAATCTGCAATTATCTGTGAATCTTGATGGCAATTAAAATTATTTGCTCTTTGAGGACGAAAATACCACTTTTCTCCAGATTCATCGCGTAATTTCCATTCACAGTCAATCACCAAATCTTGAACTTTGTCCCAAACCTCATCTGATAACCCAATACCTGGCTTTAATTCAAGTTCAAAATCAATATGATGGATGTCTGGCAATCTAGTGGCTAAAGCACTTACTTTTTCTACATTATCTATTTTAGCTAATTTCTGTACCAATTGTTTTATATAAGGCATTGCATCAAAATCATTCATAAAGCTTTACTTTTATTAAAAGTACACACCTATTATACTAGATTTTAAAATAACCGAATACAAAATAATAAAATTTGTTACACCAAATTGCTACGACTTCGGCGCCATTTGTTGCAGTAAGTTTGTGAAAGGTTGAGTTTTTAACATGTCATTGTGTGATTAAAGACACTTGAAGCTTTTAGGTCTTCCATCTTCTTCGAGAGCTATAGCCTTACTCAACTTCTTATTATTAAGCTCTTAAAAAGCTTGTATCTATTTGTCGTGTAAATTCACCACGTTCAAATTTAATTAGGTTTTCTCTGGCGCCTGCAATAGTAAGATACAGAGGGATATTACAATCAACTACTGCTAAAACTAATGCTGCTGACATAGTTTTAGTTCCCCCTGTATAGTCAGCAACAATTTCTGCACTTGGGTTTTGCTGTAACTCACGAATACATTTAGTGGCGCCAAGATAGCATTCTCCTAAATTATCAGGGTTTTGAATCAGTATTAGGTCACGTTCGGGTTTAAATTTATCTCCTAATTCTACTTGGGTGGGAATATTAGGTAGTCTTTCAATGATTTCAGCGCCCCGTCTAATCTCACAGGGAGTATAGGCACCAATTACTTGAGATTTACTACCTTTTTCACCATCAGAAGCAATAAATATTACACGGTCTGGTTCTAAGCTGCGTATTGCAGTAACAATAGGTTGGAAAGAACCACCGATGGTAACAAGAAGGACTCTAGACATAAAATTTGTATTATATGCTGGTGTAAGATGCGAGTTTTTGACTGACATTAATTCTTTAAAATAGGAAATTATATGTTGTGCCCATTTTTTCTTTGCGGTTTTTTAGGTCTGGCGATTGGAGCATTGGAATTACTCCCAGCTTCTGAGTTAAATCTATCATTATTTGGTTGAGAATGTTTAGTAATCTCTTTTTTTCTTAATATTGGCTTTTCAACTGTTTCTTTTGAAGTATCTGGAGGCGGTGTTGAAGGAGTAGGAAATTTACGATTATCCGCAATGCCCATTATTTGTAATGGAGTAGGCAAAACAAAGCGCTCTTTATATTCATTGACAGTTGGGTCATTCGGTTTACATTTATTTACATTTCGACCAATTTCCATATATCGAGTTTCTAATTCAGGGTTAGGTGGTGCATCCCACCGTAACATTGCTAAAAGCATTTCAATACGTGGCAAATCCTTGAAATTATTTATTTCTCCTTCTTTTAGCTTATCGTCATTACTGATAAATTTAGCGACATATTTTTCAAAAACTTGTATAAAATTAATTTGCTGTTCATCAGTTGCTAATTGTTCTGCTTCATTCCATTGATTACCATCAAATAAACTTTGATAACGTAAAGTTCGATTGCTTAGATACAACTGATGCTCAATTTTGACGGCGCCCATTCCTAAAGGCTTACCCATCCCTAACGATAGACAGTATTCTTCATCTTTCCTTCCAATACCAAACGCTTGTGCTTTATTGCTGGAAATACTTATTACCCATAATAACGCACCTAATTCTATATCACTGAGGTTTTCAAAGTAAATGTTAAAGCCAAAATTTACACCTTTACTTATTGGCTTAATTTTAGTAATTTGGGTTTCTGGAGCATTATCAGGATTAGGATGATTAATCGTAGGATTACTACCTTTATGCCAGTATAATTTATGACCTCTTATAACTGTTTTTTCAATCGGTTCGCTCGCGTAATGTTCTAGTTTAGATTTATCAGCTTCTGTTTCATTTGGTTGAACTAAATAATGCTGAAAGCAAGTTATTTTTGGCTCGCTCAGAATTTGAGGAGTGACTGTATCATGTGGGTTGCCTTTATACCAAATGGCATCCTCAGCAGATTGATAGTTAGCATCAGAAATAAATACTCTACTTCCACGTTGCCGCATATCTTCAGATATATTTTTGTCTTCTTTAACCCAACCAAAGATTGCATCGGCTAAATCAATAGCTAAAGGATTTTTTAAATCTGATGGTATAAAATCTACAACGGTGCTAGCATGTCCGTTAGCTTGAGGAGAGTAAGCAATGCGAAAATTGGGACTCTGACCAAAAAAGCCAACTATGCTTTCACCTTCATTAAGAGAGTAAAACACAGGTCGGTCTTCCTCCAATATCCCGAAACTTTTATCAAAAGGTGCTTGTTTTTGAAAATCTGTAAGAGCATTACAGTAATGTTCAATAGCTTTATCATCTATTCTTAATTTGATAGAATTAGAGTTAGGTTCAAAAACTAAACATTCAAAAACAACACAGTGATTCCTACGTGGTGAATCTTTAGCACCTTGTTTCATATTTCCACTGGTAACTAGCACACCTTTTTTTAGATGGGTATCGGGTAATTCAACATTCTGGGCAAATAAACGTTTAGCTTTATCAGCATTGTCAATACTTACGCTTGTATAACTTACATTCAAATATTGAGGACAATAATTATCATCATCAAATATTTTTAAGTCTGGTAATTCTAAATTAGCTTGTCTAACCCAAGCAAAAGAACTACCATTACAACTTATAGCTGGTTGAATATACCATCCTTGACCATCTTTTTTTAAGTAACCAGCTTGAATTTTTTTCGAGTCAACATGATTTTTATATGCTCGACCCAAAGAATCCTTTTTTTGGTTAGCTGCTACTGCACGAAAAAATAACCTCTGGCTGTCAGATACTCTGTCAATTTTGCTAAAGCTAGTAATTTCTACAAAGCTTCGTAACATTCCTCGTAGACTGCTACCAGGAATAACTGGCTTTGTTGACTTTGCTTCTGGCTGTGTATAGAAAAAATCTGGTAAATTTTTAGATTCTGTACCACATTCAAATTCTTCTTTAGTTAACCCACAGCGTATATATAAAGGAGATTTTGTTGTTAGCCTACATTCAATTCTACCTGTGTATCTATTTTCTGATTGGGAATAATAAATATTGTCTTGTGGTAATGATTCTAATTCAACTTTGACAATATCATTTGGTAACTCAACAAAATTATAAGGAGCTACTGCTTTTTTCTCTTCAGGTACATTATTTAGATGTCTTGGCAACATTTGTTAACTCCTTGTGAGTAGGTAGTAAGATTAACTAAGCGACTGAGATTAATACGAGCTAGACCTGTTTCTTCGTCAGTAGTAATATAATGACGAACGTTCAACCTAAGTGGACGGTATAGTTTTTGACTCTTGTCAAAATTAATGTTAATCAAAGGTACGGCGTGGCGTAAACCTTGGGCGCCATCAGAAACCAAAGTAAAACCATTACAAGTTTCATCTTGTTGTGTTCCCCAAAGAATTTGCTTTTCAAGAATATAATTTTCTTCGGTTATATTGTCATCTTTAATAACGCGAGCTTTTAAACCTTCATCGTTTTGCCAAAGCATTACTTCCGCATGGGCGCCAAAAGCTCGACATTGTTGTAAAGTGAAAAGATGCAATTTAGGTAAGTGACAAAATGCACTATCTGAGGTTACTAGCTGACCATCCCGAAACTCTCCCCAGATAACTCCATCTTCTGCATGTGCTAATACAAATCTCAAGTTATATATTTCAGCTTGTTCTTGGAGCCATTGTTTTATTTCTGAGTTAGTGGGGGCATCAATACGCTTACATGTTAGTTTATTCAAGCAGCAATCTCCTTATCAAAAGTATTTAACGCATCTACATATTTTTCTAAAACACTAGCATTAGTTACATTGACAGGTTCATTTTTTGATGATTGGCTAATAGTCCAGGTATTTTCAGATTTTTCTGCTTCGCAATGAGTAATATTGGCTACAATACCTTGCAATCTTCCGCGTCCAATACTACTTGTTCCACCTACTGGTAAGTCTCCTGTCCATAGATCTTTTAGTAATAGTAATAATAACCCTACTTCATGGTTATCTGGCTGACGCAGTTCTAATTTTATGACTAATTTTGTGTTATCATTGCCAAAAATTGGTTGTTCATCAAATAATGCTCCATGCAAGGCACCACCTGTAAATCTATCTATAGCAATGCGGTTTTGAATTAAATCTGTCGTATCGTTAATTTCTACTTCATCGACTGTTAAACGACTAGCTATTACTTGCTCGGTTTTATTGGTTGTAAAATCGGTGCCAAAGATTTTATCAATTATACTTTTATCTTTGTGCAAGGTCTTTATAATTCGCTCGGCTCGATGACGCAATACTCCTGCTAAACTTGTACCTGATAATACTGATATTAGTTCACCTTGGCGCCGAGATTTAAGATGTACAACATCGGGTGCTTTATCAACAGAAGCTTGCCCAGAACGTATCAGCAAGGGACTAGCAAGGGTGAATATAGCTTCAATTGTTAAGCGTGTACGTTTATCATCTGTTACAGGCAATACATCTAAAGCTTCTTGTATACTGTTATAAATATTATCAGGATACTCGGTAAGTAAACCTGTAGTCCAGTGAGGAAAATTTAACCATTCTTTACGCTGCTTATGGTCTTGCAAATTAAATTTCCACACTTGCCATTGCTTAACACAACACCTCCCGAAACCGCGTCGCTTTTTCATTCCAATAGGTATTTCACCTTTTTCTAACCCTTGTAAAACAATTAATAATTCTCTGAGCAGTTGCTCCCTATTACTATTTGAATTTATTAATAACTCGAAGCTTATTTCAAATTTAGTACCTGCTTCTAAAACCTCAAAGTTGAATTTAGCTCCTTCTTCGGCTGTTCTAGTTATACTATTAATTCTCACTAAATCGCGCAGTTCAACTTGAATTTGTGCGCTACTTAGTGCATCATCAATAATTAGAGGACTTTGTTCTCCATCGTCATCACTACGCTGGGCACCAAATAATAAAGATGTTTCTGTTGCATTATAACCGTTACTAAATTCACACAAATAGTTACGTAAGGCGCCTGCAATCGAAGAACCCATCAACAAAGCTTTGTCTTCTATGCTATCTCGTAAGATAGCCAAGTCAACATCACTATCAGTATCTCCACTTCCTAAACAAGCAGGAGTTTGCAATACTAAATAACCTTTGACTATTATTCGCTCAATTATACAGCGCTGGTTACGATGTTTTAGACGTTCGCGATTCATTTATTTTTCTCCTTTGTCGCTTTTTTTGCAAGCGCCATAATTAGACGTAGTGTGTATTTTTCTGCTAGTTTATTTTCATCTGCAAATTTATCGCTAATATTTCGTTCAGCACTGCCAACTTTAGCTATTAGTCTATCTTTATTACTAACCCAAGACCAGGATTTTGGATTTTTCAACCATTCATCTAACTTAGTGTTTAATGAAGTATTACTCACTTCTGCTTTTTCAAACTGTTTTTTTGCAGTTGAAGGAAAATTATTGATAAGGGATAAAACTAAATTACAATCGCCATTTGACAAAGCTTGCCTTGCTACAAGTTGTAATCGAGAAAGTTGACTGTTGCTAATATCACCTTTTATTTCTGTATATCCAATAAATTTTTGTAGCGCTTGCTCAATTTTTTGTTCTAGAAGCCTTTCTGCCATTTGTTCAGCTAAACTATGTGCTGCATTTGTTTTTAGTTTGGGAGAGTCTAGCGCTGTATCTTTTTGTGCCTTACTAATAAAAAACGTGTCCTTACTCAACCAATTAATAGCTATTCTGCCAAATCCTTCCGTTCTTCTCTCTCCTATTCCTTTAGTTTCTAATTTTTTGATTTGTTCTGGTGTAATAGAAAAATTCTCAAATACAAACACACTACCTGCTGCTAATGCTGCAACTTGAGGTAAAGGTAATCCCCATTTTCTATTGAATCCACCGATTAAAACGCTGTTAGCAAAGCTTATACGTGGCTTAAGTTTTATATCTAAATCTAAAACATTCTCTATTTCTTTCGCCAGTGGTGCATGTATTTCATGTTGTGTGGAAGGTGGAATAACTACGTATTGTCCATACTCATCACGTAAAATTAAATCGCTAATAAGTGTGATTGTAAATAAATCTTTGTCAGTTCTTGACTCAGCAAAAATATCTACTTCATTCCAGCTATTATTAGAATAATTTATTTTATTAATTTTTGTATGACCATATCCCGCACTTTGTGAACCACCAAGCCAAATATCTTGTGAAATTTGCAGCAAATCTATTAATAATTGAGCATCATTATCGTTATTACATAAAATAGCAGCTTGAAAAGTTTGACCACTATCTATCGCTTCATAACGAAAAATTTCTCCTTCCCCTTGAAACTGGTTAGTTTGAGAATTCAGCTTAATTTGAGTAGAACGTCCTTTTTTACGGTCGCGTGAGTTATGAATATTAATACGTCGCTTCTCTTTATAAAATTTTATAGAACCACGCTCTTTCGCCCAAAATCCTTCACCAAAAAACTTGGGGCTATCTAATTCATTCTCTGCATCAACACTAAAATCATAAACATCCACAGGAGATTCATCTATTAGTTCTACATCCTTTTCTTTGAACCAAGAACGCGGAACAGGTAGCGTGCGCTTACCTTCATGACTTTGCAAGTAAGCGTTTAGATAACATGTACTATTAGCATCAAAAAACAAGCGTTTGACTTCTGCACTAGCTAAATCTAATTCAAATAAATCATTTTGCTTCATATAACGTCCTATAATGGCGCCTCGCATCATACTACCTGGAATGTAAGAGTAAGAAACGTCGCTATTAGGGTCTCCTTGAAACGAAGTAGCAAGTAGTGGTTGTTGAGTATGTAATGAAAAAGTAATTACTTTCATATAAAGTTTCTCCCGTTTAGCCAAATAGGTTTATATAGTGAGATGTAATGTCTAGTCCAGAAGAATTATGGAGTGTACAATGAACATGACCTCGACCTCTATTACGTCCACTCCCTATTCTTCGTAAAGCTAATGCACTTACAGCTAAGAGTGAGAGTAATTCATCGTTGGGTTGATTTTCAAAATTTAAATCAGCCTTAAATTCAAGCGCGCGTATAACAACTCGAAACGAGCGTAAACTGCCTTTATCAGCAACACAAGTTTGGTAATTAATAGCTGTTTGGCGCCTAACAGCAGTTAAAGAATTAAGAACTTCTTTGTCAGTTAACTCTTTATTTTTGATTTGCCAAGCAACAACTTCGCGTAAATCATCAGGTAAACAAGCATCACCTACATGCATTTCTCCTATAGTTTGCAAAGTACTGCCAGGGATACCAAATAACCTGCAAGCAGCATTTTCCCAGTCTGAGCGAATATTTTCTGGTAAAGTCGCTATCAAATTATCACATTCTTCACTCAATAAACCTTTTAAAGTACGTCCACGTAAATAAGGAAACCCAGAGGAATCATGCTCAACTTCTTGGTCGATTAAACCAGCTACACCATCACCTCTACCAAAGGTTGTATCACTCAAAAGCTTGATTATTAGTTGATATGTACTCACCTATTCCCCCAATCCAAGATAAAATTCCATAGCTTCAATAGCATCAAAATACCCACACTGTTTATTTAGCCAACCATTTTTTGCCAGCTTTTGACTTTGACCACTGGAGTCAGGAAACAAAGGTAGATGTGACAATTTATAAGCAAGTAAAAATTCTTGAATTGCCTCACTAGAAGCTTTACGCAGAATTTCACGCAAAGCCATAACTTTATTTTGCCGTTCTTTCCAATGTTGACATTCTTTAAACTGTGTAACCACTTGAGTAAAACCGTCCCAAGTTCTCCAATCACTGCTATTTTCTCGTAATCTAACTGGACGCATCGTCAAGTCGTAAGAATCTCTTTCTTTATGTATTGTGTATTCGCGCTCACGAATTTCTGACATTGACCCAAACAAACCACTAGCTGCCAAGTGCCAATCAATAGCCGAAAAATAATCTATACTGTAATTTTTACGCTCGTCTTTAACAAAACCTTTTGCTTTTTTACACAAATCTTCGCTAATTTCATAAGCGCGCGCGAAAGGATAATGAGTTTTGACGACACAAACACCAGCACAAGCTGTTAGTGGTTTACCATCAGCAACTTCTCGTTCTTCAAATTTTTTAAGGAATAATGCAGCTAAATCTAAACCCAATCTGCCTTCGCAAATAAAAGTGATATCATCACCACCGTAAACTAAAGGACGAAAAGGTAGATAATTTTTAGCATTTAAATGAAACTCTCCAAGTCTTCCAATAACTTTTTGTTCTTGAATAGATTGAGTTATAACTTTAACAACATCCTTTAGTGCATTTATGCCAGCTTGGTCAACACTTTTAGAGAACTCCCGCATGGCAATAATATAATCCCTATTTTTTTTGTCATTACCATACTCTTTAAATCTGTTTCCCATGCCATTACCATCAGCATGAACAATTGCGGCATAACTAGATTCACCTATAGAACGACCTAAATGGTCAGTTCTATAAGGGAACGGAAAAATATTTTTATCAACAACATCTTTAAAAAATTCTTGAAGCTCATTATTTGCTTTACCAACAGCTTTCAATTTTTGTTTAGTTTCATTTGATATTAAATAGCCATCAGCTTCCTCATCTTCTTTATAATCTATAAGTTCCTTACTTCTACCCACAGCAGGAAGCTGAGTAGAGCCACAGCTAGCAGTCACACCTAATCCTAATAATGGCGCCGAGTGAATGCGCTCATATTTTTGACGTTCTATTTGATTACTCTTTAACTTTTCAACAAGTGAAAATAGTATTTTTTCCTTATCCCAATCAAACTCAGCATGAGCAACCAATAAATTGACTCCAGGTGCTTCTATCAAAACTCGCTTACTTAATATTTCAGTGAACTCGAAAGCTGTCGTGCGCGATTTAAATAATATGAGCGCGTTACCACCACCAGCATATATTAGTTCTGCTTTTAAATCGCTACTCTCAATAGGCTCTTCTTGATGATTCGCTGGAACTCCTATTTTAACTAAAGTTTCTTTAACCCATCCTTTTGTTGCTTGTGATAGTAAAAAGGAGGCGCCGATATTTTCGCGAAGACGGTTGCTGCTAAATATATAGTTCTGTTTACCCGTCGTATCAATGATAGTAATAGTAAATTCTTTCATACTGCCTCGCTGTCATTTCGAGCAATCCACTTAGTAATTTCTTCAGATAAATTAGCCAAATCTTGGCGCCCAAACACTGCAATTTTATTATTTGGTATTGTTCTAGATATTTCTGCTTTAAGTGAATCTGGTTCGCCAAAACAGCAAACTAAAGCTACTCTAGCTTCATCTCCTCCCATTTGTCTTGCTCGCAGGTATGCTTCAAAAAGTTTGCTCTTACATAATTTTCTATCGTGGGTAGTAGTACAAGAAATTGCAAAAAGCTGATAACCACGAGTAAATGCAACATCAAACTCAAATTTTTCTGTATCTGTAAGTTTGATTTCAAAATTTAGTCCGTAGTCATATATCGCTTGGGAATTGACAATCTCTTTAATTTGCTTCAAAACATAATGTTCTAGCCATAAACCGTCTAACCATTTACAAAAACTTTGAACATCTGTAAAGGTGCCTGTTGTTTTTATCTCAGATAAAACCAGCTTATCACCACTAGCTAATAACTTTTCTTGTTCAAAAGCTGTTACCATCTCGATTGGTAAATTCTCTAACGGTATTGAAATAGCAGCTAAATCAGTATTACTTTTCCAATTACCCCAACCATTTTCTTTTCTCTTGCGTGCCTCCTTGCAAAAGACATTGCAGTACCAATCAAACCACTGCTTTCTTTTACTATCTGAATTAAAAATATTAGTAAGTGCTGCCGCTAAATTTGGTAATTGTGCATCTTTTAAAGGTTTTTGCTTGAATTCTAGACCATGCAGTTGGAAAATTTTTACTAGTTCAACTTCTAATGTCTCCGGTCTAATTTTTAAATGACCACGCTCATTATCTTCCTTATCGATACACATCTCTAATTTACGAGGGTCAAGATAGCTAAAAATTATATCTTCACGTTGCTTATAAGTTTTGTTACTCATTTTTTCGTAAAACAAAGTCCGATAAGAATGGGCGGACATTGCTTTTGTACCACCTGTATAATTTAAGCCTATTTTCCCGCCTTTGATGGTTTTTAGCTTTTCATTAATTTCTTTCTGGATATAATAGGCGTCTGACTCATAATTATCAAGTGGACATAGTTCTATCGCCTTAAAGCCATTTAACTCATGTCCCAGAATTTTTTGTAGTCGCCTTGCCTCTGTTAATGTGTCTGTTGTATGTACTAAATACGCAGTCCCACCCTTATTAAGCATAAGATTGGCTGCAACATAGTTAGGCAGAGGATTCTCACCAATTAGCAAAAACAGATGGTCAACCTTATAATCGTCAAATTTAGATGTACTCATAGGGTAGATGTATTCCTTTTCAACTTTATAATCCCAAGATTACACCCTATCGGAATACCCCCCTTCCGATACCTGTTAACTTGGTAATAACACTTAAGATAGCCTAACTCATATGAATCTCAATTGCCATAGTCTCCCCCACCCTCAACATCTACAAAACTTAGCTAAAGGCTCGCTTGACCAAATCCAGAACCTTACCCGCGCGCTTCGGTTATGGGTATTGTTACGTTGGCTATACAGTGATAACGGAAACACTATCGGTGACAGCTTTACTTACAATGAATGGCGCCAAGCATTTTTTAGCAAAACACACAAAGACGAAAAACAAGAAGATATACAAAATCATCAAGACCCTAACTGTGCTTGCACAAAAACGACCAAACAGTGGTTAATCGATTTTGAAGTTGATTTAGATGAGTGGCAAAGTGGTCTGCAGAAACAAATACCCATAGCTGACTCCGATATAGACAAACTTCTGGAAGAACGCTTGTTTGCTCAGGTTCGTAAATCGCTGCAAAATGACTTAGATTTATTAGTAACCCGAAAATGTTTACAGCAGCTAGAGAATGTAACAGGGAGAAGTAAACATTTTTGTCGAGTCGAAGAGTTAAAAATATTTACGACTTCAGAAAATTGTACAAATAGCTTAACACAAACAAAACAAGCATACATTGCTGGAGCGTTGGGTATGTTTAGCTTCCTCGACCCAAGATACCCGCTTTTAGCAGAAGAATTTTCCGAAGATATAGACGAAGACAACCACCGCGTCTTTTTGTACGTTGATTATGTTGTACCCGAATCTAGCTTTATACAAGATGCAGTAGACGAAATTCAAAGCGAATTACAAGAGATTTGGGATTCTGGGAAAATACAACCTATACTACTAACTTATCGTAGCGCACACCAAAATCAAATTAAGGAGTGTGCGGTATATCCAGTTTGTATTTATTTTATGGAATACGCTAAGTATCTTTGTGCTTATGGTCGAACTCCAAAAGAGGAGATTAACTGGTATAAATATCGTCTTGATAGAATAGTATCTCAAGGTATAGAAACATTAGAATGGGAAGACCCGCGAGTTCCACAGTTATTAAGAGAGCAACATCAATCGAACACGTTATACACTCCAAAAACTGTCAATGATAAACTAAAAGAAGCTTGGGGATGCGACTTTTACAAAAATAAATCACTAATGATATTAAGGTTTGAGCAAAATTTTCATGATAATTATGTTAAAGGAATAAACCTTCACGACACCTTTACACCAATTGAATACCAAAGCGTATCTGAATTAATCCAACAACATACACAAGACCCAGAACAGCAAAAAAATATACTCAAAGCATTTAAATCACGCCCAAGTACAGATGCTTACTACCAAATTTATTACCGAGTTACAGATTACTACGTACTTCGATGGCTGCGCGCTTTAGGTTCAAAAGTTGAAGTTTTATTACCTTGGGACTTACGTCAACAAATGGCTAACGAAATTCAAAAGACTTGGAACTTATACACGAATTTATAGCTATTTCAGTCCCCGAACGAGTTTTGCTAAGTTTCAAGCAGCGCATCTTAAATAGGCGCCTCCATTAAAATATTTGGTTTCAGTCCCGCAAGCGGGTTTCGCTACATTTCAAGATGGATTACACAGAAGACGGAAAACTAGAGTTTAGAGGTTTCAGTCCCGCAAGCGGGTTTCGCTACATTTCAAGCAACTGGCTCCTTGTATCCATCAGCTACTCGCAACTGATGTTTCAGTCCCGCAAGCGGGTTTCGCTACATTTCAAGAGGTGTGGTTGGAAATAGGTGACGCAAATGGCACAGTTTCAGTCCCGCAAGCGGGTTTCGCTACATTTCAAGTGAAACCGTTAGTCAACCATGAGAAAAATTGCTTACGTTTCAGTCCCGCAAGCGGGTTTCGCTACATTTCAAGATTTAGTGCTTTTCCGCAGCTGACAGCAACAATTCGTTTCAGTCCCGCAAGCGGGTTTCGCTACATTTCAAGTAAGTTTTGGTGGTGGTATTGCTACTCATTCTTGTTTCAGTCCCGCAAGCGGGTTTCGCTACATTTCAAGTTTAGAAAGTGCGGTTAATTCTGGCGCCAGTTTTACGTTTCAGTCCCGCAAGCGGGTTTCGCTACATTTCAAGATTAAGCTTCTGGACATTTCTTACAACAAAATCAAGTTTCAGTCCCGCAAGCGGGTTTCGCTACATTTCAAGACTCATAGCCAGCTTTTTTGGCGATGAATGCGACAGGTTTCAGTCCCGCAAGCGGGTTTCGCTACATTTCAAGTTTGATGCCGCTACAATAGTCGTTAGTCAACCCAAAGGTTTCAGTCCCGCAAGCGGGTTTCGCTACATTTCAAGGGCATCACGTACTTCGAGGAGACTGCAAGCCTTATTCGTTTCAGTCCCGCAAGCGGGTTTCGCTACATTTCAAGCTCATCGGTAACATCATTACCATCCGAGTCTTTTATAATGGTTTCAGTCCCGCAAGCGGGTTTCGCTACATTTCAAGTCCGCCCTTTGAAATCCTTACAGAGCAAGGATTCTACAAGTGGTTTTGGCAGACCTCAAAAATGACCTCATTTCAGCCACCCTTATTGAGACCATTTCTTATTTATCTCAAATATCCAAACGCTGTAACTATTCATTTGTCTAGGTTCTGGCGATTTTGGCAGAACCCCCCCGGTTTTAGCCCTCGCTTCGGTTTGCCAAACATCAATCTAGTAACATCATAAACTGAGCATTGCGTAATGTCAAAATATCTAAGATGCTTAGTTCCTTAGCATGACACAAGTGTAAATCTTTAAGATGCTATCCTACGGGAAAACTACGTTTACGTTCACGACTCATGACCTCACATCTTGTACGAAAGTATTAATACTTAATTTTAACATTGTTAATAAACATAATTTTTTACCATTAATACGAAAAAAGTATCTTTAGCCTGCGTAGGCAGGCTTTGTTCGTATAGTCCCACCCTTATAGGGTGTAGGTACGAGATATAAGATGCTTCGTTCCTCAGCATGACATTCAATAATGCTAGCTTCATTAATTTTGATAACTTGTACGAGATATAAGATGCTTCCTTCCTCAGCATGACAGAATAGCTAAATTTTACTTGCTTGCATATCTATATTATTGTACTGAGCGCTGGTCACATAAGCGCAAAGCTCGGACAACTAAGGAATAAAGCTGTAAATACTCTATGTCATTCGGGTCGGAAAACTGCTCTAAGTCTAATTCGCTGAGTTTATAGACATTACGGCTAAGGTTCGGCACCTGTAAAGACAAAGTATCTGGTAAAAAACGTATCATATGGCGCCAGCTATCGGCAATTGCTTTTTCATATCCCTCATATAACTCAATTTGCTTTAACTTGGCTACATCAGAACTAGTAAAACCACTTGCCCATGCTGAATGATGACGACCAGCAGCCATCATTATTATATAGCATAAATATTGTATTTGCTCTTTATTTGAAGTATATTGACGTAGAAGTGGAACTAAAGATTTTACAAGAATTTCCTTTGATAAAAATGCACTCTCTACAGCATGATTTGGACGCTTATTCTTCTTTTCATAAGCTTTAAAATCGTTTTTTAGTTCTTCTTTTTCAGGATTATAATCAGTATGTGCTAATAAGTATTCTCTTGGATTTTTGCATTCATGCTTATTATAAGCAATATTTTGCCACCCTCTCATTACTTGCTGCCATTTTGACTGTAGCTTTCCTAAGTCGTGAGTAAAAATTGCTAGAAATACCAAAATTTCAAATAATGCTTCAGCTTCATGAGTTTGAAGTTCAGGTAAAATTTTAGTTTGAATGAATTTACCACCAGTAGCTAAGAGTTCATCACGAACAGCAGAATATATTATCTCGGCAGGTTCACCATTTTTTAATGTCTTTGTCTTAAAATCTTTTCGCCAACAAGTCCACATACTTCCCAAATGAGCTACATAAGTATCCATTTTATAACTATACTGGCTACTAATTTTTCTATCTTGCTTTGGTGGTGAGTCAAAAGCATTACCCCTCGTATCAACACCAATCTTCAAACCAATATGCTCGTCATAGTAAATAAAACGAGGATTGACGAAAATTCGATAACTTCCAATTAAAAAATCACGCGAAGTAATTGAAGTTAAAATTGGTTGACTATAAGTTTGAGATTTATGTTTTGGTGTTTCAATTCGTTTAAAAATCCAATCATCTCCAAAGCCTAATTTTTCTTGAAAATCTCGCCAAGCTTTACACAAGGTAGAAATAGGTACTGAGAATGGTAATAGTTTTTGTATGTCTATAATTTCTTCTTCTTCAAAATCCAAAATACCTGATTCTGCCCAAGTAAAAATATTACGATTATCAACTTTTCTAATCAAATCAACTGCTTTTGATTCATCTCCTTGAAATACGGCGTCATTAAAATTATTTTCAAACTCCATCTCATTATTTTCACGACGTTCTAGGGTAAGTAAATCCTCGCGATAGTGGACACTATTAATCCATTCTTCCTCAATTCTAAAGCCAACATGCTTATTAACAGCATCAGAGTTCGTATGTATTTCTAAAACTTGCCAAGTTGATTCACAAATTTCTTTTTTATACGGTAAAAAGCTTTCGTTATTTGTTGATGTTGTTTTTTCCCACTCAAATAAATCAGTTTCTGCTAAATCTTTATTATCAATATTTACCTCTACCTGTCTATAAACAAAAACTTCACCAATTTCACCTGAAAATCTCGCACAACGTCCCGCGCGCTGCAATAAGGAATTCATAGGACTAAGTTGACTATGTAACACTTGACAAGTAATATTTATCCCCGCTTCTATTACTTGAGTGGAAATTAAAACTTGACAAACATCATGATAATTATTATCTTGCCAATTTTGATCAAATATATCCTTCAAGTAATTTTCTTTTACAGCACGGTGTTCTGGTAAAAATCTTGAATGTAAAAGAGTAGTTTCTATACTACCATCTCGATTCAATTCCTCTAAATCTCGATAAAGTCCCTGCGCTTGAAAAACCGTATTGCAAATCACAATAACTCGGCGCCGTTGATAATTATGAATATCATTCCAAAGAACTTCTGCTGTCAGCGATTGAGAAACAGCACAGAAAGTTCGACAACGGTTAGCTTCAATTATTTTTAAATCAATATCTTCAACTCGAATAATTTCCATTTTTAATTTTCAATAATTTCTTTAATTTTAACCGCCAACTCATCAGTTAAAGTTGCTGTCATCAATAAAAATGGTGAAATTCCCTTAACTTGCTGCAACATCTTTAAAATAGTAATAAAAGACCTATCTGGGTCGAGCAGGTGCAACTCGTCGAACACTAAATAAGATGCAAAAATAGCTCCAGCATTTACATTTGCCGAACCACGACCAACCGAATAGGGAATATTTAAAAAACTACTCAACATTTGGTCAATTGTACAAAAAACAATATCACCCTCAAAACGCGCGTCTTCTGGGTTTTCCCCGGTTTGCAAAGTTACCACCAACCGACGAGGAGTTGGATAAACATTTTCCCAGTTTGCGACTAACATCTCCACCCGTTGACGTAGACTATTGGCAAGGGTACGGAGAGGTACAACATAGATGAGCTTATTGGGAAAATCGATATTGAGGTATTTAGCAAACAAAAAAGGTGCAACTGCGGTTTCAGTTTTGCCCGAACCCGTAGGCGCCTTTATAATGGTATCTTGACGGTTGAGGATGTGTGTAATTGTTTGAATCTGGAAGTTGTATGGTTGGTGGTTAGTGAGTGTATGGAAAAGTTTTGTTAGTGGCGCCATAGATACTTGATAGTAAGAAAAGTATAATGTGAGGGTAATTTAATAAAGAAATTATCCTGTATGACAGGCCTGACACCTTCCTACAGGGCTTTAGAACTATGATAAATCCTTTGAAGAACTTCCGCGTCACGTCCCTTGAAGTAAATGTTTATAATTCTGAAGCTGAGATAGCGCGCGCTGCTGCTGAAATTGTATACGAGTATCTATATA
>ERZ1066119.391-NODE-391-length-31830-cov-21.342376_pt1 | contig 31830 bp, 20 predicted proteins | sample MGYA00382766_ERZ1066119 | MGnify/ENA primary metagenome ERZ1066119 (study PRJEB33369, sample SAMEA5778349) | biofilm metagenome | biome: Industrial cooling water; feature: Water cooling tower basin; material: Biofilm | place: United Arab Emirates | collected...
GCACTGCCCAAAATGGTACGGGTAACGCGCTGGATAACACCATTACAGGTAACGCTTTAGACAATACCCTCGATGGCGGCGCAGGTAATGATGCTCTAATTGGTGGATTGGGCAACGACACCTATATCATCGACAGCGCCTCTGATAGCATCACTGAAAATGCTGGTGAAGGGACGGATACAGTTCTTTCTAGTGCTGCAAGTTATACCCTGGGTGCCAATGTAGAAAACCTGACATTGATTGGCACTGCCCAAAATGGTACGGGTAACGCGCTGGATAACACCATTACAGGTAACGCCCTAGACAATACTCTCGATGGCGGCGCAGGTAATGATGCGCTCATTGGTGGATTAGGCAACGACACCTACCAAATCGATAGCGGAGATAGCATCACTGAAAATGCCAACGAAGGCACGGATACAGTCCGCTCTAGCTTTGCTTCCTACACTTTAGGCAGCAATCTGGAAAATCTGACCTTGATTGGCACTGCCCAAAATGGTACGGGTAACGAGCTGGATAATGCCATTACAGGTAACGAGCTAGACAATACCCTCGATGGCGGCGCAGGCAATGATACGCTCACGGGTGGTTTGGGTAACGACACCTACCAAATCGATAGCACCGGGGATGTAATAATTGAAAACCCGAACGAAGGTACTGATACAGTTCTTTCTAGCGCTACAAGTTATACCCTGGGTGCCAATGTAGAAAACCTGACCTTGATTGGTAGCGCCGAAAATGGCACTGGTAGTGAAGTTGCCAATGCGATCGCAGGCAACGAAAGTAACAATATTCTCAACGGTGCTGGCGGCGACGATACCCTCAGCGGTAACGGCGGCGATGATACCCTCGATGGCGGTGCAGGCAATGACGCCCTGATTGGTGGTCTAGGAAACGACACCTACATTATTGACAGTGCCTCTGATAGCATCACTGAAAATGCGAATGAAGGCGGATCTGTACAAAGCTAATCTGAAATCTGCCGACTTTACCGGGGCTACTTTGGTAAATGCCAACTTCCAGGAAGCCAACCTGGAAGGTGTCCTATTTATGAATGTAAATGCCACTGGTGCAGACTTCAGACTTAGTAACTTTACTGATATTGGACTGGGTGGCACAGTTAATTTCAACCTCGCCAATCTTAGCGGTATAGGAATTACCGATACAACACCTATAATCGATCCGGCAACTGGACTGCCGGTTCCCACAACAATCAGTTTTCGCGGCGCGGATTTGTCGGGTGCTAGTTTAGAAGACGTTGTTTTTAGCGGTGGTGACTTTCGGCCTTTTGACGGTTTGCACAACGGCGTGCAAACGCTCAAAGTTACCGATTTAACAGGTCTGAGTTTGCCAGATTCTGACTTCAGCGGCAGCCAATTTAATGGGGCAATTTTAAATAACGCCAAAGCCGAAGATCTGAATCTGACTGGTGTGAGCTTCAGTCCCTATATTGCTTCTAATGGTCAGGTATTTCGGACTCAGTTAAACAATGCCAATCTGGCTGATTCCGATTTTGCTGGAGCGAACCTGACTCAAATCGTGGCGGAAGGCGCATTTCTCGAAGGTGCGAATTTGAGCAATGCTTTGCTTACAGGAGCCGATTTGAGTAACGCTTTTCTTGGACTAGCAATTCTGAGTGGAGCAGATCTGACGGGTGGAGTCCAATTAGACAACGCCTTTATGGAATTTGTTGACTTCACTGGAGCTAACTTTACCGGGGCAAACCTATCAGTAGGTAAATTAAAAGGAGCGATTTTAGCTGGGGCTGACCTAGATAACGCCAACTTATTTGATGCCGGATTAGAACTAGCCGATCTGAGTAATGCCAGCTTGGTTAATGCCAATCTGGAAAGTGCATTGATTCAGAAAAGTAATGTTGCTGGAGCTAACTTTACAGGCGCTAATCTTGTTGGCGCTGACATGAAAGAAGCTGCTGGGGATAGCCTGACTAATTTTACCAATGCCAACCTGAGCGGTGCGAGTTTGGAAGTTGGCAGCTACATCGGCGCTAATTTCACCAATGCCAATTTAAGTAATGCCATTTTGACCAAAGGTAACTTTACTGGTGCCACTTTTATCGGAGCGAACCTCACAGGAGTAACCGCAGTTGATACTGTTGGTCTTACCCTTGGTGATTCGAGCAACAACATCCTCAACGGTACAAGTGAAAAAGATAATATCTTCGGCTTTGATGGCAATGACAATCTGACTGGTGCTGGTGGTAATGATTACCTCGACGGCGGTAATGGTGTTGATAACCTAAATGGCAATGATGGTGCTGACTATCTCAATGGCGGTAATGGTAATGACATCTTAATTGGGGAAATTGGTAACGATACCCTGATTGGCGGTGCTGGTGCTGATAACCTCAATGGTGGTGGCGGCGTCGATCAGCTCAATGGTGGTGCTGGCAACGATACTATGAATGGCGGCGCTGGTAACGATATCTTTGTTTTTGCATCGGGATTTGGAAGCGATCGCATTAACGCTTTCGGCAATAATGCAGACAAAATTAACCTCGCAGCATTTGGCACTAGCTTCGCAGCTTTAACGGTTACTCAAAGTGGTGTAAACACGGTTATTTCCAGTGCGGTATTCGGCACTGGCAATACGATTACCCTGGCAAACTTCACCGCCAGCAATGTTGATGCGACCGACTTTATTTTCTAACCGCATAAACATCGGCTGAGGAATAGGGATTTAATCCCATATTTCCCACCTTGGAATCACATCTCATCTGGTAAGGCAATCTGACTGCGATATGGCAAACACAATTAAACTCACAGAAATTGGCAGATATACAACTGGAGTATTCAACCAAGGTGCGGCGGAAATTTCTGCTTACGATCCCGCATCGAAGCGGCTGTTTGTAGTTAATGCACAAGCTGCAACAATTGATATTCTCGATCTGAGCGATCCCACAAGTCCAACCAAAATTAGTCAGATTGCTGTTAATTCCTTCGGCGCTGTCGCTAATAGCGTTGCGGTCAAAAATGGCACGCTTGCAGTCGCTGTGGAAGCTGTTGATAAAACCAATCCCGGCAAGGTTGTTTTCTATGACATCAATGGCACTTACTTAAAAGATGTCCAGGTGGGATCGCTGCCGGACATGTTAACTTTCACGCCTGATGGCAGCAAAGTGTTAGTTGCCAATGAAGGTGAACCCGGTACTGTAGATCCTGACGGTTCGGTTAGCATTATTGACTTGTCGGGTGGGGTGAACAATCTCCGAACTAGGAGAAACGTTAAACGGTTCTAATCAAATCGATTTGATTAACGGTTTGGGAGGAAGCGATAACATCTCCGGTGGCAATGGGTGTGATGTTATCTACGGTGGCGCAGGCAACGACACTATCACTGGACACAACGGTGACGATCTGCTGTTTGGAGAATCTGGCGCCAATAACATTTCCGGTGGCAATGGAGATGATGTTATTTACGGCGGCGCTGACAGCGATACGATTACCGGCAACAACGGTAACGATACCTTGTTCGGCGGTGCTGGTAATGACAACCTCAGTAGTGCTAACGGCGCTGATATTTTATTTGCTGGTTTGGGTGTTGATACCCTGATTGGTGGTGCTGGAAATGACACCATTAATCTAGGTGTAGATGGTGCTACAGATACCATTTCCTACAACAAAGGTAATGGTAGCGATACAGTCAACCAATTTCTAACCGGAATAGGAGGAGACATCCTTTCATTCAGCGGCATTGCTGCGATTGATGTTGTGCAATCTGGCAGCAATACCCTGTTTCGAGTGGGAGATGGTATCGCTGGTAATGGCAATTTTGGCAAAGGTGCGCTGTTGATAACCTTAGCCAATACTTCCTTTACCTCAGCTGACATTAGCGCCAATATCGACCCAACCAACATTCCTGTCTTCCAGTTCTCTTAGTAACTCAAGCTGCTAGTTATCACATGCATAGCAGCTAATGGCTAATGGCAAGTTGTGAGTAAAAACCCTTGATTAGCAATTAGCAATGAGCAAGCTTGCAATACCGCAGTTTATAACTAGCAACTTGGTTTAGTACAGAGTAGGGAACGCCAAACTTAAGGAGGTGGTTATGAATTAATATAAATTTTTAACTAATTATAGAAAGGTTGCTTAACTGGCATTGTGTTGACTCTATTTCTCAAAAAATAGATGTTTGCACTACTTTTTCCTGATCGTAAATAATAAATTCATATACTTCTTTTACAAGCTAAAACCTTTTACTGGTAAGGCTTGTAAATTTTGCTTATCTTAAAGCTTTTAAACATATAGCGCAATTACTTAAATACTTAAAACTAGATAAGCCATCATGAGAAATTTCTCACAATAGTTGACTCAGGGAATTTGTCGAGGGTAGATTTACTGAAGTGAAGGTTATTCAAAGATAACTCTTCATAGAGATAAATAAATATAATCAGGTTGACAGCCAGAAGGCGAATCAGGAAAGTTGAGATTTAATAGCTCGATTTAAAGGGTTTGATTTGATGCGATCGCATCTCCCCAAACTTTCGCCCACCTGGCTACTTGGATTCGCTAGAGCAAGATCGATATTTCAAATTTAAGGTGTTCCCAGCATACCGATCTGCCAGTTATCGCAATAGCTCCTCACATCTGACAAAACTGTACCAACCAGAGACTTATATCTTTAAATTGACAAGGATCGCATCATGCCAGCCTTAAACTTTGAAGGACAAAACTTAGTAGGAAATAGCTTCAGAGGTCAAAACCTCAACGGTTCCACCTTTTTTAAAGCGAGGCTGGAAAACGTCCGGTTCGATCCCAACAGCGTCGGGACTCGCACCCAACTCAGAGGCACCAACTTTGGTGAATCTTTTTGGCTGAATGTTGATGCCCGTAGTGCCATATTTGCGCCGAATGCTACCTTTGGCCCAGCTAATTTGTCTCTAGCGGCATTAAATAATGTTAATCTCAGCGGTGCGAACCTGACCCAGGTTAACCTTTCTCTTGCTGACTTGAATGGTGTTAACCTTACAAACGCAATCCTGATCGATGCCAATTTAGACCAAGCCGATCTGAGTGGCGAACCTGATGGGGTTTTTAACGACCTCACCAACGCTAACCTAACTCGTGCGAGTTTAACTGGTACCAAGCTCAAAGGAGCTAACTTAACTCGTGCGAATTTGGTAGATGCCAATTTAGAAGGCGCCGATCTAGAATCTGCTGTGTTTTTGAATACTAACGCAACAGGTGCTAATTTCCTGCTAACCAACTTCACCGATGGTAGTATCGAAAACTCAATCTTTGACCTAGCTAACCTGGGTGGAGTTGCCTTGACAGATACTAAACCCCAGAATGCAGGAGGATTTTTTAACAGTTTTCGTGGGGCAAACCTGGAAGATTTTAGAGCAGAAGATGTCATCTTAGGCAGTGCCGATTTTCGCCCCTACGATCCAGGTCTTCCCGGTAGCCAGAATGGCGCGATTCGAGCTTGGGTGGCGAATGCTCTACCTTCCGATTTTAATAAAGCAACAGACATTGTAATTACAAATTTATCTGCTGCTATTCTGCCGGATACTAACTTGAGTGAATCCAAGTTCAATGGTGCAAACCTGAGCGGCTTGAGAGCAGAAGACCTGAATTTGAATGGAGCAGATTTTAGCGTTTACAAAACATCCAATGGTCTGTTTATTGCCACTAATTTAAGTAATGTAATTCTGTCGGATAATCCACTTAAGCCTACAGAAACAGAAATTATTGGCGCTAAATTTAATAGTGCTGTTTTAAACGGCTTTAGTGGCGAGGATGTCAATTTATCCGCTGCTGATTTCAGTCCATTTACCGACCCAGCTACGGGACAGTACATTACCAGCGCCATTGATGCTGGAACAGGGTTGGCTATAGACAATCCCAGTGGTGGTCCCATTCGCACCCAGTTAAACAATGCAAGGCTGGCTGATACCGATCTGATCGGAGCAAATCTCACATTAGTACAAGCAGAATTCCTATTTGCAGAACGAGCCGATCTGAGTAATGCCACATTAGTAGGAGCAGACCTGAGTAGCGCCAACTTGGGAGGAGCAAATCTCAATCAAGCCAACTTAACGGGTGGTGTTGAATTAGATAACGCCTTTTTATCATTTGCCAACCTGAATGAAGCCAACCTCACTGGTGCTAACCTGACAGCAGCTACCCTTACAAGCGCAATTCTCACAGGTACGAAAATCGACAACACGATCTCAGTTGATGCGAGATTCGAGCTAGCTGACCTGAGCAATGCCAGCGGGGTCAATGCCAATCTAAATAATGCTTTCATTCAAAAAAGCAATGTCAATGGAGCCAACTTTACAGGTGCTAGCTTTGTTGGTGCTGACTTGAAAGAAGTTGCTGGGGATAACCTGACCAATTTTACCAATGCAAACTTCAGTGGCGCGAGCTTGGAAGTTGGCAGCTTTATTGGTGCTAATTTCACCAATGCGAACTTGAGCAATGCTAACTTGATAAAAGCCGATTTCACCAATGCCAAAATGATTGGGGCGAACCTCACAGATGCTACTGTCATCGATACTAATGGCCTAATCGTTGGTGATGCTGGAAATAACACCCTCACCGGCACAATTGGCAACGATAATATCTTTGGTAATGCTGGTAATGACACTCTCACTGGTGATGCGGGTAATGATTACCTCGATGGCGGAGCTGGTGCTGATAACCTCAATGGTGGTGCTGGTGTTGACATCCTCAATGGTGGTGCTGGCAACGATATTATCAATGGTGGTGCTGGTAACGATACCTTTATCTTCGGATCGGGTTTTGGTCGCGATCGCATTAACGCTTTCGGCAATAATGCAGACAAAATTGACCTCACAGCATTTGGCACTAGCTTCGCAGCTTTAACAGTTACTCAAAGTTCTACCAACACAGTGATTACCAGTTCGGTATTTGGAACTGGTAATACAATTACCCTGGCAAACTTCACCGCCAGCAATGTTGATGCTACCGACTTTATCTTCTAACTAAAACAGACATTTGCTGAGGAATATGAATTTACAACCATATTCCTCACCGGGGAAAGCATTATTTGCCTCTACATTTAGCAGATTCTGAATTGTAAAATTTCTTGCGAGGATTGCATCATGCCAGCTTTAAACTTTGACGGACAAAACTTAGTAGGAAATAGCTTCAGAGGTCAAAACCTCAATGGGTCTACATTTGTTGGAACCAGACTAGAAAACGTTCGCTTCGATCCCAACAATGCGGGCACTCGCACCCAACTAAGAGGCACAAACTTTTCTGAATCTGTTTGGATTGGTGTCAATGCTCGTCTAGCTATCTTTGCTCCTAATGCCAACTTTGGCCCTGCTAATTTATTCAAGGCCACATTAGAAAATGTCAATCTCAGCGGGGCGGATCTGAGACAGGCAAATATGACTGAGATCAACTCAGTTGACCTCAATCTTAGCGGCGCCGATCTAAGACAGGCAGATCTGTCCTTGATCAACTCATTGAACCTGAATCTATCAAATGCCAACCTAACTGATGCGATTCTGCAATCAGCCAATATCAGCGGCGAACAGTCGGAACGACCTAACTTAACTGGGGCAAACCTTACTCGCGCCGATTTGTCTTTGGCGAATCTCACAGGAGCAGATTTTACAGGTGCAACTTTAGTCGATACGATCTTTTTCGACGCGAATATAGAAGATACAGTTCTGGTAAATGTCAACGCCACGGGCGCTGATTTTCAACTAGCAAATTTCACAGATGCTATTCTGCAAAATGCTATCTTTGACCTGGCAAATTTAAGCGGTGTTTCTTTAACTGATACCAATCCCCTCGATCCAGCAACCGCTACTAATGCCAGTTTCCGGGGAGCGAATCTCAGTAGTTTGTTCGCAGAAGATCTTAATTTCAGCGGCGCTAACTTTAGTCCTTTTGTTGCTGCCAATGGTGCAGTAACAGTCACGAATCTGACAGGAGCGATATTCGCTGGTGGTGATTTCGATGGCGCGAACTTCACCCAAGTTAATGCAGAAGGGATCGCTCTTCGGGGATCTTTTATTGGTGCGAATTTCACCAATGCCAACCTAACTAACGCTAGCCTGTCCAACGGGGACTTTTCCAGCGCGAATTTTACCGGCGCAACTCTTACGGGTGCGATCGCAGTCGATTCTGTTGGCTTATACATTGGAGATGCTAGCGATAACGTCCTCAACAGCAGCGGCGATACCAGCCCCAACGATAACCTGTTTGGCAACGAAGGCAACGACACCCTCAGCGGTGGTGGTGGCAATGATTACATCGACGGTGGTGCGGGTACTGACCGCATGAGCGGTAGCGGCGGCAACGACACCTACGTCTACACCACTGGCGACACCATCATCGAAAGCGCTAACGGAGGCATCGATACCGTCCGCACTAACGCTAACTATACTTTAGGCAACAACTTAGAAAACCTGATCCTGCTAGGCAACGTCGTCAGCGGCACTGGTAACGCCCTCGCTAACAATATCACTGGTAACAATGCCAACAACAACCTCAACGGCGGTGACGGCAACGATACCCTGAGCGGTGGGGGAGGAAATGATACCCTCAATGGCGGAACTGGCGATGATTCGCTGATTGGTGGGATCGGCAACGACACATATATTGTTGATAGCGTGGGGGATGCGATCGCAGAAAACCCCAACGAAGGCACAGACGCAGTTCAGTCCAGTGCTTCTACTTATACCCTAAGTAGCAATGTAGAAAATCTTACCTTAGTAGGTACTGCCCAAGGTGGCACGGGTAACGAACTTGCCAACATTATCACCGGCAACGAAGCCAACAACACCCTCAACGGCGGTGATGGCAACGACACCCTCAGCGGCAATGGTGGGCATGATACCCTCGATGGCGGCATCGGTAACGATGCCATGAGCGGTGGTATAGGCAACGACATCTACATCGTCGATAGCACCGGAGATATCGTTACAGAAAACCTGAATGAAGGCACCGATACAGTAGTTTCTAGCATCGACTACATCTTAGGCATCAACCTAGAAAACCTGGTGCTGACAGACACGGCAATCAACGGCACGGGTAACGAACTTGCCAATAGCATCACAGGCAACGAAGGCAATAACAGCCTGAATGGAGCATTGGGTAACGATATCCTGTTTGGCAATGGTGGTGCCGATACCATCCTGGGCGCAGGTGGCCTCGATACCCTCGATGGCGGTGAAGGGGATGATAACCTCAACGGCGGACTGGCAGCAGATTCCCTCGTGGGTGGCGGTGGCAATGATATTCTGATTGGCGCTGATGGCAACGATATTTTAGTCGGCGGTACGGGCAACGACACCATCACTGGCGGTGTAGGCAGCGATACGATTTACTACGCCAGCGGCGATGGTTCGGACAGAATTAACGTATTTACGACGGGCGCAGGGGGAGACTTCCTTTCCTTCAGCGGTATAGCAAACATTGATGTGCGATCTGTCACCAATGCAACTACGGGAGTTACTAATACATTTTTCCGAGTTGGCGACGGGATCGCCGGAAACGCAGGCTTTAACACCGGCGATCTTTTACTAACGCTGGCTGGCACTGGCTTTACTCAAGCAGATATCGCTACCAATATTACCGACTCAGCCGGTACAACCTTCCTATTCTCGTAGGTTGCGCCAGCCAAAGAAACCGGGTTTCTCTGAAAAATCATTCGCAAATGCCAGAAATCTACGAAGAAACCCGGTTTCTGGCTTTCCAAGAAACCGGGTTTCTGTAAAAGAAATCTACGAAGAAACCCGGTTCCTGACCTCCAAATACAACGCAAATTCAAGCAATCAAGCGAGGTAAATAATAATGGCAATCAGAAATGGAACAGAACTACCCGATACCCTCACAGGGACTGCCAATGCCGACACAATACGCGGTTTTGCTGGAGAAGACATTCTTTCTGGGTTAGGCGGCAATGACCTAATTCTAGGTGGGGATGGCGGTGACGATTTGTTAGGTGGGGGTGGTAGCGATCGCCTCTTCGGCGAAGCAGGCGAGGACTTCCTCGACGGCGGTGCTGGTGCAGACACCCTCGATGGTGGCGATGGCAAAGATACCTTGTTAGGTGGTGCTGGTAACGACTGGCTCTTTGGTGGCCCAGAGGATGAAGTATTAGGCGGCGATGGCAATGACGTTCTGTCCGGTGAAGGTTCCCTCAACGGCGAAGCCGGTTCGGATACTCTAACCGGAAGCTTCTTTGAAGACACTCTGCAAGGCGGCGGAGACAGTGACTTTATCGATGGCAGTCTAAGCAATGACCTGCTGTTAGGCGATGATACCGTGGGCACCGCAGGTGCTGACACCATTCTGGGTGGAGATGGCAGCGACACCATCTACGGCGATGCAGATACCTTGAGTGCAGGTGGCAATGACTCCCTGCTGGGCGATTCAGGTAATGACGAAATTTATGGCTTTGCCGGAGATGACTACCTCAACGGTGGCGATGGTGATGACCTCCTCGACGGCGGCGAAGGAAATGACTTTCTCACAGACGAATTAGGCATAAATACGCTGCTGGGCGATGCGGGCAACGATACCATCACCGGCGGATTAGATGCCGACTTAATCGAGGGCGGAGAAGGAGCCGACAGCCTATTAGGCGGTGATGGCGACGACATCATTGACGGCGACGGAATTGATGTTTTAGCTGGCAACGATACCCTCAACGGCGGTATTGGCAATGACTTCCTCGATGGGGGTGGAGCGGTAGATCGCATTCTAGGCGGCGCTGGCAGCGACACGCTTTATGGCGGCGATGACCTCCCCGAACAAATCCAACGCGACACCCTCATAGGCAACGCGGGCAGTGATTACTTTAGGTTGGAAGATTCCGGGTTAAGCGGGCAACTGGGCGACTACATCTCAGACTTCCAAGATGGCATTGATTTCTTACAAACAGGTTTCAGCTTTGAAGCGCTAACTATTAGCCGCATCAATCTCAACATAGGTGGCGTTTCTACAGGTAGTACTCGCATCACCGTAACAGCAACTGGCGAAGAATTAGCTGTCGTGGCTGGGTTACTTCCCGGACGCTTCACAGCAATAGATTTCGTTCCTTTGTAATTTATGCGCCAAGGGATTGAGGACGTTCTTAATCGGTAAAACCCAAAATTAGACGCCCTTTTTCCCCTAGCCCCTAACCCCTAAAACCAGGAGTTTCTTTGATGATGACTAACCTTTTATTCCCCCTGTCCATGTCTTTACTACCCCTCTCCTAAATATGGGAGAGGGGGAGAGATAGGGAGATGACAAAAGCACCAAGATCCTAGAAACCGGGTTCCTTGCTGCGATCTATAGTTCCAAAGCGACTTTCACAGAAACCCGGTTTCTGAGCGTAAGTCCTGAGTTCATCAAATTTTTTGGTGCATCCCGCACCCTCAGATATAACCCAATTCATTTCACAACCGAGGACTAAATCATGGCTATCAGAAATGGAACCGCACTTCCCGATACCCTTACAGGTACCTCTAGTGCCGACACGATACGCGGTTTCGATGGCGACGACGAGTTATTTGGTTTAGGCGGTAATGACCTACTCCGAGGCGGGAACGATAAAGATACCCTGTTTGGCGGCGCTGGCGCTGACAGATTGTTTGGGGATGCAGGCGAAGACTCGCTGTATGGCGAAGCCGGTAACGATACTCTCTACGGTGGTACCGGCATCAACGATCTTACGGATGGCTTAGACTTCCTCGATGGTGGAGCCGGAAACGACTGGCTTTTCGTTGGCGAAGGTGATACGGCACTGGGCGGCGCTAACAATGACACCGTAGTTGGTAACGCCTTTGATGACGCGCTGTACGGGGATGACGCAGAGGGTGCAGTTGCCGGTGGTGCTGACTCGCTCTTTGGCGGAGATGGCAATGATAGCCTTTACGGCGAAGCTAACGACACAGTTACCGGCGGCAACGATACCATCGTCGGCGGCACTGGCGACGATCAGCTCTATGGCTATGCGGGTGATGACTCGCTTCTGGGAGAAGATGGTGCTGACCTCCTCGACGGTGGCGACGGCAACGATGTTCTCGTCGGTGGCGACGGCAACGACGTTCTCGTCGGTGGCGACGGTAATGATATCTTCGTCGATACACTAGGTGCCAACAGCTACTCCGGTGGGGCTGGTTCAGAAACTATCACTGGTGGTGCTGAAGGTGATTACATTGATGGCGGCGAAGGCGTTGACAGCCTCTTAGGGGGCGGTGGTGCTGACACCATCTATGGGGATTTCGGCGCAGCAGAGTCGTTGTCTGGTAATGATGTCATCAATGGTCAAGCTGGAAATGACGTCCTCAATGGTGGTTTTGGTGCCGATAGGGTGATCGGTGGTGCAGGAAATGACATTCTCAATGGTGGTGTAGATGGACCAACCCAAAGCGCCCGCGATACGCTGACTGGCGGCACTGATGCTGCTGACCTATTCCAGCTGGCAAGCACTGGCTTTTTGCTAGAACCCGTCGAGCCTTCTTTCCCACCACCACCCCCGCAACAACAACCTGTTGGCGACCTGATTACTGATTTCCAAGATGGCATCGACCTGATCGAGTATGAGTTTGCCACTGACTTTAGCGAACTGATTATCGGTGGCAATGGTACTTCTAGCGTTACGCTCAGCGTTCTCAATCCAGGTGTTCCTGGAGAAATACCTGATTACATCGAATTGATCGCCCGGATCAATGGGGCAGGTGGATCGATCGTCACGATCACAGAAGCAGACTTCCTGATCTAAGAAATGGGTGTGTATCTGGGGGCAACCAGATACACACCTGATGCTCAATTTGGTTGAGTAAATCTCGCATTCTGTTCATCTCCTGCTGTCTCTGGGCAAAGAGACGGCAGGAAATTACTAGCTAAACAAAGCTATGCGTATTTTACCCTTACATCCTAATCTTCTTGCCCAGTTCCGTCATCTGGAGGCAGCGGCACTAGATAACCCTCAAGGAATTTCAGATTTGAGATTTTAGATTTCAGATTTACCCCATTTGCAATCTGCAATCTTTGCTCAGAGGGATATCTATATGTTTTAGACAATTACAAAGTTTGATTTCACTCTGGGGTGAACAAATAACAAATAACGAGGGAATTGAAGGCGCTAAAAAGCAAATTTAATTCTCTAATTCTGCTGAACAAAATTGGTTGATTCTAAAATTAAATATTTCTCATGTTTCCTGATAAAGTTTTCATAAAGCCCTTGCAAAAACGAATTTGTCGAAATAGAATTAAATTAGTTTAAAAACCGCTGCATCGCTGTTTGCGTTGAAGCAAAGATTCAGCTCAATCGATAGCTGCTTAGCGGTAAGAGAGCTTGCGAGCAAAACTTATATAAGGAAGTTTGATATTTGCACGAATTTGAACAAATTCGCAAATATATCATACCTATACAAATACAAGAATTATATTTGATGTTTGCTAACCTTTTATTTCTCGTTTCCATGACTTAGGCACCCTTCTCCTAAAGCTTCTAAAGCGAGAAGAATCAGGAAATTAACATTAGCAACGAATCGCAGGGTGCTTTCTTGGATCGCTAGTTATTCGGATTAAGCAACAACTTCAACCAACAACAGAGGTAAATTATGGCAATCAGAAATGGTACAGCGCTTCCCGACACCCTCACAGGTACTTCTACTGCGGACACACTGCGCGGCTTTGCTGGTGATGACATCCTGAATGGTTTAGGCGGTAATGACCTACTCCAAGGTGGACTGGATAAAGACACCCTGCTTGGTGGCGCTGGTGCTGACAGGCTATTTGGAGATGCAGGCGAAGATTCGCTGTATGGTGAAGCTGGCAATGACTCGCTTTATGGTGGGTCAAATATTAACGATGCCCTTGATGGTAAAGACTTGCTCGATGGTGGTGCTGGCAATGACTGGGTATTTGGCGGCTTTGAGGATACGGCACTGGGCGGCGCGGGAAATGACACCGTAGTTGGTAGCTTTTCCGATGACGCGCTGTACGGCGATGGCACAAAGGATGACTCAATTTCCGGTGGTGCTGACTCGCTGTTTGGTGGCGATGGCAATGATAGTCTTTACGGTGAAGGTGACGACACAATTAGCGGCGGCAACGATACCCTCGTGGGCGGTGCTGGCGATGATGCTCTCTATGGCTATGCGGGTGATGACTCCCTCCTGGGCGGCGATGGGATTGACACCCTCGATGGCGGCGACGGCAACGACATCCTCAATGGCGGTGCTGGCTCCAGCGTACTGTTGGGCGGTGCTGGCTTAGAAACCATTATTGGTGGTGTTGATGCTGACTTCATTGATGGGGGAGAAGGCGTTGACAGCTTGTTAGGAGGCGGTGGCGCTGACACTATCTATGGGGATTTCGGCGCGGCAGATTCTTTATCTGGCAATGATGTCCTCAATGGTCAAGGCGGAAATGACGTCCTCAATGGTGGTTTTGGTGCCGATAGGGTTATCGGTGGCGCTGGCTTTGACATTCTCAGCGGTGGTGAAGATTCGGAAACCCAAAGCTTGCGCGATACGCTGACTGGTGGCGCTGATGCTGACTTATTCCAGTTGGCAAGCACGGGCTTTTTGCTAGAACCCGTCGAGCCTAGTTTCCCACCAGAACCCTTGCCACAACAACCTGTGGGCGATTTGATTACTGATTTCCAAGATGGGATCGACCTGATCGAGTATGAGTTTGTCACTGACTTTAGCGAACTGATTATCAGCGGCAACGGTACTTCTAGCGTTACGCTCAGCGTTCGCAATGAAGGTGTCCCTGGAGAAATACCTGATTACATCGAATTGGTCGCCCGGATCAATGGGGCAGGTGGCTCGATCGTTACAATCACAGAAGCAGACTTTTTGATCTAAAAAATGGGTGTGTACCTGGGGGCAACCAGATACACACCTGATGCTCAATTGGGTTGATTCACATCTTGCACTGAGCCAACAGAAATAAATTTCACATCTGAGAGCTAAAACCCGTTGAAACGGGTTAAAACCTTGATTTTAGTTAACGCAAGTTGCTAGTTACAAATATTGTCGGTTTGATCCCCCCTAACCCCCCTTCAAAAGGGGGGAACCGGATTCTTAGTTCCCCTTATTCAGGGGGATTTAGGGGGAGCGAAAATGCTTGACCTCATAACTAGCAACTTGAGTTAGTTAGCTTTAGCTAACTTAAGCTTTCAGCCTCAAATTTATTTGGAGGCTGTTTATCGGGTAGGTGCAAGATGTGAGTTGAGCAAATCTGACATTCTGTTGATCTCCTGGTGTCTCTGGGCAAAGAGACGGCAGGCACTTACTAACGCAAGTTGCTAGCTATTTTTTGAGAAATGCTAATTGCTCATGGCTAATTATATAGCCAACAAATATTTCTATCTGCAAATAGCAATTAGGAATTGAGCGATGCATTATGGTTATCGCTAGCAAGTTGAGTTAATAGCAAAATAAAGCGAAATTAGCCAGAATAAATTACAAATAACAAAGGAATCGCCAGCGCTTATAGAGCTATGGCAATTCCCAATTTTTGCTATTTATTCTTGTTCGACAATAATAGTAAAAAGTTTGCAGAAACTTTAAGATAAATTTAATAATTCTATTGCCAAAGCCGAGCGATCAAAATAAAATTGAATCAGAAAAAAAATTGGCTGCATTGCTTGTGGTGCTGAAACGGAAATTAGGAGGAAGAGGGCTTTCGAGGATTGAAAAATTAGGAATTTGATATTTAACTCAAGTTGCTAGCGATCGCAATCATGGGTGCCTCGCAATGCTAATGGCTAATTGCTGATGGGAATATGTTTCGGTTTTACAATTATTAGCCATTAACGATGAGCCATTAGCTGTTAGCAGTTCTAAAAAGATAACTAGCAAATTGCGTTTAAATCAATTCGGAGACAATCGAGCGATCGCTTCAGATCCTGTTCGCTTGGATCGGCATCGCGCGGGGGGCGGGTTGATCAACATCATTCGCTTGGCATCAAAGGAAACTTGTAAAAGTAGCCCCTACAGCACCATTAACCGTAGAAGTCCGATCCTAGCGGACACGACATCACTTATGTAAATACAAGAAGTGTATTTGATGATGGCTGGCCTTGTATTTATCCTGCCCATACCTTAGACAACCCTCGGGTAGATCTCAGAGAGGGTGAGCCATGAGGAAATTAACAAAAGCAATAAATTGACCGAGGTTTTATTGCGTCAATCTTCATGCTGGTTAAACCACAACTTCAATCAACAAAAGAGGTAAATTATGACTGTCAGAAATGGTACAGCGCTTCCCGATACCTTAACGGGTACGACGAATGCCGACACGCTGCGCGGTTTTGCTGGGGATGACTTGCTTAACGGTTTAGGCGGTAATGACCTGCTCCAAGGTGGACTCGATAATGACACTATATTCGGTGGAGCTGGCGCTGATAGGCTGTTTGGCGAAGCAGGCGAAGATTCGCTATACGGTGATGGCGGCAATGACACGCTCTATGGTGGGGCAAACGCTAACGATGCCCTTGATGGTGAAGACTTACTCGATGGTGGTGCTGGCAATGACTGGGTATTTGGCGGCTTCGAGGATATCGCCAAGGGCGGTGCGGGAAATGACACCGTGGTTGGTAGCGCCTATGATGACGAACTGTACGGCGATGGCACACAGGATGACTCAATTGCGGGTGGTGCTGACTCGCTGTTTGGCGGCGCTGGTAATGACATCCTTTACGGTGAAGGCGATAGCTTGTCTGGGGGTGGCAATGATACCCTCGTGGGCGGCGATGGTAATGACGAGCTTTATGGCTATGCTGGTGATGACTCCCTCGTGGGCGGCGCTGGTTTGGACATACTTGATGGCGGCAACGGGAACGACTTCCTCGATGGCGGTACTGGCGCGAGTACGCTGTTGGGCGGCGCTGGTTTAGAAACCATTAGGGGTGGTGCTGAAGGTGACTACATCGATGGTGGTGAGGGCGCTGATAACCTCAATGGACTTGGTGGTAATGACATTATCTACGGCGACGAAGAAGCTGAAGAATCTCTCGCTGGTAATGATGTAATCAATGGTGGTGCTGGGAATGATTTCCTCGATGGCGGTGCGGGTGTCGATCGCGTTATCGGTGGCGCTGGCAGTGATACTCTGTATGGTGGGGAAGACCTAGAAACCCAAACCGGACGCGACACGCTGACTGGCGGAACAGAGACTGATTACTTCCAATTGAATTACACCGAATTTGAGGCAGAGCCACCCGAACCAGGTGAGCCGGTTATTCCTCCTCCTGCGGGTGACTGGATTACTGATTTCCAAAATGGTATTGACTACTTTGTGTTTGACGTGCTTCAATTTGGGGATTTAGGATTCCAGCAAATTAATCTCACGGTTGCTGGTGTTGCTACGGCGAGTACTCGGATTTATGTTCGTCCTGAAGCTGGTGTTCCCATTTCTCAAGCTGAAACTCTAGCTGTGGTGCAAGGCGTACTTCCTGGAGCGTTCGATGCCTCAGATTTTGTTGTTGGTCTTATCGAGCCTATCTAAGAGTATGAGTGTGTATCTGGGTCAAACTGGATACATTTTGGTTGTGCAAATCTCCCATGCTCAGGCATTACGCACGGGAGGTCAAAACCTCGGTTTCTGGGCTAAGCTCGATGCTCTAAACCCAAGATTTTTCCTATTGCCTTTGTTTTTTTGCCTAAGTTCTGATTTTGCTCAACTCCTGCTGTCTCTGGGCACAAAGACGGCAGGAAATTACTTATAAAACAACAAAGCCATGCGAATTCTGTTTTTACATCCTAATTTTCCCGCCCAGTTTCGCCATGTAGCTGGTGCGATCGCCAAAGATAACCGTAACCAAGTAGTATTCGGCACCAATCGTCGCGATGGTAGTCTCCCAGGTGTCACCAAGGCGATCTATAGTCCGAAACGAGAAGCAAGTTCAGAAACTCACCACTATGTTCGTCCTTTGGAAAATGCGGTAATTCAAGGTCAAGCTGTCTATCGCATGGCAGAACAATTGAAGGCACAGGGTTTTGTTCCCGATCTGATATACGGTCATTCGGGTTGGGGGCCAACTTTATTGATGAAAGATATATTTCCCAAAGCTAAATTATTGTGTTATTTCGAGTGGTTTTATCATGCTCATGGCACTGATGCGGATTTTGACCCAAATGAACCGCTAACTGCCGATGATGTAGCCCGCATTCGGCTGAAAAATGCGCCGATTTTAGTAGATTTATACAGTTGCGATCGCGGTCTTTCTCCCACCTACTGGCAACGCCAACAATTTCCCTCAGAATACCAAGACAAAATTAAAGTCCTTCATGATGGCATTGATACTAATTTCTTCTGTCCTAAACCTGGCTCAAAGTTAGTTTTACCCAGAATAAATCTTGACCTGTCTCATGTGGAAGAATTAGTGACATATGTTGGTCGAGGTATGGAACCTTACCGAGGTTTTCCCCAGTTTATTGAGGCAATTTACTTACTGCAACAACGTCGCCCCCAATGTCACGTAGTAATTGTGGGGGAAGATCGAGTCGCCTATGGCAAAACTCTGCCAGATGGCAAAACTTATAAACAGGTAATGTTAGAAAAGTTTCCCTTAGATTTGTCTAGGGTTCACTTTACAGGACACCTGCCTTACCCAGAATATTTGCAAGTTTTGCAAGCTTCTTCGGTTCATGTTTATTTAACTCGTCCTTTTGTTTTATCCTGGTCATTGTTGGAATCTTTATCTACAGGTTGTTTAGTTGTGGGTTCCAATACTGCCCCAGTCGCTGAGGTAATTCAAGATGGGGTTAATGGTTTGTTAGCTGAGTTTTTCTCACCCGCAGAAATTGCCGAGCGAATTGCAGAAGCTTTAAATCATCCCGATAAAATGAGCGAAATTCGCGCTAAAGCAAGGCAAACAATTCTGGAAAATTATGATTTGTCCCTGTTATTACCGCAGCATTTAGATTGGATTAAGCAGGGGATCGGCGGTAGTTCGACTCCTCTGTGGATGAAAATGCAATCAAAATCTACGAGCAAAAGTGCAAGAAAAGGCTCGAATCACAAACAAGTTAACCCGCAGTTGGTTACGAGTCATAATAATGCAGAACAGCCGGTTTTACAAATTGGCGATCGCACTGTCACCGGAACCGAATTAGCTGGTTTGTTGCAACAATATCAACTGCTGCCAAAGCTCCAGGAAGAAATGGCAATCGAACAAGCGATCGCATCTTTTGCTTGTACGCCAGAAGAAGAAGCCGAATGTTGCGAATACTTCTACAAACAGCGTCAATTAAACACCGAAGTTGATCGTCAGAAATGGTTGCAAGAACAAAACTTAACAGTAGCCCAATTAACCAACCTCGCAACTCGCGAACTGAGAATAGAAAAGTTTAAACAAGCTACTTGGGGCGACAAGTTAGAAAACTACTTTCTGCAACAAAAATCGCAACTAGATCGATATGTTTATTCCCTAATTCGCCTGCAAGATGGTGATGTAGCCAAAGAACTTTTCTTCCGCTTAAAAGAAGGCGAACAAACCTTTGCAGAAATTGCCCAGCAATATTCTGAAGGTTTAGAAGCCAAAACTGGTGGTTTAATTGGGCCTGTACAATTGGGTTTATCCCATCCTAAACTAGCCCAAATCTTGAAAGCTAGTCAACCAGGACAAATCATACCTCCCACTGCCATCGAAAATTTATGGATAATTGTTCGATTGGAAAAAGTAACCCCTGCACAATTCGACGAAGCGATGCAACAAAAGTTACTCGATGAACTGTTCGCTAATTGGCTTAAAGAACAACTCAAAAAGCCTGCTGCGTTGCAATTGGCGGCTAGTTAATGCCTGAAGAAAGTTGTTGCGTAGGGATACGGTATCATCGATATCTCGGACAAACAGATAACGTCAATCTTGCCGTATCTCGGCTCCCGATTATGGGTAATCAACAGGGCATAATATAACCAATGCCAAGGCAATCAGGAAGTTCTTAATTGGTGAAAGCCTTAATATCCCTTATTTTCTAACCCTATCTATGCGAATTCTAATTACAATTGCTCACTTTTTTAAACCCGAAGATAAGAGTATCCATGATTCTCGACGCAAGAATCCCCAGCCACGTTTGGCTGCATTAAGTTACAGTCTGGCTGCTTTACATCAATTGTTTAGTAAATCTCAGAGTATTATCAATATCAATCAAAAATTAGCTTTTCCGGTTAACCAGCCCCTAGCTAACGATTTGGATATTGTGATTTGTACAACTAAAAACTGTCATCTTTTGGAAAAACTGCGCGTACCGGCTCATTTTTATCAGCATTATCCTACACAAGCAGAACCTATGCTTTTGGGGTTTGAGTGCCAAGCGGTGTTGCGAGATTGCTTGGGCGAATATGATTATTACTGCTTTATGGAAGACGACCTGATTATACACGATCCTTGGTTTTTTGTCAAACTATATTGGTTTACTAAAGAGGCAGGCGATCGCTGTTTGTTGCAACCCAATCGTTATGAAATCTCTACCCAAGGGCTTGCTTACAAAGCTTATGTTGATGGTGATATATCTAAGAAAGCAACTGAGCGGTTTCAAAATTTAAGCGATCGCCCGCAACTAAAAAGTACAATTATGGGAGTGCCGATGGTGTTTCGTCGCGCTTTGAATCCGCATTCTGGTTGCTATTTTTTGAATGCTAATCAAATGGCTCATTGGGCTATTCAGCCTGATTTTCTCGATCGGGATACCAGTTTTATTGGCCCGTTGGAAAGTGCTGCTACTTTAGGAATTATGAAAAATTTTTTGGTGTATAAATCAGTAGCGCAACAAGCAAGTTTTTTAGAAATTCAGCACTATGGAACTAAATTTTTGAGTATGATTGGGGGTCAGATTAATTTAGCCATGTCTGAAGGCTGAGATTTTGCCCAATTGCTAATAGCTAATTGCTCATTGCTTATTGCCTCTGTTGCAGCCATTAGCAATTAGCAATTAGCACTAAAATCTAACTAAAATTTTCCAGAGCGATCGCAATCCCTTGTTTGAGGGCAGGTGGTAGATTACGATCGGCGACCAGAGCCTCTAATTTTGGCGCCACTCCAGAGAACTTTTTTAACGCTGCGATCGCGTGCCATTTTACCCCCTCATCTTTATCTGCCAACATTTGAATTAGCGAATCAATCGCCGCCGGATCTTTGAGATGTCCCAAACTCGTTGCCAAGGTTTGTTTTACTCTAGGATGTTGAATTGTCGGATAGTTGGAATGCAAAAGATCGAGCAAAATCTTAGCAGCGAGAGGTACTACATCAGACTTTTCTACTCGTCCTAAAACCGCGATAATTTCGTGGGAAACTATGTCAGTATCCTTTGGGAAATCGAGGGTTGGTAATTCTTCCTTGGTTGTCAGGGATAGATTCCGCTGTGCGATCGCTTGTTGTAAATAAATTAGCGCTTTTGGTGTCTCGATCCAGCCCAAACTTCGCACAACTTGAACTTGTAACGATAGGGGCGCGGTTCCCTTTTGCAGCAGGGCAAACAAAGCTTCGGCGGCGGCGTCTGTTCCCATCCGCCCTAAAGCAATCGCAGCTGCATTGCAAACTTCTAAATTCAAGTCCCAAAGTTGCTTGGTCAACTGAGCGACCAATTCTAATTCTCCCTGCAATTGCGACCTAAAACCCAACCCGATTGTCGCTTCTCGCCTCACTGGCGCTGCGGTATCTTTGAGCGCATCTAATAAAACCGGCGGAATCCGATCGTCGTGAAAGCTGGCGAGCGCTTCTATAGCTGTTGTTCTAACTGTTACTTCTTTATCTTGGATAACACTGAGCAGCGGTGCAATGGTTTCTGAGTGACGGATATGGGAAAGTGCCCTCACTGCTAGGGATCGGGTATCGTCTCGATTCAGCATATCCGTTAAAGCGTCGATTGCTAAGCGAAAGGCGGTAGCATTTTTTGCAGATGCACCGAGACTTGCTAACGCGGCTGCTGCCATTGCGGTTAAATCTTCGCTATCGGAAGTTTTGAGAACGTTTACCAAAGCAGCGATCGCTTCTGGTTCGTGGAAATCGCCTAAAATCCTGGCAGCAAACCAGCGTAACTCTCGATCTTCTTCGGCTTCGTCTGCCAAAATCTCTACCAAGGGAGCGATCGCAAAACTTCCCAGTCGCGGGAAAACCTTCGCCACTTCCCAACGTTGGTGAAAATCGCCGGTTTCCAGAATTTCTAACGCTAAAGTTAGGAGTAAATTTATATTAGGTAAGGCTTGCTTTTCTGCTCCAGGTGCGGCTGTAGTCCTTATTTTCACCGGCAGTTGTTCCAGGCATTGGTTGAGCAATGACCAATTTTTTTGCTCAACTGCACAAGCAGCCTGTTCTAGAACGTTTAACATGATCGTTATTTGAGCGAGTTGGGTTGTAACAAAAAATCGCCCCTGTCATTAGGAGGCGATCGCCTTGTCAATCGGAGGGCTTGGAGTAGGTGCAACACAAAACTGACACAAAACACGCATAGCTATTTAACTCGCTTGTTTTGAAGTTTGCTTCCTGCTTCAGCCAAGGGAATAGGCTCCTTCTTGTCCACAGGCGTAAATTCCGCAGTTGCGCGACGTACTTGATGTTTTACACAAAACACAATATTCGCTTCTCCAAGTTGGTTTTTGTAACTTTTACTACGGAATGTCGTTGCTGATGATTATTATGCATCAAAATAATGCGGTGTCATCATATTTAATTTTAGATCTAGCTCGATCTCACCAATACTGAATTACCTTCAATCTTGGCTTGGTAAGTTTTTAGCGGCTTATCCGCCGGACCAGCAACAACGGTGCCGTTAGTAGCGAATTTAGAACCGTGACAAGGGCAGATAAACTCGCTTCGCTGCGACCTCCAATCTACAGTGCAGCGTAAGTGAGGACAAGTAGGATTAACTGCCACAAGTTGGTTGTTAGCAGTAGGGTTGCGGACAACCAAAACCGGACCAACAGCAGATTGCTTGTTGAGGATTTGGCCTTTCTGAGTTAAATCCGCCACCGTACCGACAACGACAAAGCGATCGCTCCGAGGAGAACTGGCGACGGCTGTGTCTGTGGCGGTGTTATTTGTCTGTGCTTGACTATCGCTCTTATCAGAGGAACAGGCGGCAAGCACCACCGGCATCGAACTCGCTAACCAACCCACACCCACCCAGCCCAGAAAGGCACGACGATCCATAAAAAACTCTCAGCGCTTCCAAATAAAACTTTAGCAATTACTCTGAGCGAAAAAGAAGCTGAGCGAGCTGAGCGAGCTGAGCGAGCTAGTGAAGATAGAGAAGAAATTACTTCCTTGTCCCCCTTGTCCCCCTTGTCCCCCTTGTCCCCCTTGTCCCCCTTGTCCCCCTTGTCTTCCTTGTCCCCCTTGTCCCCCTTGTCCCCCTTGTCCCCCTTGTCTTCCTTGTCTCCTCTACCTCTTTGGTCAATCTTTCTTAAGCAGGATGTATGTCAATATTGCATAACATATATGCCTAAACTTCATTTATTGCAATAATTTGTAACTAAAGATACGAAACAATCAATTCAGCGATGGCTTAATTAGACACCAAGGACGAGCTGCAGGCGGTTTTACTTAACAAAACTCAATAGCCGTTCAGCAACAGTAACCCCAAGTGACAACATACCTAAACGCAACCTACTAGCAAAAGTATTTACAAATACGACGCTTTCTGTTAAAGGTGATACCTCATCCATCGATTTAAATTGTTTAGGATGCAGAGCAAAAGTATTACCCGCCCCCAGAAAGGCACAACGAACACCAACTTGTTATCAGATGGAACTTAATCCCCTCTAGACAAGGGTAACCAAGCCGGAAACAAACCAACAATCGTACAGGTAAAGAAGAAAAATGTCCAAGTTTTCCAGACGCAAATTCATCATCACCGCAGGCGCAACCGCAGCCGGAACTCTGTTTGCTCACGGCTGTACTTCGGGAAATAATAATACAACCGCTAACAATACCCCTGCGGCTAACAATACACCGGCTGCAACTTCCAGCCCAGTCGCAGCTACCAACGTCAGCGCCGCCGACGCCCCAGAAGTCACTACAGCCAAACTGGGATATATCGCCCTAACTGACTCTGCACCCCTGATTATTGCCAAAGAAAAGGGGCTGTTTGATAAGTATGGGATGACGGGTGTAGAAGTCCTGAAACAAGCATCTTGGCCCGTTACTCGCGATAACTTAGAAATTGGTTCCCAAGGCGGCGGTATCGACGGGGCGCACATTCTCACCCCGATGCCTTACTTTATGACCTTGGGTCAAACCAAGACCAAGCAAGCCGTGCCGATGTATATTTTGGCAAGGTTAAATACAAACGGTCAGGGTATTTCTGTTGCCAATACTTACAAAGAGGCCAAGATTGGTTTAGATGGTAAAGCTCTTAAGGATGCATTCTCCCAAGCCAAAGCCAGCGGTAAAGACGAACTTAAAGTCGCCATGACATTTCCCGGCGGTACTCACGACTTGTGGATGCGCTACTGGCTAGCAGCTAACGGCATTAATCCAGACCAAGAAGTTTCGGTAATTCCCGTTCCACCGCCGCAAATGGTGGCAAATATGAAAACGGGAAATATGGAAGCATTTTGTGTAGGGGAACCTTGGAACGCCCAATTGATTAACCAGGGGGCAGGTTATAGCGCTTTAGTCACAGGAGAACTGTGGAAAAACCACCCCGAAAAAGCTTTAGGAATGCGTGCAGATTGGGTAGATAAACATCCCAAAGCAGCGAAGGCGGTTTTAAAAGCCGTCATGGAAGCGCAACAGTGGTGCGAAAAGACGGAAAATAAAGAAGAAATGTGCCAAATTCTGTCGCAAGCGAAGTGGTTTAAAGTTCCCGCCGCAGATATTATCGAACGCGCTAAAGGCAACATTGAATATGGCGATGGTCGTCCCCCGGTTCAGGCTAGCGACTTGCGGATGAAGTTCTGGGCAGATAATGCTTCTTATCCTTATAAGAGCCACGATTTGTGGTTTTTGACTGAAAATATTCGCTGGGGCAATATTCCGGCGGATACTAATACTAAGGAATTGGTTGATAAGGTCAACCGGGAAGATTTGTGGAGAGCAGCTGCTCAAGAATTGGGCGTAACGGCAGCAGAAATTCCCACCAGTCCTTCTCGCGGCGTGGAAACTTTCTTTGATGGCGTTACTTTCGATCCGGAAAACCCCGCAGCTTATTTGGCTAGTCTGAAGATTAAGAAGGCTTAATTAGTCATTAAAGTACCCGAGGCAGAGCCTCTAAGATTTAGTTCCCAGGCTCAGCCTGGGAACTAGGAAGACAAAGTAAGAATTGACGGCTGATAATTTGGAGGGTTTCATGACGGCTAGAAGCGATCGCAGATATTCAACTAATAACAATCCCCAGAATTTGTTGGGGAGTTGGTTCAAGAAAAATAATAAGTATGTACTGCCGCCAATTGTAGCGATCGCATTCTTCGCGATTGTCTGGCAACTTCTCTGTCCTCCCGGTTCCAAAGGTTTACCAGGCCCGATGCAAGTGATCGCCGATACGTGGGACCCTTACATCATCAATCCTTTCTTTGATAACGGCGGCACGGATAAAGGTTTGGCATTGCAAGTCTTCGCCAGCTTGCAACGGGTAGCGATTGGTTTCTCTTTATCGGCAATTGTTGGCATCACTTTGGGGATTTTTATTGGGGTCAATGACTTCGTTTTTCGCGCCGTAGACCCACTTTTCCAAGTGTTGCGTACTATTCCTCCCCTCGCTTGGTTACCGATTTCTCTGGCTGCGTTTCAACAAAGCAATCCTTCCGCAATCTTTGTAATTTTTATTACGGCGATTTGGCCCATTCTAATTAACACCACCGTTGGCGTACAAAACATCCCCCAAGATTACAGAAACGTCGCCAGGGTGTTGCGTCTAAAAACTCATAAGTATTTCTTGAAGATCGTTCTGCCCGCTTCGGTTCCCTACATTTTTACCGGATTGAAAATCGGAATTGGTTTATCCTGGTTGGCAATTGTAGCGGCTGAAATGTTAGTCGGTGGTGTGGGAATCGGTTTCTTTATCTGGGATGCTTACAACAACTCGCTGTTGTCTCAAATTATTATCGCGCTGATTTACGTCGGGGTCGTTGGTCTACTACTAGACAGGTTAGTCAGCTTCATCGGCACCCTTCTAGTACCGCAAGAACATAAGTAGGAAATGGGTAATGGGTAATTGGTAATGGGTAATCGGTAATGGGAAACAAACGACCAATTACCAATCACCAATTACCAATTACCAATCACCAATCACCAATTACCAATTACCAATTACCAATTACCATGTCTTTCTTCGTAGAAGTCGATCACATTGACCGCGTATTCCCCCTGGCTAATGGCGGCAAGTATATCGCCCTAAAAAATATCGAACTCAAGATTCGTAAAGGGGAATTTATTTCCTTAATTGGGCACTCTGGATGCGGTAAATCAACCCTGCTCAATATTATTGCCGGATTGGATCAACCAAGTCACGGCGGCGTGATTTTAGAAGGTCGCCAAGTCACCGCACCGGGTCCCGATCGGATGGTAGTATTCCAAAACTATTCATTGCTGCCTTGGTTGACGGTACGGGAAAATATTGAATTGGCAGTTGATGAAGTTTATGGGTCGGAACCTAAAGGCGAAAGACGCGGCATTATCGAACAAAGTATCGATATGGTGGGACTGCGCCACGCTGCCGATAAACGTCCCGGACAATTATCGGGGGGGATGAAACAACGGGTAGCGATCGCGCGCGCTCTTTCCATCCGTCCTAAACTATTACTCTTAGACGAACCCTTCGGTGCATTGGATGCCTTGACGCGGGGTAATTTGCAAGAACAACTGATGCAAATTTGTCAAGAAAGTCACGTTACCTCGGTGATGGTTACCCACGATGTAGACGAAGCACTGCTATTATCCGACCGGGTGGTAATGTTAACTAATGGGCCAGAATCCCATATCGGTCAAATTTTAGAAGTGAATATTCCCCGCCCTCGCCATCGTTTGGAAGTGGTTAACCATCCCGATTATTATCACATGCGGGCGGAATTAATTAACTTCCTCAATCAGCAGAAGCGAGATAAACGACGCAAGGCCAAACAAGCCGCAGCCGCGACCGCAACGCCTGTCAAGGAAACTAAAACAGCAACTGCGACGCCTGTCAAAGAAAGCAAAAAAGTGGCGCGGAAAGCGGCTACCGCAGGCAGCGAATTAGAGAAAGTAAAATTAGCGATTGGCTTTTTGCCTTTAACAGATTGCGCGCCGTTTGTAGTTGCTAAAGAAAAAGGTTTCTTCAAAAAACATGGGATAGAAGAAGTCGATTTGGTGAAGGAAAGCAACTGGGATGCGATCGCAGAAGGTATCGCCACGGGACGCCTAGACGCTGCCCAAATGGTAACGGCAATGCCCCTTGCCATGAGCTTGGGACTATTTAATAACGCACCCGTAGCCACTTCTACAGCAATGGTACTGAGTCGCAACGGTAACGCGATTACCTTAAGCGATAGATTTTATCAGCAAGGAGTGCGGACATTAAGCGATTTTAAACGCGCGATCGCTCAAAACAAAGACAAAGTTTATACCCTCGCCGTCGTTCACGAATGTTCGATGCACAACCTGATGCTGCGCTACTGGCTAGCTTCAGGCGGCATTGACCCCGACCGCGATGTTAACTTAGTCGTCGTTCCCCCGCCAGAAATGGTTAACCAACTCAAAGTGGGGAGAATCGACGGTTACTGCGCTGGCGAACCTTGGAACTGTCGCGCGGTTTACGAAGGATTGGGTTTCGTCATCGCCACCGACTTGGATATTTGGCCTGGAAACCCAGAAAAAGTATTGGGAGTCAGAGAAGATTGGGCAAATCAAAATCCAAACCTACACATTGCTTTAGTTAAAGCGCTTTTAGAAGCTTGCGAATACTGCGAAGACCGCCGCAATCGGGAAGAGATTATGCAATGGCTAACTCAACCCGAATATGTCGGCGTTCCCGCTGAATATATTCGCCCAGGTTTCTTAGGATACTATCATCGGGGAACGGGTGCGCCGCCGCAATTAATGCCGCGTTTCAATCAATTCCACTTCGAGAATACTAATTGTCCGGGTCGCGCTGAAGGGTTATGGATATTAACTCAACTAGCCCGTTGGGGAATTACTGCTTTCCCCAAAAATTGGATCGAAATTCTCGAACGAGTTCGCCGGGTAGACTTATACGGGGAAGCCGCGCGCCAATTAAATTGGTCGGATATGGAACCAGACCGCAAACCGTTTACTCTATTCGATGGCGTTGTCTTTAACCCTGACGATCCGTTAGGCTACATCAAACGCCTGGAAATTAAACGCGAATTCAACGTCGAAGAAATTTTAGTCGATTCTAAAGCCGCATAATTGGTAATTGGTAATTGGTAATTGGTTCTTGTTTCCATTACCCATTACCCATTACCCATTACCCATTACCTATTACCCATTCCCAACTGACTAATCAAAACCATGCAAACATTCGACAGCACCCAATCAGCCTTAAAAAAACAGCTATCAGTACCTAAAAAAGATCCATTTTTAGTCATCGATGGCGTTACTAAAGTTTATCCCACGCCCAAAGGCCCTGCGGTAGTGTTGGATGGCATTGACTTAACAGTTTACGAAGGCGAATTTATTTGTCTCATCGGTCACTCTGGCTGCGGTAAATCCACCCTGTTGAACATGGTATCCGGGTTCCAAACCCCGACATCGGGAGAAGTGCGACTGCAAACGCGGCGCATTACCGAACCGGGACCCGACCGCATGGTAGTGTTTCAAAATTACTGTTTGCTGCCTTGGATGACGGCGTTTGATAACGTTTACTTAGCCGTAGACGAAGTATATCCGGAAAAATCCAAAGCCGAGAAAAGCGCGATCGCCCGCGAACATCTGGAAATGGTCGGACTGGGTGAAGCAATGTACAAGCGTCCCACCCAATTATCCGGCGGGATGAAACAACGGGTTGCGATCGCTCGCGCTTTAGCTATCCGTCCCCAAGTGCTAATTTTAGACGAACCCTTCGGCGCATTAGATGCCCTGACGCGGGAAGAATTGCAAGACGAACTGTTAGCCATCTGGCGCGAACATCGAGTCACGGTATTAATGATTACCCACGAAATCGATGAGGCATTGTATTTAGCAGATCGTTTGGTGATGATGACCAACGGCCCAGCGGCTAAAATTGGTGAAGTTTTGGATATTCCCTTTGAACGTCCGCGCGATCGCGAGAAAATCATGGAAGACCAAACTTACTACGACCTCCGCAACTATGCTTTAGACTTCCTCTATCGGCGCTACGCCCACGATGATGTCGATTAACAGTTGATAGTTGATAGTTGATAGTTGATAGTTGATAGTTGATAGTTGATAGTTGATAGTGGACAGTTACGATCGCTCATCCGGGTTTCTGTGAAAAATTGCTGAGGAAACCCGGTTTCTAAGATCGGATTGCACGCTAGGGAAATTAATTTTTTCCTTGCGAATAACCTCTCGATCCGACTGCGTTCTTTGCCTGATTTTCGTGAACCTGTAGCTGTTTTTTTGACGAGGTCAAATTTTTCGGCTGTATCTCTTACCCTGCAAGGGTTTGACTGCTGTTTTAGTTCTTCGGGGGTTGCCGAAAAGCTTGGAATCCTTGCTGAGAAAGGTTTTGAGCTTTTTTGCCATTAGCCCCCCTTGACAAAGCGATCGCCCAAACGGTACTTTTACGATCGGTAGACGAAATCGCACCTCGAAAACTAAATACAGTAAGCGTTCTGGCACCGGGCAGTTGCAACTAACTCAAATCCCTATCAGGGATTGAAACCTACGTTTTTGATTGCCACACCAAAAACAAACAACGTTGCAACTAACTCAAATCCCTATCAGGGATTGAAACGTAGTGCCCGTAAAGCGAGCAAATCCGCACTGATTGGTTGCAACTAACTCAAATCCCTATCAGGGATTGAAACTAGCGCTCGCTGTATTCACACCAGCGGTGCAATATAGTTGCAACTAACTCAAATCCCTATCAGGGATTGAAACCAGAAGTTACCAGAGGCTGGCTATGCCGAAGAGATGGCAGTTGCAACTAACTCAAATCCCTATCAGGGATTGAAACTTTCCGTATTACCTGCTGGGATGAAAGATGCAAGTTGCAACTAACTCAAATCCCTATCAGGGATTGAAACACATACTTAACCCTGGAAGGAAAAACAGGGTTAAGTTGCAACTAACTCAAATCCCTATCAGGGATTGAAACTCAAATTCTGACCATGCTTTGGTTATCTCGTTTTAGGGTTGCAACTAACTCAAATCCCTATCAGGGATTGAAACCTGAGGCTGTGGGAGCTAACCCAGGGGACTACAATGTTGCAACTAACTCAAATCCCTATCAGGGATTGAAACCGGCATGTGGTGCGATCGCAAACCGCTTTCCATCTGGTTGCAACTAACTCAAATCCCTATCAGGGATTGAAACATCATTATTTTTTGCTCAGAGGTCGGGTGTTGGACTGGTTGCAACTAACTCAAATCCCTATCAGGGATTGAAACCTATACTAGAGGAAACCAGGAGGTACAGAGATGGACGTTGCAACTAACTCAAATCCCTATCAGGGATTGAAACCGACTTCTGGGGTTGTCCATTATTGCTAGAGATGAAGGCGTTGCAACTAACTCAAATCCCTATCAGGGATTGAAACCCATCTATGCTAGTTGCTCCCGGAGGTAACTGCGATAGGTTGCAACTAACTCAAATCCCTATCAGGGATTGAAACTCCATCTCAGGGACAGTCCCTGAACACCTTTACTTTTATAGTTGCAACTAACTCAAATCCCTATCAGGGATTGAAACATAAAGCTACCCCATAAGCCATCCATTACCACATAGTTGCAACTAACTCAAATCCCTATCAGGGATTGAAACGTCTTTCTCCTGGTCTGGGCAGAATTACTGTTTAGGTTGCAACTAACTCAAATCCCTATCAGGGATTGAAACACTGTCTCGCGATAGACTCCCGCCCGAATCAACACCAGTTGCAACTAACTCAAATCCCTATCAGGGATTGAAACAGTCCATAGGCCAATCCCATCCTTTCGATAGATTGATGTTGCAACTAACTCAAATCCCTATCAGGGATTGAAACCTTCTTTCTCCTCGCAAACAAAAACTCACTGTTTTTTCGTTGCAACTAACTCAAATCCCTATCAGGGATTGAAACCTAATCCCTCCATTTCTGGCGGAATTTCCACTTCGTTGCAACTAACTCAAATCCCTATCAGGGATTGAAACCAATTCGACTCACGAATCCTACACAGCGTGCCACCAGTTGCAACTAACTCAAATCCCTATCAGGGATTGAAACTGCTGTAACACTTATGACCAATAGCGATGATTATAGGTTGCAACTAACTCAAATCCCTATCAGGGATTGAAACACAAAAGCCCAACAAACACCAACGGTTAAACCATCAACAAGTTGCAACTAACTCAAATCCCTATCAGGGATTGAAACTTGGGTGGTAAAAACCTGATGACGTTACAAGAATTGCAAAAGCAGGCATTAGAATTACCGATTAGCGATCGCTGGCGTTTAGTTCACTCTTTATTAACATCAATTCAGCCAGAAACGCTGTCATCTATTTCTGAAAATCAAACCGTAAAGTCTTTGAGAGATATCGATCCTTGGACTCAAAGTTTAATAGGTGTAATCCAGATAGAAGCAGAAAATATGACAGAATCTTATGAGGATTATCTAAAAGAAAAATATCGTTGAAATCAGGTATTGTTTGATGGAAAATAAATCTGATATGATGTCCGCTGAATCACAGATTTGGTATATTCACATCTTACACCTACCCGATCAACAGCCTCCAAATAAATTTGGGGCTGAAAGCTTAAGTGAGCTAAAGCTAACT
>ERZ1066119.395-NODE-395-length-31634-cov-21.544729_pt1 | contig 31634 bp, 28 predicted proteins | sample MGYA00382766_ERZ1066119 | MGnify/ENA primary metagenome ERZ1066119 (study PRJEB33369, sample SAMEA5778349) | biofilm metagenome | biome: Industrial cooling water; feature: Water cooling tower basin; material: Biofilm | place: United Arab Emirates | collected...
GGGTTTTAGCTAAAAGCTGCGAAATTTATTTCTGTTGGCTCAGTGCAAGATGTGACTATAGCGACACCCTGAAGGGTGCGGCTACACAAACTGAGCAACGCCTTCGCGGGCTAAAGCTTTTAAAGCCTGCGGAGGCAGGCTTTGTTTGTATAGCGGCTACACAAACTGAGCAACGCCTTCGCGGGCTAAAGCTTTTAAAGCCTGCGGAGGCAGGCTTTGTTTGTATAGCGACACCCTAAAGGGTGTCGGCTACTCAAACGCAAGCATCAAGCATTCCTGAGAGGTGCTTTCCATCGCGAATAGCATGACCTTCCAAGTCGTTATTGAAGTAAACATAAACGTCAATTCCCCCTTGCATAAACTCGCGAATTCGAGTTGCCCAAACTGATAACTCTTCATCGCTGTAGCCAATTCCCCATCGCCCACTATGCATTCGGATATAAGTCCAAGGTGCGGTAAGGCGGATATCGAGGGGAACTGTGGGACTGACTGGTAAGCAAAGGGCTGCACCGGCGCGTTCTAGCAATTGATAAACCTGTGGATTCAGCCAACTATGGTGACGAAATTCAAAAGTATATCGTTGTTGTGGATACGTTTGCAGCAACTCTAAAAAAAACTCAAGCCGCGAGCAATTAACAGACCAAGTATGAGGAAATTGAAACAGAATCGGGCCAAGCTTTTCTTGCAAGCCAGATGCCCGTTCCATCAGCCGAGATAAAGGCTCAACTGGGTCTTTTAATTTTTTCATATGGGTGAGATAGCGGCTACCTTTAACCGCAAAAAGAAAGTCTTGGGGACTTTGCTCGCGCCAAGTTTCAAACACAGATTTTTCTGGCAGACGGTAAAAGGAATAATTTACCTCTACAGTGGAAAAGTGCTGCGCGTAAAATTCAAGTTGCTGCTCGCCGTGCAACTCTTCTGGATAGAAAATACCCATCCAGTGTTTATAAACCCAACCGCTAGTGCCGAGAGACAGCATGTATGTCAATTAGTTGCAACAATCGCTGCCGTAAATTCTCTAACCTCAAGCGTTCAGTTGCCGAAATAAACGCGGCTTCGGGATACTGTTGCTGGGCTAAAGCTAGAGTTTCCCTATCTACCCGATCGATTTTATTAAAGGCAATCAAAGCTTTTCCTGGAAGCGCTGGCATTTCTTTTAAAACCTCTTCCACCGAACTGATATGACTTGCCCAAGCAGGATGGGAAAGATCGACCACATGCAGCAGCGCATCCGCTTCTGTCACTTCTTCTAAAGTGGCGCGAAATGCATCCATTAGCGGTGGCGGCAGTTCGTGAATAAACCCAACTGTATCTGTTAAAAGAATCGATCGCCGTTCCTGGGTTTTCTGGTCTACAATTACCACCTTTCGCGTTGTTGGATCGAGGGTGGCAAACAAGCGATCGGCTGTGTAAACTTCAGCATTAGTCAACACATTTAACAGGGTAGATTTCCCGGCATTGGTATAACCAACTAGCGCAATTGATGGAATTTCTTGCTGTTGTCGCTGTTGTCTTAAGCGGGCGCGATGGGCTTGTAATTGGTTGACTTCTTGCTGTAGTTGTGCAATTCGTCGTTGAATCGCTCGGCGATCGCTTTCTAGTTTAGTTTCACCAGGCCCTCTAGTACCAATTCCCGCCCCTAGTCTAGACATCGCCTGACCTCGACCCCGCAGCCGAGGTAGCATATATTCCAATTGAGCGAGTTCTACTTGCAATTTACCGGCTTGAGATTGAGCGCGTTGAGCGAAAATATCTAAAATAATTTCAGTTCGATCTATGACTCGGATGCCGATTAAATCTTCTAAGTTTCGCGCTTGCGAGGGTGAAATATCGCGGTTAAAAACAATCAAATTGGCGCGAACTTGATGGGCTAATTGGGCAATTTCTTCGACTTTTCCCTGCCCGACAACGGTTTGAGGATGGGGATGCGATCGCTTCTGTTTCACCGTCTCAACTACCTCTCCTCCCGCACTCTCAACTAAGCGCACGAGTTCATCTAAGCGATCTTGAAACTGCCGATCGGTCATATCTTCAGTCATTAACCCAACTAGCACCACGCGATCGCTCTTTGTTCCATCTTGAAATTGATCGGTTTCAAATCCTGCTTCCTCTAACTCTGCTTCCCATTCTTCAACTAAATCATCGAAATCTTCCTCGATCAAGTCATCTAAACCCAGAGGAGGAGAAACCAGCCAAGGCGTGTCTAAATCGGGTACGAGGTGAGCTAAATAAGCTTCCTTAACATCCCCATCACCATTGCTAGTTGGGATTAACAACACCAAGGCATCTAAGCGTTGACGTGCCATTGCCATCAGTGCTAATACATCGGGTGCATCTCCTTTAAGTTGAGTCGCAACGCAACGAATCCCACTCAAGCGTTTAGCACTATGGCGAGGCATATCTTGGGTTGAAATTTGAGTTTCTTGGGGCGTACCAACTCCGATTCGGACTACCTCCCCGCGTCGATTAATATAGGCGCAAAGTGGGCGATCGATTTCTGTACTAATCGCGGTTAAGTGTTGAGCAAATTCGGGAACTAATAAGCGATCGCTTGGCTGTCGCTCCTCACAAAGTTGCTGTAGTTGTTTGATATGACTCGATTTTAATCCTTTAATATTGCCGTAAATTTTATCCATTGAAGTCCTTTAACAGTTGACAGTTGACAGTTAATATTTGTTAGATGGCTAACCGTCAGAGGCATAACCAGCAGGGATAATGGTTTGGCTGGCGATCGCGCCACTCAAATCGATGTCTAATGGAGTGACCTCCGTCAAAGAAGCCCACTGGAGATTTGTCTGGTACAGATTCGCTTTAGTCAGGTTTGCCCTCACTAACATTGCCGCTCTGAGATTGGCGCTGGAGAGATTGGCTTCGCTGAGATTTGTATGGCAGAGATCTGCGCCGTGCAGGTTGGCTTCGCTAAGATTTGCCTGATGTAGATTTGCTCCATTTAATAGGGCTTTGCTTAAATTGGTTTTTGACAAGTCTATATGAGCAATTTCTGCGTGACTTAGCCTGACTCCAGTTAAATCTAAGCCGCTAAAGTTTCTTTCTCCGGCTGCGTATCGTCTCAAAATTTCGTCTCTATCCATATTCAGAACTATAAGTGCAAGTCAACACTGTTACCAAGCAGGATAAATGCGATTCGCTCTAGCAAACGTCTACCGCTAGGATAGGGTAATTTCTTCGCAGGGCAGAATTTTTGTTAAGCTAACTTGTGTTCTGCAATACATGCGAAATAGGACGCGCTGGATGCCAAGATATTGCAGCCAAAGATCAATTGCTGCGTAGGGGCACGGCGTTAGAAATTTTGGTTTGAAAAGCCGCGATCTTCGATGCCGTGCCCCTACCAAGATCGTTGATTTGGTGATGCTTAATCGCAGCCTTGGGGCAGCACAAATCTTGACCATCCCTATTTTAGGTGCGAGGTGGGGCTACCAGGTAGGCGCGGGACAAGCTCTCTTAAAATAATGTTCTTCCTTGTCGTCCTTCTCCCCCTTGTCTCCCTTGTCCCTGTATTGGACTGTCCCATCTTAGGTTGGTAGCGCGAGGTGGTTTAATTTTGATAGCTATATCCTTGACAAAGCAATGATTAATCGCAATTCTCTGGAAAATGACCTCAATCGCTGGCATAATTTTATCCGCATGTCGCCGAATGAGCCAAAGGGTTACGTTCAGCGGGGGATGGTGCGATTTAAACTCGCCCAAATTAACGAATCGATTGCAGATTTTGACACGGCTGAACAATTAGATGCGCGTCTGACTCCTTATCTATGGCAGCGGGGCTTATCTTATTATTATGCTGGCAGATTTGAAGAGGGTGCGAAGCAATTTGAGATCGATTTAACCGTCAATGCTCAAGATGTAGAGGAAACTGTCTGGCGGTATTTGTGTCAAGCGCGTTTTTTGGGGGCGAGTGAGGCGAGAAAACTGTTGCTGGTGGTGAAAAATGACCCGCGCTTGGTGATGCGCCAAGTGTATGAATTGTTTGCGGGAAATTGTACTCCCGATGATGTGCTGGTAGCAGGAAAAAAAGATGGCAAGCGGGGTAATTTTTACAGCCATCTTTATTTGGGGTTGTATTATGAAGCCCTGTCGAATACAGAGTTAGCCAAGGAGTATATTGTCACCGCGGCTTCTCAATACCCCCTCGATGATTATATGTGGCATTTGGCTTGCGTACACCAAGTTTTGCGAGGATGGGAGTAGATTCTGCTGGTTGGGTTGAGGGACAAAACCCAACCTACTCCAAGAAAAGTTTATTAACAGGTAATATGATGTCCTTAAGATTACCCATATTTAAAAGCCGGGACACGGCACAATTAACGTTATCTATTTGTCCAAGATATTTCTGATGCCGTGTCCCTACGCAACGACTCTGTGCAGTTTTTTTATTATGGGCAATTCAACGAACATCATATAACTGTCCACTGTCCACTATCCACTATCCACTGTCCACTGTCCACTGTCCACTGTTGAACTATTACCCATGTGGAAATATATCTTTAAACGCTTGTTGAGTCTAATACCAGTCTTGTTGGGAATTACGCTTTTAGTTTTCGCCCTACTGCATCTGATTCCCGGCGACCCAGCGACTGTTTTATTAGGAGAAAGAGCGACTCCCGAACAAGTTGAAGCGATGCGACAGCGCTTGGGTTTAGATCGACCTTTGCCGCTACAATACCTGGTTTTTTTAGCTAATATACTACGCCTTGATTTCGGCACGAGCATTCTCAGCGGTATTCCCATTATTGAGGAAATTAGCAACCGCTGGCCTGCTACTTTTGAATTATCCGTTGCTGCTATGTTAATAGCCATTTTTCTGGGAATTCCAGCTGGTATCTTCGCAGCAGTTCGGAAAAATACCCTGTTAGATAACCTCACCATCAGCGGTTCTTTGATTGGCGTTTCTCTACCCGTTTACTGGTTAGGATTGCTGCTAATTTACCTATTTGCAGTTAACTTACAATGGCTCCCTCCTAGCGGCAGAATTAGCGTTGATGCTGGATTTAATTTTCAGCCAATTACTGGCTTTTATGTTTTTGATTCAATCTTGAGATTTGATATAATATTATTCTTAGATGTGCTAGCGCATTTAATTCTGCCTGCCCTAACTTTGGGAACAATTCCTTTAGCTATTATTGCCCGAATCACGCGCAGTGCTATGTTGGAAGTTTTATCACAAGATTACATCCGCACCGCTAGGGCTAAAGGTTTACCGGAATATTTGGTAATTTTCCAACATGGTCTAAAAAACGCATTTTTACCCATCAGTACGACTATTGGCTTGCAATTCGGTACGCTGCTAGGGGGCGCTATTTTAACTGAAACGATTTTTGCTTGGCCTGGAATTGGTTCCTGGATATATGAGGGTATTCTGGCGCGAGATTATCCAGTTGTACAAGGTGGTGTGGTATTTGTATCTGTATCTTTTGTAATTGTTAATTTGATCGTTGATATATTTTATATGTTTTTAGATCCCAGGATTCAGTATAAATAGCGTTATCGCTTACGGTGCGTTACACTGCGTTAACGCACCCTACTATTTTATGAACAGTTATCGCTTACGGTGCGTTACACTGCGTTAACGCACCCTACTATTTTATGAACAGGTGAATGTATTTCAACGGTTTTGGCAATCTACGTCGGGTAAGATCGGTTTTATCTTGGCGCCGAGCGTGGCATTATTAGCGCTGTTTGCGCCTATTTTATATCCCTACGATCCGGCTACAGATAGGAATTTTCAAGTCAGGTTGCAGCCTCCCAGCGTTCAACATTGGTTTGGTACTGATGGTTTGGGACGGGATATTTTAGTTTTGGTATGGTACGGTTTACGCACGTCTCTAACTGTAGGCGTGGTATCTGTAGCTTTGGGTTTAATATTTGGATTGTTGTTGGGATTGGTGGCGGGGTATTTTCGGGGGAAAATCGATCTTGTTATTGGCTGGATAACTGATATTTTATTGGCTTTTCCATCGATATTGCTGGCGATCGCTATCGTAACTGTATCCGGCCCCAGTCTGCAAAGTGCGATGCTTGCCGTCGCTGTTGTCCAAATCCCGATTTATATCCGCTTGACCCGCAGTATGGTACTATCTTTGCGCGAGCAAGAGTTTGTCCAAGCTGTTCAAGCTTTGGGCGCGTCTCCGATTCGCATTCTTTTTTACCATATCTTGCCCGGAAGTCTGGCACCTTTAATCGTACAAGCTACCCTTTCCATCGGCACTGCTACTCTGGAAGCAGCAGGTTTGGGCTTTTTGGGTTTGGGCGCGCAACCTCCGACGCCAGAATTAGGGACGATGTTGGCGGATGCTTTTAAAGGCGGTTATTCTCTTACTTCGCCTTGGACTACTATTTTCCCCGGTTTGTTTATTACCCTGACTGTCTTGGGGTTTAATTTGTTGGGCGATGGTTTGCGGGATGGTTTGGATGTGCGATCGCAACGCTAATTGCTCATTGCTAATTGCTCATTGCTAATGGCTAATTGCTCATTGCTAATTGGCGATCGCATCATATATCTCGATTGGTGTAGGGGCGGGTTGTCGCAAGAATATAAACTCGCCCCTTCTGGTGATTCTACGAGGCTAAACCGTCGCCTTTCTTGAGGATTTCTTTCAAGAACCAGCGGTGTTTTTGGTGAACTTGCACGAGTCTTGTATAAAGATCTGCGGTGCCGATGTCGCCTGCGGTAGCGGCTACATCTGCATCTTTGTGCATTTCCGAGATAATTAACTCGTGGGTGGCGATCGCTTCTGCAATCATCTCCCGTACCGATAGTTTACCCGCCGATGCCGTCACCGTTGCTGTGGGAATATATTCTGCTGGGTCGGCAACTGGGCTACCATCAAGCATTAAGCTGCGCTCTGCTAACTCGTCTATCATCGCAAACACTTCGGCGCCTTGTTCCTCAAACAATAAATGAAGATCGCGGAATAATGGCCCAAAGGTCAGCCAGTGGTATTTTTTGTAATTAAGGTAGGCAATTAATGCATTCGCTTGTTGGCGGTTAAGGGCTGTAACTAATCCAGTTTGTTGAGTTTCAAGTGTAGCGGTCATAGTTTCCTCGTTGATATTTAAGGTAAAACTTTTCTTCGCTCCCAGACATAACCGCAAGCGGTGGTGCTGGCGATATTTACTCGCGACTTTTGACTTTAGAATTGTAACGCTCAGTCCGGTTGGATCGACAAGCTGGCAATTCCTGGGTGTCATTCGCTTATTTAAATCATACTCATAACGACTACGACTTGCAAGCACAAATGTCAGCGAAGCTTGACAATAGAGAGGATTAACAGAAAGCCAATTTCCAGCACGTAGCTGATGAACACGCTGGGATTGAGGATACCATCCCACAGCAGGCCGTTGCGTTTTGGTTTGTCAGTCCGCTTAAACACGCGACTCCAATCGCCAAAGATAGCAGGGCCGCGTAGATTATACTCGGTGACTAAAATGCGTTCAAGTTCGGCGGCGCGGGGGTAAAAACCGCGTTGGAAGTGCTTCCACTGACCTTCTAGCACCCAGAAAAATACAGGAATAGCACAACCGAGTAAAGCAATCAAGCTTTCCTTTTCTTGCAGTGCTAGGGCAACAGCCGCACCCGTCCCGGTAATGCCGAGAGCTTTAATCAGCCAAATTTGTCGATTGTAGTCTTCAATTGTGTTTTGGATGAAAAAATATTCTTCTTTAAGCAGAATTAGCTCAAATTCTGCGATTGACTCAAACTCCTGGTTAACAGGTGTAAACTTAGACATGATGCAGCCCCGATCATACTGAAATCAAGGTATTCCCAAGTATTGTACTGCTGGAAGTTAAGAACGATAGTGAGGGGCTTGAAACAGCATCTCAATCAGTTTTATAGAGCAATTCGCGAAAGCCCAGCGCCTTCAGGCCGGGGTGACAGCGCGAGACTTAAGTCTCGCGAATATTGCCTTGAATAACCAAATTAAAACTTAGATTGTGCTACTTGAAAACTAGCAATGAACGAGATATTATTGTCGGATAAGTTGTCTAATCCCCAACGTAAATTGCTAACAAACTACGTCTACAAACTGAGGCCAAACATTGTCCAAAGCTCAAAGATGGAACAATGGATAAGTATGCTCAGAATGCACTACAACTGGTGCTTAGGTGACAGGATTAGTCAATACAACCAACAATTCATTCAAGGAGAGTACAGCGACTTAAGGACAAAAGCTCCTGCCAGTCCGTTAACTTGTTTTGTTAGCAAGAATGGTGCGACAGGAGAGCCGTGGAAAGATACCAAGAACAGCAAGAATCCTCGCCGCAGCGCTGGCGATATTCAGATTACCGCGTTGCCGCAACTAAAAACTGCTAGACCTTGGTATGCCGGGATTGATTCGACAGTACTGCAACAAAACGTCAAGCGTCTGGATATTGCCTATAAAAACTTCTTTGAGGGTAGAGGTTTTCCTAAGTTTAAGAATCGCAGCAACTTCACATCGTTTACTTATACGATGGGGGTGAAATCCTCTGGGAGTAAGATTTATTTACCCAAATTGGGATGGATGCGGTTTTACAACTCCAGACCGATTCCGGATGGTTTTACAGTTAAAGCAGCGACAATTCGCCAACGACAGGATGGATGGTATGTATCGGTCAGGATTGAGGATAAAACCGTACCAGATGTAGTTGCTAGATCTTTAACGCAAGTTAAATCTGTTATCGGATGCGACTTGGGAATTACCAAACTCGTACACATGAGTGACGGCTATCAATTTGCTAACCCTAAGTTTGGCAATAACAAGAAAACTAAACGTTTTCTTAAAATCAGACAGCGACGGGTTAGTCGCAAGGTTAAAGGTAGCAAGAGCCGAAAAAAGGCGTCCCAGAAAGTTGGACGCCTACATAAAAAGATTGCGGACAAGCGGCAAGCTTATCAATGGTGGGTAGCGAAAACTATTGCCAGCCGACGAGTGGATGCTATTGCCTTGGAGGATTTAAACGTCTCCGGTATGTTGCGCCGATGTCGGGTGAAGAAAGATGAAGAAAGTGGGAGGTTTTTACCGAATGGGCAATCTAGAAAAGTTGGCTTAAATCGTGCTATTTCTGATGCCGCTTGGAGTGAATTAATCTTAAAAATTGAGTATCTCGCTGCGAAGCAAGGAAAGGTTGCTGTTAAGATTAATCCGAAACATTCCAGCACTGAATGCAGAAAATGCGGACATATTGACCGCTCAAACCGCGATGGTGAAAAGTTCATTTGTTCGGCTTGTGGATTTTTCGCCCATGCCGATATTTCTGCTGCCAAAACTATCAGGGATAGAGCGTTGGAAATGGTACGTGGGGACTCCGCGAAACCTGCGGGTAAGACCGCTAAACGCCCAAAAGATTGTAAGGAGAAATCACCGCGCCCTAGCGGCAAAGGCGGTGAGCCTGGGAACCTTGGCAACAAGGATATTAAGACCGCAATGTCTTAAGAATCCCAAGGGCTTTAGCCAGGGGAGTGTCAACGTAACAAATGGCCTCAAGATAACCGTTCATGAAGTTTCAAAAGTTGAGTTTTGCCGTTCTTTTAATAGCTGCACCCTTGGTAACGATTCAAGCAGCGGTGTCTCAAGTAATTTCACCGCGTCAGTCTGACTTGATATGTCCCAGCGATTTACCAGGGGCGATCGATGCGATCGCATCTCGTCCCCAATTCTCCCGCGCCCGCTGGGGTATGTCAATCGAAACTTTATCTAATGGTCAAACTTTATACAGCCGCGAAGCCAATCGTTATTTTATCCCCGCATCTAACGTCAAACTATTAACAACTGCCGCAGCTTTACGCCAATTGGGCGCAAACTATCGCATTCGCACTTCGATTTATGGGAATGAAAACCTCTTGCGCGTCGTGGGAAGAGGAGATCCCAGCTTAACGGATGCAGAATTAAGAGATTTAGCCAAACAACTGAAACAACGGGGAATTCGCCAGGTAAAGCAATTAATTGTGGAAGATGGTTACTTTCAAGGACAACTGCTTAACCCCGATTGGGAATTTGGCGATGTTTATGCATCTTATGGAGTTTCTGTCAATAGTTTGATTCTAAATCAGAATGCGATCGCGCTAACTCTGTCGCCCCAAGAAGTAGGACAACCTTTAAAAGCAGTTTGGGGCGAACCTTTAGCCGCGCTGCAATGGGAGTTAGAAAATCAATCGATTACCGTCGCGAGTGGGATGCCAAGTTCGGCGGCAGTTAACGGTATTTTGGGGCAGCCAGTTTTGCAAATTCGCGGGCAATTAGCGGTTGATGCTAAACCCATAACCCAATTTTTGGCAATTCGAGATCCGGGCAAGTATTTTTTACAGCATTTACGGATAGCTTTAGCAGCAGAAGGGATTGCAGTTGCCCAAGCTTCTGTTACGTCTAAAGCTGGCAATGCAAATGAACCGGAATTAGCATTTGTGGAGTCGCCAAACTTAGCTAAATTAATTGCGGATACGAATCAGCCGAGCAATAATTTGTATGCCGAGGTGTTGTTGCGATCGCTAGGCATTTCTCGTAATACCAATTTCCCCGACTCTGCGGCACAAGGATTAACTGCAATCAAAGATACTTTAACCCAATTGGGAGTAGATGCATCGGGTTACGCGCTAGCAGATGGCTCTGGACTTTCGCGTCACAATTTAGTGTCTCCAGAAGCCTTAATTCAGACGTTAAAAGCCATGTCAAGATTGCCAGAATTCAATATTTTTCGAGCATCTTTACCCGTTGCCGGAGTTAGCGGCACGCTCTCGAATCGATTTAAAAATACACCTGCCCAAGGGATTGTACAAGCGAAAACAGGCACGTTAAGCGGTAATACGGCTTTATCTGGGTATGTGGATGCGCCGAATTATCAAACCGTTGTTTTCAGTATTATTGTGAACCAATCGGATCGATCTGCTACACCGTTACGTCAAGCTGTGGATGAAATGGTAGTTTTATTAACTCGTTTAAAGCGTTGTTAAATTTTTCCGTAACGTATCGATCGTTACAACAGCATTCTTTTTGCTCGGAAATCATAATTAAAGAGAAGGAAAGCTGTTTATGGCAACATACAAGGTTACTTTAATCAACGCTGGCAGAGGTTTCCAACAAACGATTGACGTTCCTGATAGCGAGTCGATTCTGGGAGAAGCTGCCGAATATGGGATAAAAATTCCTTTCGAGTGCGTTGTGGGTGCTTGCGCTACCTGTCAAGGAAAAATCATTTCTGGGACAGTAGATCAATCCGAACAAATGTTTTTAAGCGAGAAACAAGTTGCCCAAGGGTACGTGCTGACTTGCGTTGCAAAACCAACTTCTGACTGCACCCTTGAGGTAGATTTGGATGATTATTTGTAACGTCAGGAATGCGATCGCATTGTAACCGGGGGTGGTGCGATCGCCAGCGCCACCAATTCTTTAGTTTCCTCGATCGTCAGCTTTGGATGAGTCCAGAGGATTTCCCATTCTTCCCCCGATCCAACTAGCTCCATATCATTATCTAATCCTGGTCGTCCCAAAGCTTTAATCATCAGCCTCGCCAAAATACATTGACTCGCAACTTCCGTCATCACGACTCTGGTCACCACTTCATCAGTGCCGTCGATTGGTTCTTGGTCTATAGATGCTATTTTCATAGACTTTTTGACGCTTTACCCTATAAGAGTAAAACTCTGTAGCTGACAGCGTGGTAATAATGGTTACGGAAAAGCGATCGCGCGCTTCAATTCAAGCTTCCCCCTCTGGCTGGGGTTTCTGTTGTGGTTCCCCAAAATGTTTACCCGTTCCCGTGTACGCTGCTTGAGCTAGCATAGTCGCTGCCATATTACTAATCGTGCGATTTTCCTGAGCAGCTCGATTAGCAATGATCTCGTAAACTTCCGGTTCTACGTAGGTCGTGATGCGCTTTAGGTGCTTAGCAGGCAAGTCTTTTATCTCAGTTATTCGCAACACTTTAATCTTACTCCGTGCTATACCGATTTACCCGTTGACTATTTACGTTACTCAGTGCTACACTGTGCTATACAAATGGAAAAACCAAACCCCCACCGTAAGAGACGCCAATCAAGAACGGTAGGGGCTTGGACTCACATATTCAAGGTGAAGCTCTATGATATCAACTCCAAAGTCAGTCCCGGAACTGCTGCGGGAAAGCATTCTCGATTTACCGGGCAAACACCCCATCCGCTTGCTTGCGTGCGGCGTTCCAAAAGGTGTAGAAAACGTAGTTAATCAACTGTACGTAGTGCGTTTTGCACAGGTGAGCGAATGGAGTCCGCCTTTACCTTCGCCGGTGAAGGGTGAGGTGATTCGGATTTTAACTCGCTATTGGGTAGAGTAACGAACTAGAGCGATCGCGCATTTTCTCTATTGTGCGATCGCTCTGCTGACGATCGGTAGCTAAACTAGAGTCATCCGATAGCTTTCACAACTGTTTAATGACTTTCTCAACGCGCCTTCCGCCTCAATCAGATCCGCCGCTTTCGCCTCGGCAGACTTTGCCGACAATGTACGATTTACCCAGCGAAAATTTAGAGGAACCAGGTTTGCCTGACGAATTTCATTCTTGGCAATCTCAACTGCTGCGAGAAACTTTTCAGCCTCCCAATTGGAATCGGGATGAAGTGTTCAGTGCGATGGATCTCAATCTTTATTACGATGTCACCCATCCCAATTGGTACAAACGTCCGGATTGGTTTGCTGTAGTTGGTGTACCCCGACTGTATGAGGGGCGCGAGCCGCGTTTGAGTTATGTTAGGTGGCAAGAACGGATCGATCCGTTAATTGTAGTTGAGTTGTTATCGCCAGGTACGGAAGAAGAAGATTTAGGTCAGACGGCGAGACAATTTGGCAAACCGCCGACTAAGTGGCAAGTGTACGAACAGATTTTGCGGGTTCCTTACTACGTTGTTTTTAATCGCTACACTGACGAAATTCAGGCTTTTCAACTCGTAGGAGATCGCTATCAATCCGCTGAATTAACAGAGGCACGTTTACCCATTCCCCGCATTGAATTAAGTTTAGGTTTGTGGCAAGGAAGTTATGAAAATCTTGATCGTTTGTGGTTGCGATGGATGACTCCAAACGGCGATTTAATTTTAACTGCCAGCGAGCGTGCAGAACGATTAGCAGCGAGATTGCGAGAATTGGGTGTTGACCCAAAACAGTTGGAATAATGGGAAGAGATTGAGAGCGATCGCTCTCTGTGACACCCAAATTACCTAAAATTTAATCTGCGTTCTGAGTTTCAATAGATTTAGCTAATTCATCGCGGAGTCTTTTGGAAATATCTCCACACATAAACTCAATCCCACTAATCTCTATTTTCCCCAATAAAATATCTTTGATTGAAATATGGTAAAATCTATATATCTCATCTTTATTAATTTCCTTAATAACATACTCCACATCAGGAGCTAAACCTCTAGCTGTAATGATGATTCCTACATAAATATTTTCCCTTTCTAAATCAAGTTTAAACCCACCCAGTTGTTCTCTGCTAAATAGTTCTGATTGCAGTTTAACGCTAACCCCTGCTTCTTGTTCTCCTGCTAATCCGATCTCATATAAAAGACCTTGTTTTACTCTTTTCTTCTCAATGGTTTTCGCGATAATTTTAATCCTTCCATCAATTCCCCCATCAGCTTTGCCTCTTCTAGTCGGAAGATTAGTTACTCTTGTGCTGGCATCTCCACCCAATACCTCAACAATAGTTGTACCAATCTTTGCCTTTTCATTTGGGGTATAAGCAATAATTTGATTAATCAAAGAATCTACTAACTTGCTCATAAATCGGGATGCCACAGACATTTTGTTTGTTCGGCTGTGAAGCTAATTACTAAATTGATGACCTCCTCAACAGAAGCAAATTCAAGCTTTGTGTATTTTTGTATAACTATTTTTGAGATGGCAATAACCATCCAAGTAGGGATATAAATAGTACAATTTTTTCCTAAGTTTTTTGTTTCTAATATCTGAATTTTTTGCATATAATCATAAGAAGGAAAACTATAAATAGATTTTTCCCTATCTAACTCAGATATCGCTAAATGAGTAAAGGCATTTTCTACAACGCGCTGAGTGCTTGAAGTACCAAAAATTAGCTTTAGAGGCTCAATCAGTTTACTATCAAGCATGTCTTCATCAAAAGATAGTTTGATTTTCGTGCCTAAATCGTTCACGATGGATTTGTTGAGGGCAGCAATTAATTTTCTAGTTGCCATTAGACTATCCTCTTTTTATTTAAAAAGGCCGACTTCGGAGAGTACGCTTTGAAGCTGACTTTGAAATATCTCATCTTGTTCGATAAAAATAGGCGCACAAGCTGCTTTGGAGTTATAAATATAGTATTGGCTCATTAATCCAGCAATTCCTCTTTGCTCTAAAGATGTTCTGATAATCTCTAGATCGGTTTCAATCTCCTGCTCTCTTCCACATCGGTTTGGTAATATTCTGATCGGGATGTTTTTTCTAGCGATCGCTTGAGCAGTTGCGATCGCTCCCAGTTCTTCGGCGATTCTCTCCAACCCTATGGTATCATCTGGGATAATCGGAGCGATCGCGCGCCATCCTTTTCGCTTCGGATCGCATAAATTTTCCAGAATTTTGTAGTAATCATCGGTGTCAGCTATCATCACTTGATAGTTTCTTCCTCCTCGAATAGAGTCGTCTGGTAATTCTTCATACTCAGCTTCTCTAATTTCTATATTTCCATACTTTTTAGCATCTTCTGCTTGTTTATTTCTAATATATTTGCTCATTCTCAAACCACCTGCCAAATCTAACGCCAATACTTTGATTTCCTGTGACGCCAGAAGTAAAGCGGCGTTGGTGGCTATGGTAGTTTTTCCTACCCCACCTTTGGGAGAGTTGATGACCAGTTTGAGCATTGATTGATTTTGATCTGAATCTGAGGATAAACTCAAACCCACTTTACCTTAACAGGCAAAGTGGGAAAAGCATTCACATTATTTGCGAGAAAGTCAAGCAAGTTTAATAAAACTTAATACCGATCTTCTTCTTCGTATTCGGGTGCTTTTGTTTTCTCCGGAATGTTTAATTTGGGTGCTTTATAAGGTTGAGGTGACTCGTCATCCGCCCAGGCGTCTTGGTCTACGTCGTAGTTGTCTACCTTATTATCCTGGTAGGATTTTGCGGGGGTGCGATCGCTCTCTGGTTTGGCGTAGGATCGGTTGGCGTAGCGATCGCGCGGTTGCGATGCTTCGCTCCAGTTTTCCTGCTCTTCGATATCTTCGTCGTAATACCTGGGTTCAGGTGCTTGGGCGGCTTTCCGCAATGGTTGACGCTGCACAGCGGGTTCTTCCCACTCGTCGTCATCCCATTCTGGTTCTGCGGGTTTGGTAGCTTTCATCGGTTGAACGGGTGTACGCAAAGGTTCCCCACTACCTATTAGATTAGCCGGATTGGTGATGGCTTTGGGTCGATAGCCTTCTTCCTCTTCGTCTTGTTCCCAAGGTGCTTTACCCAATCCCAAACGTTCGATGACGCCGACGGTTAATTGAACTAGGCGCTCTTCAGACCCTTCAAATACTATCAGCCGATTTGGGCCGCTGCTGACGATTTCTTCAATTGGTAACTCGTAGGTGCTGATGGTTTCAAAACCGCCAATTCGGTCAGGGAATTGGGGCAGCCCCAAGGAAGCGATAATTAACGAGGTAACCTTTCCATCTTCGGTGTTGAATTTAAAGCCCCGCACCCTGCCCAAGAGTTCGCCAGTTTCGGTAATAACTTCGCTGTTAATCAGGGGGCTGTAGGCTTCAACATCGACATCGTCTTCTAAAACGCTGTCATCATCAACTAATATCACATCGCCAATTTGACGAATGCGCTCTAGCAGCATTGCTCGTGGTACGCTGCCGATGGCTAGTAAGTTTTCGCGCAGTCCCAGCGCTACTACTTCCCGCCTGTCTATATCAACCCACATTTGACTCACGATTCCAAGGCGCTTCCCCGTGTCGCGGGTAATTACCTGAGTTCCCATGATGTCTGAGCGTTGGCGGATTTGTTCAGAAGTCATTATTTGTCCCGAATCCTGGTTTCAACCCTGTTACTATATCAATCTTAAATACAGCCGTTTGCTGGCGATCGCGCACTCAACTATTTGGGGATTGCAACTTAATGCCCACAACTTGGGTATAAGCGCCCCTAGCTTGGGTCACACCAATCACTCGCTCGGCAGATTTTATCATAGGGCCTTTGTGGCTAACTACAATAAATTGGGCTTTGTCTGACTGTTGTGCAATTATTCTAGCTAATCGCTCGACGTTTGCACCATCCAAAAACATATCAACTTCATCAAAGGCGTAAAATGGCGAGGGACGGTAGCGCTGAAGCGCAAATATAAAGCTGAGCGCGGTCATTGATTTTTCTCCGCCGGACATGGAAGATAGACGCTGAACTGGTTTGCCTTTAGGATGGGCAACCAGGTTTAGTCCTCCAGCAAAAGGATCTTCAGGGTTGTCTAGTTGTAGGAAACCGTCGCCTTCGGATAGTTCTAAGAAAATTGTTTGGAAGTTTTGGTTAACGGCGTCGAATGATTCCATAAAGGCACGCAGGCGCAAGGTGGTAAAGTTTTCAATCCGCAGTAGTAGTTCGGTGCGTTCTGCTTCCAGAGTAGATAATTTTTGCGATAGTTCTTCTAAGCGATTTTGAGTGCGTTCGTATTCTTCTAACGCCAGCATATTGACGGGTTCCATTGCTTGCAAGCGTTTTTGCAAGGTTTTGATTTCTTTGTGCAATTCGTCTAATTTTACCTGTTCGGGTACGGATGGCAGAGGGTCGGGTAATTCGGCTTGTTTTTCTTGCAGTTGGGGTTGTAAGGTGGCGAGTTCTTCCTTTCTGGCGGTTTGAGTTTCCTGGAGTTTTTGCAATTCCCATTCCAATTGTTGTTTAGAGAGGTGATGCGATCGCACTTCGTTCTCGGTGCGATCGCGCATTACTTTCTCTTCCCCCAGTTTCTGTTCTACTTCGGTTAAAGCTGCCTTAGTTTGTCCAATTTGTTCGCCGATTGTCGATACTCCCTGCATGACGCTGGACAGTTGATTGTTCGCCTCGATTAGTTGCTGCTGATATCCTGCCAATCGCTGGTTAGATTCCTGAATTTTTTCTTGCGATCGCTCTTGCTGCGATGCTAAATCTCTAATTCTTCCTTCCGCACTGCGAAGCGTTTGTTCTCGTTGATTTAATACCGTTTCCCGTTCTTTAATAATCACTTGAATTTGTTGCCACTCGCTGGGAGTTTGCGATTGTTCTAATTCTGCCAGCGATTGCCGCACCTGGGTTAATTGGGTTTCTTGCGCGGGTAATTCCCGCTCCAAGATTTGCAGGCGTGACTCAGCAGTAGCGAATTCCAAAGTATTTTTAGCTAAAAGATTCCGCGTCCCCTCTTGCTGAGAGATTAAACCTTGAATTTCTTTCCGCAACTGTTCAAACTGCAATTGCTGTTCCCGCCGTTTTGTTTTGGCTTCGTTTACTTCTTGACTCAGATGTTTTGTTTTAACAGTCAGAGAATGAATCATTTCGCCGCAGCGTTCTAAAATCACCTCAATTTCTTCTAATCTTTCTTTCAAAGCTTCCGCTTCCGCCGACTCTGCTGTATCGCTAATCCCAAACCGCAAACCGGAACGCTGATTAACGCTACCTCCCGTCATCGCACCGCTACTTTCTAACAATTCGCCTTCTAAGGTAACGATGCGATATTGTCCCAAATGTTGGCGGGCGCTATTTAAATTTTCAAACACAACCGTACTGCCGAATACGTAACCAAATATCTCTCGATAGCGCGGTTCGCATTCGATTAAATTTACCGCATAATCTATATATCCATTCGCATAACGCAGCGCCGCTGCTGAAGATAATTGCCCCGCGCGAATCTTATTCATAGGTAAGAATGTAATCCGCCCCGCGCGCTTCTGTTTTAAAATTTCAATGCCTTTGGCGGCGATGCTATCATCTTCGACTACTAAATTACCCAACCGCGCCCCAGCAGCAATTTCTAGTGCTAGTTGATAGCGCGGTTCGACTTTTCCAAGTTGCGCTACTAATCCGCAAATTCCCTTCAGTCCGCTTTGTAAAATGATTTGGGCGGCGTAGGTTCCCGATGCTTCTTGTTGCGCTTGGGTTTGAGCTTCGAGTTTATCTAGTTGGCGTTGCTTTTCCCGCTGTTCTTGCAGTAAACGTTTTTGCGTGTCTTGTTGAATTTGTAAGTCTTGTTCCGCAGCGGCTAAAGTTTGGGTTAAAGATTGAATTGTCTGCTCGGATTGTTGCAAAAGCAATTCAAAATCTAGCGCTAGAGATTGTTTGCTAACAATTTGCGGTTCTAGGGATTGTAAAAGTTGGTTTTGTTCATCAATTTGGCGCGACAAGTTAGCGAATCTTTCCCGCAGTTGCGCTTGTTCGGTGCGCTGGGGTTCAATAGTTTGGAGTAAAGTTTCAATTTGTCTATTTAAGGCGGTTTGTTGCTGCACCCAGGCTTCGCTGGCAGATGCGATCGCATCCGCTTCTTCCCTACTTCCAGTCAGTTCCCGCCGCGCTTCATCCCGCAAGGAAATTAAACCAGCCAGTTGATTTTCAACCGTTTCTTTTTCTGTTACTAATTGCTTTAAAGTCTGTTCTTGTTGTTGACTTTCTAGTTGATTTTGTTTTATATTATTATTAAGGCTAACTATTGTTCCATCTAACTCGCGTTGTTGGCGCTGAAGTTGACGCTGTTCGGCTTCTTGAGTGGCGAGATTAGATTGTAAAGCTAATAATTCTTCTTCGCCTAAAGCTTTAACGCGGGCATTTAACCGCTCGAGTTCGACAGTTTTTGAGGCAATTTCTGCGTTTAAATTGATTAGCTGTGCCGTGAGGTCGGTATTTCGGCGATCGCCTGCTTCAATTTGCTCGCGTAAGTTCCAGACTTGATGAGTCAGCTGGCGCACGGCGAGGACGAGTTCCCATAGTTCTTTGTCTTGCAGTTCGGCGCGGAGTTTTTGATATTTTTCCGCTTTAATTCGGTCAGCGGAGAGGCGATCGCGCTGAGCAATTAATTCTGCCTCTACAATGCGATAGCGATCTTCTCCCTCTTTGACAGTATTAAGTGTTTCCTTAGCTTGAGAAATTTTCCGGTCAAACGCCGCCACACCAGCGAGTTCATCAATAATTTCCCGCCGTTCCCTGGCGTTCATCGTGATAATGCTGGTGACATCCCCTTGCAGCACCACGTTATAACCTTCAGGATAGATTCGCAGGCGTTCCAGTTGTTCGTGGAGTTCGGTCAGAGTGCAGGATTCGCCGTTGATATAGTAATTCGAGGTATAACTGCCCTGCTGAGTCACGCGCAAGCGCCTGGTAATGCTCCAATCGGTCGATTTTTGCTCCTGGACTCCCCCCTTAGCAAGGGGGGGCAGGGGGGGATCGGATGCTGGATTTTGCTCTCCCCCCTTAGCAAGGGGGGGCAGGGGGGGATCGGATGCTGGATTTGGCTCTCCCCCCTTAGCAAGGGGGGGCAGGGGGGGATCGGATGCTGCTTGCTCTCCCCCCTTAGCAAGGGGGGTGAGGGGGGGATCGGAGGCTGCTTGCTCTCCCCCCTTAGCAAGGGGGGGCAGGGGGGGATCGGAGGCTGCTTGCTCTCCCCCCTTAGCAAGGGGGGGCAGGGGGGGATCGGATGCTGGATTTTGCTCTACTGCGCTCCCCTGCTCTTCCTCCAAGCTTGCTGGCACGTCAGAGAGATCAAAAGTAACGGTAACGCTCGCCTCGACAGTGCCGCGATGGTTGTGACTATTGTTAACCAAATCTGGCAACCGTTCGGCGCGCATCCCTCTAGAACTGGCAAGTCCGAGACAAAACAGCAGCGCATCGAGAATATTCGACTTACCCGACCCATTTGGTCCAGAAATCACAGTAAAACCAGGCAACAAAGGAATTCCCGTCGTGTTGCCGAAGGATTTGAAGTTCGTGAGTTCCACGCGCTTGATATAAACCATAGGCGCGATCTTAGCTGGGTTTTGTAAGGTACAAGTGTATCAGTCAATCTAGGGATTCTCAACAGGTTAGCACAGTTGGTGAGAAGACTTTGACCCCTTGAGGCAATTTTAGCGATCGCTCGACCATGCCGTACCCATCGCCCTTCGCGATCGCGCTCAAAACATCTAAAAATATTTATTTTAACAGAAATTTTAAATACTAATTACCACGATCGGTTAACCATATTTTGTTTAATAACTTTGTTGCTTGCTGTCAAAGCCATTCTTAAGCTGTCTTCATTAAAACTTTATAAATATCTGTTATTCGTTAATTTACTTTAAAGAGATTATTACGGTTCTGGATGTCAAAAAAAATTTCAGTATAAGCAATTAGGTTTTAAATTCAGATCTCGGAGAAAATTCAATATGGAAAACCTCGATTTTGTAAATCGGGTCATTGCGCTGACGAATGTCGAACGCAGTAGATTTGGTTTGTCACCGCTAAGTTTTGACTCGCAATTAAGCCGTGCTGCTCAACAACATAGCGCTGATATGGCAGTCAATGACTATTTCAATCACCAAGGATTAAATGGTTCTACGCCGAGAGATCGGATTAGATCGGCGGGTTATCAAGACTGGACATCAGGGGAAAATATTGCCGCAGGTCAAACTACACCAGAAGCAGTTGTTCAAGCATGGATGAACAGTCCAGGACATCGAGAAAATATTCTCAATTCTAACTTTCAAAGTATTGGTATTGGCTACTTTTTTTTAACATCAGATACAGGCAGATATAATTATTACCATTACTGGACGCAGAAATTCGGCACCCGCTTTCCTAGCGGCGCTAACGTGATGGGAATTGATAGTAGTGAAACGCTGCAAGGAGGTGACGGAAACGATACCATCTACGGTCTTAGCGGAGATGATGTCATCGTTGGTAATGCGGGTGAAGATGTATTGTTTGGCAACCTGGGAAACGATACGATCTACGGCAACCAAGGTGTGGATAACATCTACGGCGGTAAAGACAACGATGTAATTTTTGGCGGTCAAGGTAACGATATCTTGCGTGGCGATATTGGCAATGATACCCTCTACGGTAATCTGGACAACGATATCCTTTACGGCGGTAAAGATAACGATGTCTTGTATGGTGAATTGGGTAACGATACTCTCTGCGGTGATTTAGGATTTGATACCCTCACGGGTGGTGCTGGTAGCGATAGTTTTGTATTGATGGTGGGTAAGGGGACAGACGTTATCACCGATTTTCAAGATGGAACTGATTTAATTGGATTGAGTGGCGGTCTGACTTTTGCTAACTTGACAATTGCACAAGGCACGGGAATTAATGCTGGCAATGCGCTGATTTCTAGTAATGGAGAGTTGTTGGCGGTGCTGACTGGAATTGGCGCGAATACCATTACAAGTGGGGACTTTTTTACCATGTAAATGGTGTATCGGATATTAAAAATGGGAATGCATCTATTAATTAATTTACAAACTTGGAAGGGGTAATCTCAGAGGGATTGCCCCTTTCGTTTGAGGGTTTTAAAGAAAACCTAATTAACAAACCGCAGAGGCGCAGAGAACGCAGAGGTAAGAGGAAAGAAGAGATAGGTAAATTTCAAGAAAACAAATAAATTCAGGTAGAATGCCAAGAAATGCTTGATAATTAGCAATTAGCAATTAGCAATTACCAATTACCAATTACTTATTGTTGAGGTTTTGGCGTTGGTGTTTGTTGCAACTTTTTAATTTGAAACTGGGCGTCTTTAAAACCTTGAGTGCTACCTTGTTCGAGTCTAAGTTTTGCTGCTTTCTGAAAATCTGCGATCGCTTTTTGTTTATCTCCGCTTCCAGCGAGGATTCGACCTCTTTCATAGTAAGCGCCTGCATCTTTGGGATTGATGCGAATTGATTGGTTAAAGTCTTCCATTGCGCCTTGTTTATCGCCTAAAGCCATGCGAGCCATTGCGCGGTTGTGATAAGCTTCTCCTTGGTCGGAATTGCCGACACCGGAGTTGAGCCGCAGGGCAAAGTTGCTATCTTCAATTGCTCTTTGATAATTGCCTAATCTGAAGTGAACTAGGCTACGGTTGAGATAAGCTTGTACCTGGTTGGGATTAATTTTAATCGCATAGGTGCAGTCTTCAATCGCTCCATTGTGATCGCCTGAGTTGGAGCGGGTTAAGCATCGATTCAGGTAAGCGGCGGCAAATTTGGGATCGACTTTAATTGCCATTGTAAAATCTGCGATCGCTCCTTTTTTATCGCCTATTTTTTCCCTGACGTGTCCCCGACTGTTGTAAGCTAGTGCATGTTTGGGATTGATATTAATCGCTTGGGTGTAGTCGGCGATCGCGCCTTGAGCATCTCCTAAAGAGAAACGTGCAATTCCTCGGTTAGTATATGCTTGATATACTTGGGCAAAGTTGGTTTTTATTTGCAGCGCGTAGTTACAATCTTCCATTGCTCTCAAGCGATTTCCCTCCATCAAATAAGCATGACATCTTTTGTTGTAAGCTTCCGCATATTTGGGATTGACGCTAATCGCTTCGTTTAACTCTTTAATCGCAGCTTGGTAATCTTTACGATCGATTTTTTCTACTCCTCGATTGTAAAAGTAAGCCGCTTTAACTGCTTGGGGTAATTTCTTATAAAAAATCAGAGGCAGGATGACAAAAATTAATCCAACTACCCCGCCAAACATCAAGCGCCGAGGTCTTCTCACCCAGCGTTTTAACTGACTCCAGTTAATTCTCACTACGCTATTAATATTTTTCAAATCCGCCAAAACTTCACTGACAGATTGGTAGCGCTGATGGCAGTCATAGCGCACCATTTTGTCAACAATATCGGCGATTTTTGAGCTAATTTGGACTTGGTTACGCCACAGTACTTCACCCGTGTTAGGATTGTTGGGGTCGCGCAATCTGATTAGCTCGCTAGCAGATAATCCTCCTAATGCTTGGATCGCAAGCATTCCCAAGCCATAAATATCGCTGTTAAATTGGGGATAGCCGTGAAATTGTTCGATCGGCATGTATCCGTGGGTTCCCACAGCAACGCTAGGGTTAATTTGCCCCTGAGAATTCACTGCTGGGCTGGTTAGTTCTTTGACTAAGCCAAAGTCAATTAACACTAATTTATTGTCTGAAGCTCGCCTAATTAAATTAGCGGGTTTAATATCCCGATGGATGACTCCTTTGCCATGTACGAAAGCTAAAATCTCTAACACTTCCTCTAAAATGCGAATCACTTGGGCTTCTGGAAGTGGGTGACCTGGTACAATTTCTTGGGTTAAAGGATGACCATCAATGTATTCTTGAATCAGGTAAAATTCTCCATCTTCTTCAAAGTAAGCATAGAGATCTGGTAGTTGGTTGTGTTCGCGACCTAATCTTTCTAAAATTTTTCCTTCTCTTTCAAACAGACGTCTGGCATTTTCTAAGGTGTAAGAGTCATTACTAGGGGGTCGTAGGTGCTTGACGACACATTGAGGGGCGCTGGGACGGTGCGTATCTTCTGCTAAATAGGTTTGTGCAAAGCCGCCAGAACTCAGTTCGCGAACTATGCGGTAACGTCCTGCTAAAAGTTGGTTAATCATGCTTTTACTAACCTTTTTGGGGTAAATTATGCCATGAAATCCCGCTAAGGCGTGCATGGACTTCCATCCTCAATCTTAACGGCGCGATCGCTCCCAGGCTAGCTTTGGGATCGAGATTCCCATCTAGTCGTGCGATCGCGTATCCTCAGAGAAGTATATCGCTGCTCCCACAACTAACTTAAGAAAGATTTTTCTGAAACTATATAATCGTAGTTGACTGTTATAGAAAATCTAGCTTTCAAATCTCCTTCCTAGATTTGCGGTTCAAAGTCTCTTAAATTGACCTGTCAACTGTCAACTGTTGCCCTTTCGGATAGACTTTAATAAATAATGGACGATCGTAGCAATAAAATTTGCTATCATAATCATTTTTCTCACTTGATCTCTTTCCTGGTATAAGATCTGATGACATCGCCGCTGCTGAATAACCGCTATCGTATTATTCAAGCTTTGGGAACGGGTGGGTTTGGCGAAACCTTTTTGGTAGAAGACACCCACATGCCTTCCCGTCGTCGCTGTGTCCTTAAGCAACTAAAACCTGTAGCCAACAATCCTCAAATCGCTGGATTCTTACAACAGCGGTTTGAACGAGAAGCAGCTATTTTAGAACAATTGGGTGAAGGTAACGAGCAAATTCCCAAGTTATACGCTTATTTTACCGAAGCGGGACGGTTTTATTTAGTCCAGGAATTCATCTCAGGTAAAACGCTGTTTGAAAAAGTGCAGCAGCAAGGAGTTTTAAACGAAATTGCAGTTAAACAATTTCTGCTAGATATTTTACCCGTTCTGCAATATATCCACAGCAATGGGGTGATTCACCGCGATATCAAACCTAGCAATATTATTTTCTCTCAGGCAGATAACAAACCCGTTCTAATTGATTTTGGTATTGCCAAGGAAATTATAAATACCTCAGTGAATGGGCGGGGGGAATTTACCACTTCGGTTGCTATTGGTACGCGGGGTTTTATGTCGCCAGAACAAGCAGCGGGTAAACCCGTATTTGCCAGCGATATTTATAGTTTAGGGTTAACGGCGATTTATTTGCTAACGGGGAAACTGCCACAGCAATTGAATAGTAATTTAAAGACGGGGGACTTAAATTGGCGCCAAGATAGTTCTAATATTGGCGGTACTTTGGCGGCAGCGATCGATAAATCTGTGAGGACATTGGCAAGCGATCGCTTTTCCACCGCCGCTGAAATGCTAACAGCTTTGCAGTCGGAAGATCTAGTTACAGAAACGATCGATCCATTCTTAATGGCAACGATTGACACCCAAACAAAGCCAAACCCAAACTCAGTAAAAATAGTTACAAATTCCCCACGTCCCCGCGTTCATGTATCCCCGCGCCCTCCTTACACTCCCCAAGAATATCGCAACCGCCAAATCTTGCTCAACAAGGTTAAAAATTACTGGGTGAAAGGCGTTTTAGAAACTTCAATTTACGGCAAAGCCATGATTTCTCTGGGTTTAGAAAAACGATTGGATGCCGTAGAGCGTCCTTGGGGTATGGTGTGGGAAACCCAGGATCAACCAAGGCAAACCTTACCGATTAATACCAAAATTATCGACCAATTCGATCAACTAGGAGATGGAAGAACTTTATTAATTTTAGGCGCTCCTGGTTCGGGTAAAACTACAACGATGTTAGAACTTGCCCGGGATTTAATTAACCGTGCCGAACAAGACATTAACCAACCGATTCCCGTTGCCTTTAACCTCTCTTCTTGGACAAATGATAAGCTGAAAATAGCTGATTGGATAGTACAAGAATTGAATACAAAATATCAGGTATCCAAAGCGATCGGTCAAGCTTGGGTAAAAAACGAACAACTACTGCTTTTACTCGATGGTTTAGATGAAGTCAGTGCCCCCCGTCGCCAGTCCTGCGTTCAAGCGATTAATCAATTTATCCAGTCTCACGGGGCGACAGAAATTGTCGTTTGCAGTCGGATTAAAGAATATGAAATATTATCAAATTACCTAAAATTTCAAGGCGCGATCTTTATTCAACCCCTAAGTTTAGACCAAATTCACTCCTATCTTTCTCGTGCCGGAATCGAACTTGCCGCAGTCAAAACGGCACTGCAAGCTGATACGACGCTGCAAGAATTAGCCAAGTCACCTTTAATGCTGAATATTATTACCTTAGCTTACCAGGGAATGCCGATGACCGATTTACCTGGGATGAGTTTAGAAGAACGCCGTCAGCATCTTTTAGATCAATATATTCAACGGATGTTTGAGCGCAGAAATGCCAATCCTAAATACTCAAAAGCCAAATCTATGCGCTGGCTAATTTGGCTGGCAAAAGCTCTATCCCAGCAGTCACAAACTGTATTCTTAATCGAGCGGATGCAGCCAAGCTTGTTGCCAACATTTTGGCAAAAACAAATTTATTTCTTCAGTACTCTGCTCAGTTTTATAGTGCTGGGTGCCGTTTGGGGCGATATGCTTTTGCCGATCCGGCGAGTGTTCGTGCTGCAATTTTTTGTTGGGTTTATTTTTTGGTTTGTTTTCGGTATTAATCGGATTAAACCTGTAGAAAATCTCAAAATCTCGTTAAGAAACACTACTTATCATCTGGTATTAGGTATAATATTAGGAGCTTTATCAGGACTGGTAGTAAAAGCAATTTACGATCCGCTGTTTCACCCGATGGGATGGCGTATTTATAGCGCTAAAATGATTTATACGCAAATTGAACCTTTGCAACGAGGTGTTGTATTTGGCCTCAGCGTCGGGATAATTATTGGTCTAATTCGCGGGTTAACTAGCCCTTCAATTAAAACAGTTACAGTACCGAATCAAGGGATGCGTCAATCGGCAAAAAACGCGCTGGTTTTCGCATTAATTGGATTTTTAGGACTGGCGCTAGCGGCAGCATTATTGCGTTGGCGGATATTGTTTTGGGGGTTATTTGGGGTGGGGTTTGGCTTAGTAGCGGGAGGCGGCGAAGCTTGCGTTAAACACTTGATTCTGCGGGTTATCCTTTGCTGCAATGGATACATTCCTTGGAACTACTCGCGCTTCCTCGATTACGCCACAGAACGCATCTTTTTGCAAAAGGTAGGCGGCGGTTATATTTTCGTTCATCGATTGCTGTTAGAACATTTTGCACAAATGCGGTAATGGGTAATTGGTAATGGGTAATTGGTAATGGGTAGTTGCTATTACCTATTACCTATTACCTATTACCAGATATGATAATTATCTAACTAGAATTTGCGATCGCTCCTATGCCAGACGACTCCAAACCGCTAGATATCCCAGGAAACCACACTTTAGCCGCTATCGCAATTACCGAGACGGTGAACTTCAGCAGCTTGATAGCGGAAGATCAACAACGCGCCCAGACTATCCTCAATCGCGATATCGAGTTGATAACCGAGATCTGTCACGAGTTTGAAGGCTCCGTGCTAAAATCTAGCGGCGATCGCTTGTTAATGTACTTTGTCAGCGCCATCAGCGCCGTCGCCTGCGCCGTAGAAATTCAAAAAGCTTTGGCAGCTGCGGCAGAAAACTTGCCCGCCCAAGATATACTGCAACATCGCATTGGCATTCATTTAGGAGATGTCTTCTTTTGCGACAATGAGGTAATGGGTAACGGCGTCAACTTAGCGGCGCAATTGCCACAAGTTGCTTCTCCAGGTGGTATTTGTATTTCCCAAACCGTTTACGATGTGGTTAAAAACGGTTTGGCTTTACAAGCAAGATATTTAGGATTAAAAAAATTAGAAAATATTGCCGATGCCGTACCAGTTTACCAAGTTCTCATCCCAAGCAAAATTGCTGGAGACGTAGCAGAGGAAAAGGTAGCGGATGTTAGAACTTATTTAACCAGGGAACAGTACCGCGATCGCACGATTTTAATTAACAAAGTCAGGCAGTATTGGATCGCCGGAGTTTTAGAGGCGGGATTACGCGATCGCGCATTAATCGCACTCGGTTTAAACCCGCAACAACATGCCTTACAATTACCTTGGGGTCTAACTTGGACAAACGCCGATGAAGCGGGAAATCCCCTACCGCCAGGAACTAAACCGATCGATAAATTTAGACAATTGGGCAAGGGTGGAACCTTACTAATTGTAGGCGAACCGGGCGCAGGAAAAACAACCACCCTCCTGGAATTAACACGGGAATTACTCCTTTGTGCCGAACACGATTATACGCAACCATTACCCGTTGTTTTCAATCTATCTTCTTGGGAAAGAACCCAAAAAATTGCCGATTGGTTGGTGCAACAATTGCAGGTTCAATATCAAGTTTCCAAAGATATAGGTAAAACTTGGCTGCAAAATCAACAGCTATTATTAATGCTAGATGGTTTGGATGAAGTCAACATCCTGCATCGCGATGCTTGCGTTGTTGCCCTCAACGACTTCAGCCTACTCTACGGACAAACTGAAATGGTAGTCAGCAGCCGCCTGCAAGATTACGAACTATTATCTAACCGTTTAAAAGTTAAAGCCGCAATTTATTTACAACCGTTAAGTTTAGAACAAATTGGCGAATATTTAACCAATGCAGGCGGAGAATTAGCCGCCCTTAAGCAGGCGATGAAAGAAGATATCATCCTACAAGAATTAGCGCGATCGCCACTCATGCTTGACATCATCTCACTCGCTTATCAAGGCAAGTCTTTTGAAGATTTGACTCAAATCCTCTCCCTGGAAGAACGCCGCCAGCACATACTTAACGCCTACATCGAACGCATGTTAAAACGCCGCAGTTCAAAGCAATACTCGAAAGAAAAATCCAAGCGCTGGCTGATTTGGTTGGCGAAGCAAATGAGAGAAAAATCTCAAAGCGTATTTTTTATTGAACTATTACAAAGCTCTTGGTTGCCAAACATCTTCTACAAATTAATTTATGCTATTATTATCGGCCTAATTGCTGGGGGACTTTGCGGAATCGGTGCAGGGTTAAATATAGGAATTCTGCTTGATTGGGAATTAGGAAAACTATCAGGCATAAGTATAGGCACGGGAATTGCCATAATTTCTACCATAGTTTTTGGCTTTATTTACTCTCAGATTAACCCGGTTGATATTATCAAATGGTCGTGGAACAACACCAGAAAATATCTAATACAGGGATTAATTGTCGGGATAATTTCCGGTGCAATTTTGGGGCCAGCTTGCGGGTTAATTTATACTTTGGTTTTGAAAGTTGGCGATTTTTGGACTGAATCTTTATCCTTTGCATTAAGAATAGGGTTGGGTGTAGCGCTGATTTTTCCTTTGTTGCGCGGACTGAATAGTCCAACAATTGAACCCAGTACTATTCCAAATCAAGGAATTTGGCAGTCAGCTAAAAATGCGGTAATTTTTTTCTTATTAGGCTCTATCGGAATGGGTCTAGTAGCTTTTATACTAGGGTTACCAATTTTAGTAGGAGCAATTACCGGGTTGTTGTTTGGCGCCTTCGTTGCCGGAGAAGCTTTTATTAAACACTTTGCTTTACGGCTGGTTCTTTTGTGCAACGGTTCGATTCCTTTTAACTATGCGCGGTTTCTAGATTGGGGAACCGAACATATTTTATTGCAAAAAGTAGGCGGCGGATATATTTTTATCCACCGCTTACTTTTAGAGCATTTGGCTGAAATGGGCAATAAGTAATTGCAGATTTTAGATTTAAGATTGCAGATTTTAATTTAATCTGAAATCTGCAATCTTAAATCTGAAATTATTTTTATCTTTGTCTTACTACTTGGGGGTCTGAAATTTGATTCGATACAAATTCCTCAAACAATTGAAAAAACAAATCTAGGGCAGTTCTTTCATCCGCTGAGTAAAAAAGAACTATCTTATCCCATGATTGAGATGACTGAATGCCAAATTTTTCCTTGACCCATGCTTGAAAACCTTCAAATTCCTTGTCTTGCTCTGTTGGCGGTAGGCCAAGTTCGCGTCTAGCAACATTATACCCAGCCAAGAATGCCTGAAGGCAAACAATAGAATGCCTACCCAAGTACATGGCGGGTCTTTTTTTGATTCTTCCCAGGAGGTCGTAGAGGTCGTTCATAGTTATTGTTGTTTAAAAGTTCTCTTCCGTTATTTGAAAGTCTATACCTATATCTAAAATGGGAGAGTAGAGGTTTTGTAGCCATACTTCTTGAGTAACTCCCTCCCGCTCGATGTTATCAAAAACTAATTGCTGCCCATCTATTACAACTAAAATTCCTTCATGGCGACCATTAGTTGCTATATTTTCTCCCAGACGGTCATGATAAATGTATCCATACGGACTCTCTGATGTTCCTGTATAGATTTTAATATGCTTTCCGCGAACGCTCTGTTCGCTCAAAAATTCCTTGATAGCTTGAGCGCATTCAACACACTGAAAATTTCTATACCGACTGGCAATATTTGTAATCTGTTCGCGAAGTTCAGCACTATTAGGCTGATTTGACTGCTCTGGTAAAATATCGGACACTGGCTGAGATTGGTAGGAGTTGATTTCAGAATGCAAATTTAAGATTGCAGATTGGATTAAAATCTGCAATCTTAAATCTGAAATCTGCAATCTGAACTAGCGGCGAGATTTTTTATCTCGGTCTTGTCTTCGGCGATCGCGCCATTCTATTGTGGTCAGGTAGATGACTCCACCTGAAACGGCGATTAGCAGCGCGAAGGAGGCTACAGCGATGACGTTGAGAATTGTTGTTTCCACTTTCTAGAAACCGTTACGACCCCAAATGACCATTGAAATAGAGTATGTAAACAGAACCAGTATCGAAACCCAACCCAAGGTGAGAATATCCATAGCCGTGCTTGCAAAAAAACGATACAAAACTATTACACATTTAATGATACCAAGCTGGGGAATCGAACTTGGATAACTTGCAAAGAGAACGGATAGAATCTCTCAAAGCTGGCATTCTGGCGGCTGTTTGCCTCCTGGTGGCGGAAGGCATGGCAACGCTTTTCAACCAGATGGTGTTGGTCAGGCAGTTGGCAACCCTTGCTAGTCTGGCACCTACTACCAGTTTAAGCTTACTGGCAGCCTTAGCGATCGCTTGTATCAGCGGTTTTGTTTTCGGCATTACCTACCGCTACGTTATCCGCAGCGACGATAACTCCCACCTCGGCGATGGTGCAGTCCTCGCCTTTGGTTTGGCGCGGGGACTACCACAACTAGAAGCTGGTTTAAATTATCCCACCCTACTGTGGTCGAGTGCGGTGCTGGGGTTAGAGAGCCTTGTGTTGTTTGCGATCGCTCGCTATATTCTTGACTGGGCGATCGCCAACACTTGGGTCAAACCCCTAAAGTAAGGTTACATTTCTTACATCGCTATCCCCGCGCGCTCCTCAACATTCCGCTGCAATCGGGCAACCGTGGCGCGGATTTCGCCCCAGAACTGTCCCGAATGATACAAGTACATATCGAGCAACAGGTAATAATGACGGCTAGACAAATCGTGACTCAAACCATCCTCAGCCAGAAAGCTGGAACAAGTACTAACAAGCTCTTGCAGTTCGCCCAGAGTTTGCAGACACTGGGTGATGTGGGCAAGATCGTCAGACAAGCATTGGAGAACGATCAAACTTTCCAAAGGTAAAGTTTCGCGATCGCCAGACCGCGATTCATCGGAATTGGATACCATATACTGTGCCTCTCCTATTGTCTCCTACATTAGGGGTTGGAAGTCGTCGCGATGTGGTGTTGCTAGCACCGCATCCGGCGCCTGATTGATTTGGCAGTAAGTATACCACTAACCAGACCTTTTTTACTGGTTCGGCTACAGGTTCACAAGCTAAAAATTGTAAAGTATCAAACCAGCCAGGGAATAAATTCCCTGGCTAATAGCGAAAGTCCGTTAAAACGGACTGGTTTCATTGCATTTAGAAAGTCCGTTAAAACGGACTGGTTTCATTGCATTTAGTCGGTTTTAACCGACTTGAGCTGTTAGCCCGGAAATAAATTTCCGGGCGGGATTGGTTTCATTGCATTTAGTCGGTTTTAACCGACTTGAGCTGTTAGCCCGGAAATTTATTTCCGGGCGGGATGTATACTGGCTTGATTATATTTAGTCGGTTTTAACCGACTTGAGCTGTTAGCCCGGAAATTTATTTCCGGGCG